>Ga0153943_1000329_pt1 | contig 14815 bp, 24 predicted proteins | sample TSNJ027MetaG_FD_104721 | JGI IMG/M metagenome (GOLD analysis project Ga0153943, IMG submission 104721) | Attine ant fungus gardens microbial communities from New Jersey, USA - TSNJ027 MetaG | ecosystem: Host-associated > Fungi > Mycelium > Unclassified | place: USA: New Jersey, Brendan T. Byrne...
AATGTTACGTAATCACCATTTTCCAGGAAGGCTCCCAGCCCCATACGCTGCCTGGCATTTATAATTGCGTATTCGGATCGATTAAGCCTTTTCATCAGTGTGCCGACGGAAATGATACCCCAATTTTCTTCCAGATACTCTTTTTCTTCTTTTGTCCAGTTCTTTTCCTGCCCCATATTATTACCTGCCGCTTGCGCTCCGGCATCCCTCCTTTGCGATTTATAAGTTCAAGCTCATTTGCCCCTTGCAATTTTTTTCTTTTTTTATAGTGGAGAATATCGGTGTATTTCCCCGTCTTTATCCTCTGACATAAGGGCATCAATTTCATTAAAGCAAAAATCTTTGCACTTATTTATTGACAGTGCATTTACGGATCTGTTTTTGATGACGCAGATAGATTCACAAGTGCAATGGTTACAGTATCGGCAATATTGTTTCATTCGCTTTGCACCTCCTCGTCAGACCGGGCACACCAAGGCAATCCGTAAGGATATTCACAGACGTAAAAAATGCCCTCTTCAACCTCAACCCTAAACGCAAGCGGACAATCCGCACATGGATCAGTATTTTCCTTCACCATAATTCATCCTCGTCGGCGGCGAGCCGGCAGTAAAGCATATCACAGCCCCATATTGTTTTTCCATACATATCAATCCAATCAGCATAAGGGCAGTCTGCACAACCCTCTGAAGGTTCTTCAGCGATTAATTCCCGTTCATCTGCTTTAGCCATCTTCTTCTCTCCCCTCCCGTCAGGCTTTTCTGCTTATCTGCTTTTTCCCGAATTCCTCCTCGAGTTCAATCAAAAATTCTTCTGCTTGCTTAAGCCCCTTGATCTTGCGCACATTACAACCAAGTCGCTGCAGTTCGCCTATCTGCCATTTCTGTAGGTCGGAAAACCGTCCTATCTCTGTTTTTAATTCTACGAAGTATATAACTCCTCCGGGAAATATGTATATCTCATCCGGTACGCCTGGGTTATCTGGACTTACCCATTTACGGGCGATCCCTCCCAATTCTTTTACTTTCTTGTTTAACCATTCTTCCAAGATATTTTCATCTCGCCTATTCTTTCTTGCCATTGTTTATTGCCTCCCTTCCCCGTTCGTCAAGGATATTCACTAATTCATTTACCATGTGCGCTACCAATGGCTTTGCTCCGTGTTTTCGGATCAGCCGGTATCCTTCTTGTGATATGGCATCGAGGTTCTCCTCTGTCGCCGGAACCGTCTTCCACTTTAACCACCAGCCATTATAGACATCCCGGAAGACCGCCGCAATTTCTTGATCTGTCATAGCAATTCCTCAATTCGGACATAGATTCCCGGCACTTCCGCCCAAAACTTTTCAATTACCTCGGAGGCTACTTGTACGTCGTCTGTCCAGTAGCCTAGTTTCGTCATGACATCCTTTAGTGTCTTAACCATGTTATCAGTGTCGGGCTTCGTGATCTTGTATTCGCCGTCCCTATGCTTTCCGCGATTTCCTCGCGGGAAACACCACTTTGTAATTAATCTCACGGGACCGGTATGCTTCTCTGCCGGCACATGTTTAGACAGGTGCGCCTCCAGCTTTGCCCGTACTGCTTCCAGTTCTGCCGGTTCGTAAAACACCGGCTTACCATTCACCACTCTTACTTGTTTTTCCTGATGTGTTTTAGTAGGGGGTATGAGTGGCAGGAAAAATTCAGTTGTCATACGCTTTACTCCTTTAAATCGCTAAATTTATTTTTTTAAGACAATTTTTTTTGTCAGGGGGCAGTGTCGGACAGGGCTACATGGGGCGGAGCCTACAGCCCCATGTTCCTGTTCACACCTGACCCGTCAGGGACAGACATTGATATATATACGTAGTATATATATTGTCCCTGTCTTTGTCCCTGGGGTCAAAACCGAGTTTTTTCGATATTGTCCGTCTATCAAGACATTGGGGACAAAACAGAATAAAATCGATATTGTCCCTAGAGACATTTACTCGTTATTGTCGGTTTTGTCCCTGTCCAGACGCTTTATTTTGTCTTTTATAATGACATAACCACCGTGCTCTTTTACTCGTCTGCGGACTGTTTTTTCGGACACTCCGAGATATTCCGACAATATTTCTATGGTAACCGGTTCCCCTAAATTTGCACTTGAAATTGCCTCTTCAAAGGAATCTTTGCGCTCTTGCTCCCGTTCCTTTGGCGTTTTTTTACGCCCAAGGTTCTTCATGCTCCGTTCCCTTCCAGTCATTTCGCATTCCGGCTTTACATCATTCAAGGCCCCCGATTTATCCATGCAATGCACCGGGTAATCAAACCAGATATTGACCGGATCGAATTTCGGGAACTCCCGGAGCGTACCCTCCAACCGCCATGCGGTCATTATTTTTACGGCTTCTTTTGCTTCGTTTATGGCCTTGTCCAAGTCCCCCAGCTTTGCATAATAACGCTTCTTTTCGCAGTATTCCATCATCGTTCTGCTGTTCAGTTCATCGTCCTGAGATAAGTCCTCATCCCAATCGACGTTATTGAGATTCAGCCAGTCAATGCAGGCCCGGCAGACCGCTTTATTTTCTTCCTGCGCCCGTATGTCTTCTGATACTTCCAACTCGATCAGATCCAGTAATGCATCGGGATCCCTGGCAAATACACCGGAGCCTGACGAACGGTCCATGCTCCGCTTACTGCCTTGACTGCCTTTGCTGTGATGGTGACAGTAGATTACCGCCGCGCCCAATTCCGTGCATACTTTGTCGAACTGGTTGCAAAAGGCTGCCATCTGATCCGCACTGTTTTCGTCGCCGGTGATAACCTTGTAAATGGGGTCAATCACAATGGCTATATAGTTCTTTTTCGCCGCTCTGCGGATCAATTTGGGCGCTAATTTGTCCATGGGTACTGATTTACCTCTAAGGTTCCAAATATCGATATTAGAGGCGTTTACGGGCCTTAAACCCATTCGCTTATATACATCCGCAAAACGGTGCAAGCAACTCGCACGGTCAAGCTCTAAGTTTACATACAGTACTTTTCCTTGCGCACAGTGCCATCTGAGCCAATCAATTCCCTCGGCGATAGAAATACACAACCCAATCTGTAGAAACGATTTCCCGGCCTTTGACGGCCCTGCCAGGAGCATTTTATGGCCCTGCCGCAGGACCCCGCCGATTAGGCTGGGAGACAGCTCCGGCAGATTGTTCAGCAGGCTGTCGAGGGTTTCCGGATCCGGCAGATCGTCATTGACGCTCTCGATCCAGTCCACCCACTCCATCCAAGAATCCTTACCGATGTTGGTATCAATCAAGAACTGCTTTTGACCGTTGCGCGTGATACCCGGCATCCGAGAGAGACGGGACGGATTGCGGTTTTGCCGGTCGATAGAAATTCCGTTCTTTTTGCAGACGTCATACAGATAATCAACCCGTTTCTGGTATTCCTTGTAGTCTATTGCGTCTACTTTTACAATGGCGTGCAGGCTTCTTTTACCGCTATGCACCAGGCAGGCAATTGGCAGTTCCAGATCCCGAAGAATCGCGTTCTGCTTCTCAATTTCCATATCATCGGACTCCACAAGGGCATAGCGGTAATCAGTCACATTTTCGTTTTTACATCCTTTTCCATCCAATGGATTAAAGCGTATCCACGCGCCGGCCTCTTCTTTGTAATCGCCTAAAACTTTGCCGAGGTCGCCCTTGCACTTGCTTAACTGTTCAATTAATTGTCCTGCGGTCCGGTCATAGCTCCCTCTTGTTGGTAGATATTTTCCGTCTTCATTTTGCCAGGATTCCGTTACGTATCCCACGTTATCAGAGGCTTCGAACAGGGTTCCGATGTATGTAATCAGGTCTGCTATGGGGTTCCATGTTTCGCTCGGGGCTTCAATTTCCTTGTCTTCTACCCAGTTCTTATTGATAATAACCAGGTTGTCCTTGTCGCCTGAAATCTCGTCCTCCCAACCAATTTCATGCCCCGGATCGTATTCCGGCACCCATCCTTGTTCCCTGGCAAGCTGTACAATGGTGCCACCAGTGACAGGGACTCCGGTACCGCGAAATGTAATCCATTTCTGATAACATTCATTGGGGTGATATCGCCCCGGATCCTTTGCACTCCAGGCATCCCAGTCTGCCGTATCGTAACCTTCTTCTTTCAAGGCCATCCCGACATTTACCCAGTCCTGATAACACAATTCCGACGGGTCTATATGGTTTAAAACTTTCAAAAGGTCTGTCCTCTGATCCATTCGCTCATACTCCTTAATCCGGTCTATACTCATTCGGGTGGATGTCACGAGGTACCCGCCATCCATTCGCTGCGATTCGGTCGATTAAATTTTTTGCCTGATCAAATTTCCATTCTCCTACATGCTCAAAGCCTTTACCCTCCAGGCAGCGGATCTGCTTTGGTGTGGTGAGTCCTTCTTCTCGGCGCTTATTCAGGCGGTCTAATATCTTCGCAGCCTTGCCGGCATTATCGATCTCATCCGGGTAGATTCCCAGTTTTTCCAGCGTCTTTACCTGTCGCTCACTCGGCGGCGACATTTCCCATCCAAACGCCGGTATATAACCCGATAGATCTTCGGCCTGGATGCTCATTTCAAATTGTAGGGGATCCACCAGTTTTTTCTTGCGGTGTTTCATTTCCCGCAATTGCTTGGCCAGGGCTTCCTCCCGTTGTGATACCACATCCTCGGAGGCCTTTGCTTCGGCTTCCTCAATATCCACCGGGTAACCGGCCGCCTCGATGTTCTTGGTCATAGCCTGCGCCACTTCCTCATTCACGCAAATCAAGTGCGCGGGATGACATAACTCGTGTCGCTCGGTGTGCCAGAGGAAGTCTAACAGCAGCAGATCGGTCTTGCCAGGGTGTAATCTGGTTCCTCGTCCTACCATTTGACTGTATAGGCTGCGTATTTTCGTGGGACGTAATACAACGATGCAATCCACACTGGGACAGTCCCAGCCCTCTGTTAATAACATGGAGTTGCATAGTACGTTATAATCCCCACGATCAAAGGCTTCGAGAACTTCCGACCGGTCTTTGCTCTCCCCGTCTACCTCTGCCGCGCGAAATCCTTTTTCGCACAGAATATCGCGGAATTTCTTACTTGTGGCGACCAATGGGAGGAATACGACAGTTTTACGATTGGCACAATAGCCCGCCATTTCGTCGGCGATCTGGTACAAATACGGATCAAGGGCAGATCCCAAATCTCCCGCCTTAAAATCCCCCGACTGTGTCCCCACACCGGTCAGATCCAGTTTCAGCGGAATTGTTACCGCTTTGATTGGGCTTAAGTATCCCTCTCGAATAGCTTTGGGTAAGGTATATTCATATGCCAGAGATTCAAAGCATTGTCCCAGGTTGCGCATATCACCCCGATCCGGCGTTGCGGTAACTCCAAGTACCTTAGCTTCGTCAAAGTGCTCCAGCACCCGCTGGTAGCTGTCAGACAAGCAATGATGAGCTTCATCCACAATGATTTTGTCGAAGTAATTGGCAGGAAATTGTTTTAACCGTTTTTCCCGCATGAGGGTCTGAACGGATCCCACTACAATGCGGAACCAACTGCTTAGGCAAGACTCTTCCGCTTTCTCCGTCGCACATCCAAGTCCGGTTGCCTTTGCAATCTTGTCGGCTGCCTGCTCCAGAAGTTCCCCCCGGTGTGCCAGAATCAGGATACGATCGCCAGCTCTTACACAATCCTCTGCCACCTTTGCGAAGACGATTGTTTTGCCGCAGCCCGTAGGCAAGACGAGGAGTGTCTTGTCTACCTTTTCCCACTCCTCGAAAATTGCCTGCTTCGCATTTGTCTGATATGGCCTAAGCTCCATTAAAATTCACCTGCCCTAAAGGTTTTCTGCTCTTTCGGGTAGAGCTTTAGTACTTCGTTTGCTTCTCCGCTGGTTCCCTTTTCTTTGTTTTCCCATTTGCGGATCCCGATTTTCGCCCTGCCGGTGGAACCGATTACGTTTCCCCATTTCGGGGCAACCTTTTCGCCTTTTTTCTTCATCCCAATGGATACAAAGAACTCCGAAAGCCTCCACTCAAGTGTTGAATATAAGAGCAGATTATGATTAATCGTCGTGCTCTTTTCCCCGTCCTTGATCTTGACCTTAATAATGGCTTTGTTGCAGGGCGGGATCTTCTCCCCACCCTGGTATCTGGCCCGCTCGAATCCAGTCACTTCAAAATCATAGTCCCCTTCGGGAAATACAGTAAACTCCGCTGAATCCTGCTCAATTTCGTCTTCCCAGTCCAATGCTCTTTCTGTTTTTTCATTCATAATCTCAACCTCCATTTTTTTGTTCAAACGGTATTTCTGTCTTGTCTAAGTCCTTGCGTATCATTTCATAAACTTTGTCCCAAAATGCAACCAGCCAGCCCTCTATAAAATCATCCCCGTAATTCTCGATTGGCGTACTCTGCGGGAAGTATCCCTTTTTCGCTACAACCCACTGGATTTCCTCTTCTGATATAAGGTTACTTTCCATTAGATCTTTTAACTTCCTTCGAGCTGGCGATAAATCAGACTTTTTCTCTTTCGGAGCTTCCTCGCTTTTCTTCCCGGAATCCCTGCCCTCAAAATCCATTTCCATTTGATTAATGAAGGATGTGTCAACGGTCGGCTTATCCGGCTCAAACTTGGACTCATGGATCTGTTCAGGTTCCGGCTTTGCCGTTTGTACCGGGCTGATTTCCGCAAAGATATGTTTGATTTGTTCGTAATCAAAGGGCATTTCGTCCGGCAGCTCGTGCCGGTTCTTCGCATCCCAGCACGGGTGGTGCGTTGCATACATGACCCGCCTGCCGCCCTGTGCTTTGTTCTTGCCTTTTCCAGCGCCCTGACCGTCCACGTTTGCCACGTAGATTTTGTAATTAGCAAACAACAGCATGTCGGACCATTCCTTTGCCAGAGGGGCAATCTGTTTGGATAACTTCAACTCCCAGTGATCATAGGCGCCCATTTCTTCCGGCTGCTCGATCTTCCTCATAGTCGCGTGGGCGTTTAAGACGATGTTGATGCCTGCCTCCTTGACTTCTTCAAGGAGGTTTAACAGTCTCCCAAACTCTTCCTTCAGGTACGTGTACCCTTTTCCATAACCAAAGCCCTCGATCCCGTCTACCTGCGACTTCGCACAAATATGTTCAACACACATCCGCTCCGCCCAGTCTGCCGTATCAACAACCAATGTGCGGCAGGCGGTCGGGTTATTTTTAAAATATCGCACCTGCTCCATGAGCATGGTCCAGCTACTGGGGGTCGGGGTCCTCGCCACGTCTATCTGTGTAGTGCTGCCCTCCGTATCAATAAAGACGGGGTCTGGAAATTTTGAGGCGAACGTTGTCTTGCCGATTCCCTCGGGGCCATAAATGGTACACTTTACAGCCTTTTTAATGCGTCCTTTTATAAGTTCCATCTGAATTCCTCCCTACATTTTCAGTTCTTCTATTATTGGCTTGCAGTTTGGCGTCAGCCCATCTGCAATTTTCAGGGACATAATTCCCATTTACGTCAATCCTATCTATTGACAAAGAATTATTGTATCCGGACGATAAAGCCCATTTTCTAAACGCCATGTAATCACTTTTCCATTCTTCACAAATTTTGATTCCCCTCCCTCCATATCCGGGATAGTTTTTATTATTTTCATATAGGCAGCGTTGTTTCATGCCATGCCAAATGCTGTATAAACGTTCTTTATCCGAAAATCCATGTTTTGTGCTTCTGGCATTCCTGCTTGCTAATTGTTCGCTATGTATACACCCACATGATGATGTATTCCCAGACTTTAATGATCTAGAGGTAACGAGCGCTTCTTTTCCACAACTTCATGAGCATCTCCATAGGGCGCTTCCATTTTTTGTTCCAACTCTATTTCGCACCGTCAGTTTTCCGAATTTCTGCTCTGTCAAATCAATAAACGCTCCCATCCTAGAATTCACCTGCTTTCCATTGCTTCAAAGACTGCTCTTCCTGTTCCGGTACCGCGCTGGTCACATATCCGTCTTCGATGATAATGCTACATTCGTCGCCGGTGGACACTCGGGTAGCAATCGCCTGCAGTCCTTCCCCCTCCAGCCACACGCCAAATTCCTTAAGTGTATCAAGGTCCATCTGCTCGAGTTTATCCAGGAGGACAAAACCACAATCCGGCGTAAGCTTGCGGACAATAGCCGTGGCCACTTTTAGCTGATCCGATCCAGACATATTACCCCATTTGTACCCTTTATAAATTAGCTCGCCATCCTCAACAGAGAGGTCAGGAAGCGGCAGATCAGCCCCTTGCAGCAGGGCAATCTTTTGCTCTCGGATGCGGCTAATCTCTATTGTTATGGCATCATACTGTCCGGCGTAGTCTTTGGCATCCTCTTCGGCTTTATCTTTGTCGGAATTAATCCGCACTTTACGATTGATCTCTTCGATCTGCTCAATGTTGCGCTCTAATTCTTCTGTGGATTCGTCGTGCAGATCAAGGGCAGACTTACGAGCGATCTCCAGATCTGCCCGGACAATATTCTGTTTGCGCAGAAGTTCCTGCATTTGCTCCGTTAGCCGCTGGTCATCCTGTTCCAATTGGTGCAAGCGCTCTCGCTTGCGTTGGTTTTCCCCATTCTGTGCAAGGATTGACTGCTGCTGCTGGATCAGTTCCGACGCGGAGATCAGCTCCTTCGGAGCGTCCGGATAATAGGTTTGTTCTTTGGCGAACTTTTTTTTCTGATCTGCCACGCGGCCAATGACCAGACGTTCGTTATATAACTCCTGCTCTTTCTGCTCGAGCTTATAGAGCCGGTCTCCAACACCTATGATCTGTAGGAGCGTCTGCGCCTTTTCCTTCCCGGATGCCTGCAGGAATCGCGGCAAATCGAGCGCAAGCTGCTCGACGAAGCTGTTAAGCAGTTGCTGGCCTCCTTTCTGGCCGTTAGGGTCCGTTACCTTAAGGTCGCTGTTCTTGCCCTTGCGCTCCACGATCAAGCCATTACTAAGCGTGATCTTAAGAGCCGGCGGCAATACAGAGCCGTCCCTGTGCGCTTCAGAGGGCTTGTAGCGGTCGCCTCCCAGCGCCCATGCAATGGCGTCCAATACGGACGTTTTCCCCTGATTGTTGCGCCCGCCGATTACAGTTAGCCCGGACGCAGAAGGCTCTACTTTTACAGCCTTGATCCGCTTTATGTTCTCGGCCTCCAGCCGATTAATTTTAATCATCTTTACATATCCCCCTGTCTTGTGGTATACTTAACATAGTTAATTTGTCTTTGGCCTCTTGTGTTCCCGCACAGGGGCCTGTTTCTTTTTCCTTGTCGAACTTCTGCTTGCTTGCAACCATTACGCATCCTCCTCAAATAGCCTTACTACTGGTACCTTGTCCACAGGTCTCCAATGTATTGTCGGCGGCGTTTTCGATAAGATGCAATTTTTGCTTGCATCGCCCAAAGGGCAGAGGCGGCATTCCTCCTGCTGCGCACATACGTGGTGGATAGTTTTTAGTGCCTCTAGCAATTTCTCCAAATCCTTCATTTTGCTACACCTCCTCAAATAATTTAATTTTTGGCACTTCGTCCACGAGTTCCCACCCGCATGGGAGATTTGCTTTAACATAACAAGTGGCCTTCCCGTTGAATAGTGGACACTTGAGGCAGCTCTCGCGCCCATTACACGTGTTCTTGATAAGCTTCAACGCCTTCAATAACTCTTCCAACTTATATATCTCCTTTCTATTCTTGATCGTTCCAATCAATCCGCTGCCCGCAATGGTAGCAATAGCGACCTACTTCATCACATGGAAGATCTTTGTAACAAGCAGGGCAACCATAGACGTTCAGGTATTTCATGTCCGGAGGATTGACCTCGAGCGGTTTTCTAGGCACCTGCTTTTCCAGTGCCTTTATTGCGGTCTCTAGCTGCATTTCGGTGATCTCAATACACACAGTACCCCTTTCTCCTCTTGCTTGCCGCCTTATAGCGGCTGCCGCTCTGGCTGCTATGCTCATGTGTTTTCTCCTCTCCTATACAATCTCATCAATGATTTTTAAGATCATTTCCGTGCCGCTTTCTTCCACTACACATATCTCGTAAGATTGACCCCTAGCAAATTTGGCATAGACATACTCTTCGTCATGCACATAAGTCAGCGAAACCAGATCGTGAAGATCCTGTGTGACTTGCAGGACCGGCAGAAGCAGATCGCAAATTTCTTGCTTGCTTTCCATACTTATTTCCCTCCCTTCAAGATCGCCCATGTGCTTGCGACATACAGCCCGATTCCTACCAGCGCCATCACTGACGTGCTCCGCCTGTACAGTATCAGGATGACGAGAAGCCAGGCCGCAAAGTAGATAACGATCTTAAACACGAGGACGACTTCGCGCATTGCTTCTTTCACTTCTTGCACCTCCCAGCTTGTCCCACCTACCGGGATCACCCGGTTTCCTCCTTTGTCTCTTCAGCTTTCCTCACGCCGGTGACAGTGATTTTTGTTCCGCAGCGGTCCCCGATGATGTTGGCCAAACTCTGGAATATTTTCTGCGGATTCACCTCTCCGTGAACGATAACGATATCCTTCGATTTCATACACTCACCTCCTGTTTGATTCTATTCTTCACTGGTTGTACCGGTTGCCAAATTCTTCTATTGTGTCTTACACTTTCCGTTACCGCCTCACCTCCTATTCATCCAAAAAGTAATCAACAGTCACCTCAAAGTAGTTTGCCAGCTTTTTGAGTTTGTCGGCTGACGGTTTAGACTTTTTCCATTTAACAATGATGTGAGCAGAAAAGCCTAAATCTTTCTCAAGCCTGTAAATTGAGATGTTTTTTTTAGTACACAAATCTTTTACCTTCTCGTAAATCAAAAGCGTACCTCCTTTCAACACGATTTTTTTCTTTTTATTGTTGACAAATAGCAGAAAATATTCTATTATAAAAGCAATCTCGCAAGACCACAATCTTGTAGAGTTATGAATGCCAATCCATGAAACTGTACAAAATCATTTTACGAGATTTTTTTCTTGCTATGAACATATGATACAAGATTTTTTTCTTCTTGTCAACGCTTTTGCAAGATTTTTTTCTCGTGTTGGGAGGAAGTTGTGAATTTAAGGGATAGAGTACGAGAATTAGCAAACTTAGAGGGCATGAGTTTACCTACTCTAGAAGCTAAATTGGGGTTTGGAAATAGCACAATCGTCAAGTGGGATAAATCCACCCCAAATGTAGATAAACTTTCAAGAGTAGCCAATTACTTTGGTGTATCATTAGATTATTTGACAGGCAAGACAAATTTCAAAAAAGGGATTGAGAGATATTCAAGTTTCTGCCATGTAAATGATCCATATTTTGAAGATGTGTTTGACTTTGGAGCATTGCTTGGAGAAGAGCGGAAGGCGCAAGGCATAACTATAAAAGAAATGAGTATAGCATTAGACTTAACAGAAACTGATTTGGAAGAAATAGAAAAAGGGTTATTGCCTATTAATGAAGAGTGGGCTAAAAAAATGGCATCTTATTTAGGTACTACCATCTCCCAGGTATTATTTAATCATGACTTATATGAGGGTGATGTTCCCGAAGCATACCACGACAACGTTGATGAGTGGGAAAAAATCCAAAAGCGAATTGACGAAGAAGGACAAAAGGAAACCTACGAGAAGGATGGTCAGTTATATCACCAGATTATTGTTACTTACGAAGAGCATTCGCACATTTCAAAATATCGAACGATAGACACTAAAGGCAAACACACCGTTAACACGGTGCTTGAAATGGAGTACAATAGATGTCGTCAAGATTCATCGATTCTCAATGCCGCCCACGAACGCACAGACATTGAAGTAACTGATGAAATGAGAAAGCACGATGACGACATTATGGATGATGAGAACTTCTGATGGGGGAGTGAAATATGGTATATGACAAATTAATCATAGACGCAGATGCGCAGGGCGTGACTGTAAAGGAAAAAACCCTGGAAGCCCATGACGGCCGCATAAAGGGCAACAAAATCGCAATCAGAGCAAGTATACCAACTCGAAGGGAAAAAGCCTGCGTTTTGGCTGAAGAACTCGGACATTACTTTTTTACCTCCGGGGATATTGTAGATCAGTCAAGCACTCAAAACCGCAAGCAAGAGCTGCTGGCACGAGTAAAAGCCTATAACCACATGGTTGGACTTACCGGTATCATAAGGTCTTACGAGCACGGATGCAGAAGTCTGTACGAGATGGCAGAATATCTGGAGGTAACTGAGACGTTTCTGGCAGACGCTTTAGAGGCGTACCGGTTAAAGTACGGCGAAGGTACTGCGATTGATAATTACTACATAGCCTTTGAACCTTACTTATCAATCGTAAAAATGATTTAATTGCGACGTCGCAAAAAAGGAGAGGAAGGATTATTTATGGACGCTAAACTAAAATGCTACAAATGCGGATTTTATGCAGAGCCTGAAGCTAAGAGCTGCCCTAACTGCGGGGCTGATTTGACCAAAAGCTATACTGATCCACTTAAAAAGAAGCGAATTTTCTGGGGGATTGTGGGAGGTCTTATCATTGCAGTTGTTGCCATTGGAGGCATTATTTACACAATGTCAAATTTTACATTTCCAGGGCTATAGAATTTGCGACGTCGCACTAAGAGAAAGGAAGGCAATGTGAAGAAGATAATATTACTAATTGTTCTGGGGGTTCTATTCTGCTTATCTGGCTGCAGTTCAGCCGTTGAACTTAGTGTAGAAGATTTGTATGAGCTCCAGGAAGAAGTAACAGCTAAAGCAGTGGAACTATCTGAGTCCTCCCACTACGAAAAATTAGATGAAAGTGACGAGGAGTACCGGATAAAATTTCTGCAAGAAGCCATGGATGAATTAAAAATCACGCCAAAAGCAGAACAGAAAGTCCGTGTTAAAGGAAAATTTTACATCAGCCCGGATGGGAAAGAAGGAATGCTATACATTGAAAATGATGATAAAAACCGGTATATATACCTGGAATTATCTGATAGTAAGCTTGAGGAATGCAATGAAGAAGTCATTACTATAGAAGGAATCTTCTTTTCAAAAGACCGAGATTTTTCCAAAACTGTACTTTCGGACTGCAAGTTTATAAGCAAATAAAAACCGCCCCGGTGCTACCAACCCCAGATCGGCTCATACAGCCTGGGCAGGGTCAAGTATGTCACTGCCCTTTGGACTGTGTGGATTGAAATATGTATAAAATAAATGAAGGAGGATATCGACTATGGGAGACTTATTACGATGTGCTATCTATATCCGTGTCTCGTCAGATGAACAAGCAAAGTATGGCGACTCTATGCGTGATCAAGAGAATCGCGGGAAAGAGTACATCGATTCTCACAAAGACATGATTCTGCATGATATTTACATAGACGATGGCGTATCCGGGCAAAAGCTTCTCCGAGAGGATTTTACGCGCCTCATGGATGACATCAGGGGCGGACGGATCGACCGGGTTATCTTCACTAAGCTGGATCGCTGGTTCCGGTCCCTCCGACATTACCTCAACACCCAGGCAATCCTCGAAGAGCATAAAGTTGCTTGGACAGCCATAGATCAGCCATACTTTGACACGGCCACTCCTCACGGACGGGCTTTTGTCGCGCAGTCCATGATGTGGGCTGAACTGGAGGCGCAGAATGACGGCATCCGCGTTCGGGATGTATTTGCCAACAAAGTAAAATATGGGGAAGCCATCACCGGGAAGGTGCCGAAAGGGTACAAGATCGAGGATAAGCACCTGGTACTATCCGAAGAGGCGCCGGCCATACATGACAGCATTATGTACTACCTGCAGACAAACTCCCTAAGTGACACCCTGCGGTACATGTATAACAAACATGGGATAGATACGACGATTCAAAACCTAAAGCAGAGTATTCTGCAGAACACAAAATACACAGGACGGTATCGCGGAAATGATGACTATTGCCCCCGACTAATATCGGATGAGGACTTTGGGAAAATTCAGGACGCGCTCACTAAAAATGTACGTAGCAGCCAGCGGTATGATTACATTTTCTCCGGCCTTCTGGTGTGCGGTGAATGCGGGAGAAAGCTGATCGCCTGCCACATCAATGTGACTTCTCACCGTAAAAGCGGTGCCGTATATCATTATCGTTACCCGGCATACGAATGCAAACACCGCAGAGCACACGACAAATGTCCAAACGGGGGAGAAATACGCGAAAAACGCATTGAGGAGTACGTTATTTCCCGCCTTCGCTCCGCCCTGGAGGGAATGGTCGCCAGTTACACGGAAAAAGAAAATGTTGTGTCCGATAATCGTGCCGCCCGGGCGGCCATAAAAAAACGTATGGATCGGCTGAAGGATCTGTACCTTAACGAAGCTATATCACTGGATGAGTATAAGTTGGATCGGTTAAAACTGGAGAAACAGCTTGAGTCACTCCCTGAAGTTCCTCAAGCTCCAAAAGACCTGTCTGGCGCTCGTAACCTCCTCAATACCAATTTTGAGGAAACCTACCATCAAATGTCCAATCAGGAGAAGCGCCGCTTCTGGCGGGATGCAACGGCCGAAATACGTATATCCCGGAGTGAAAACCGGCAGCGCACCTTTGAAATTTTTTTACGTTAATATTTATTCCTCTAACTTAATTAACCCGTATGCTGCCGAAGTCCGGTTAACCCATTAAAAACCGTACTTTTCCCCACATTAGGATTGCCCCCCAGGGCAATCATCTTATCATCTGCATGCTTCTTCTGAATTACCAGTCCCAGATCCATCGCTTTTAAACCCATCGAGTCCTTGCTCAATCCCATCGGCTATTCCTCACAGCTTTGGATCCGGACGAGGGAAGAATC
>Ga0153943_1000337_pt1 | contig 14552 bp, 18 predicted proteins | sample TSNJ027MetaG_FD_104721 | JGI IMG/M metagenome (GOLD analysis project Ga0153943, IMG submission 104721) | Attine ant fungus gardens microbial communities from New Jersey, USA - TSNJ027 MetaG | ecosystem: Host-associated > Fungi > Mycelium > Unclassified | place: USA: New Jersey, Brendan T. Byrne...
AGTGGAAGACCGTTTGAAAGGCGGCGATCCAATCAAAAAGGCAGGGAATGGTGACAAGGATTTAAGTGATGCTGAATCTTTTATCGGGGTCATTAAAGCAAATCAAGTAAAGAGAGTTTAGAAGGGAGTAAGAAATGGCAGTATATTTAAAAGACGAACTGGTGGGCTTTGTACCTACCGAAAAAGTGAAAACGATTATGAAGGATGTGGCGCGGGGGTCTTCCCTGCTGCGCCTGAGCCGTGTGGAGCCCATGACAAGTGAGTCAAAGGAGTTTCCGGTTATGACGGACGGCCCTGGGGCCTACTGGGTAGGAGAGGGCGAGAGGATTAAGACGAGCAAAGCCCAGTGGATTTTCCCCAAAATGTATGCGAAAAAGCTGGCGGTTATTATACCGACGACAAAGGAAAAACTTAACGACACAACCATTAATGTGTTTGAGGAGCTCAAGGGACCAATCGCAGAAGCATTTTACACGGCCATTGATGCTGCCGGACTCTTCGGGACCGGTTCGCCGTGGGCGAAAAATATTTACCAGTCTGCCTCTGATGCCGGCAATGTGGTTACAGGGGGCGCGAATCCGTCGATAGATCTGGATGTTTCCGATATTATGGCTTTAATTGAAGACGCCGGACTGGACGTAAACGGCTTTGCGGCGCACTATGGCATCAAAAACACTCTGCGAAAGCTCAGAGACGCCAACGGCAATGCCTTATATGTTCCCGGCGTGGATCAGTCGGAATTTTACAACAACCCGATTGAGTTCTCCCGCAATGGCGCGTGGGACAAAGACAAGGCCGAAATTATCGCGGCAGACTGGGCAAAGTCCCTTGTGGGAATCCGTGAAGGAATCGCTTACGAAATCCTGAAAGAGGCAACCCTGCAGGGAACCGTGGATGCAGACGGCCTGCCTATCTCTCTCGCTGAGCAGGACATGATCGCAATTAAAGCCACGATGCGCTTAGGCTTTTTGCCAATCAAGGATGAAGCTTTCGCAGTCCTTGCGAAATAAGGAGGGGCGACGATGAAGTACGGAAAATACGCAAAGGATGGCAGAGAAGTTACGGTGTCGGAAAAGGCTTATAAGCTGCTTTACAAAGAGCAGGGGTATCTGCCTGTGGGCGATGCCGGAGAGGGCGAGGAACCGCAGAAGGAAGGGGCCGGTACTGGAGAGGACAACAAGCCTGATATTGAGAAAATGTCTGCCTCTGACCTAAAGGCTTTGGCGAAGAAACAGGGCATCGAGGGCGCCGCCTCCCTGAACAAGGAAGAGCTGCTGGCAGTCCTAAAGGATGTGATGGCAGGTGAGTAACATAGAGCGCTTAAAAGTGCTTACGGGAGAGAGTGACGAGGAGTTGCTCTCTCTTTTGCTTGAGGATGCGGAGGCCCAGGTGCTATCTTACACAAATCGCACGGTAATGATTCCGGCGCTTAATAAGGCAGCCCGTGATCTGGCTCTGATAGCCTATAACCGGCGCGGAACAGAGGGTGAAACCGGCCGAAGCGAAGCGGGGGAGTCTTACAGTTTTGACAACACTCCAAAACAGATCTACGACATATTAGACCGGTACAGACTGGCAAGGATAGGAGGTAAGGCCTATGAGGCTGCGGCAGAGCAGGATCCAGACGTATAATCTTCGGGCCCATGTCCCGACAAAGGACGGGGAGGGGAATGTTTACAGCACCTACGCAGAGGCTATATCTTTTCGTGGGGAGATCTGGCCGGCCGGTGGCAAAGTGCAGGCAGAGATGTATGGTCAGCGGCTACAGTATATCCGCAATTGCAAAATCGAGGGAGGCTATTCCGTTGAAGTAGATAGCAAAGGACAGGTGCAGTATCGCTTTAAAGATATGCTGGTTACTGAGTCGGATGGCGTCTGTGTAGACGTGCTGGCGGATGTGGGCCCAGACTACCGGATCATTGCTATCAGGCCATATAAGCCGCTGCGGCTTGAGCTCGAAAAGATATGATCAGGGGTGCAGATAGGCTGAACCGGCGGCTGAGTGGAATGGAGGATGCTGGATCGGTAGAGGTAACCATGAGAGTGGTGGGAGAAGCGACGAAGATGGTGCAGGGCCATGCGAAGTTGCTCTGTTCTTCTGACACCGGGGAGCTACGGAGAAACATCTATACTGACGTAGAGTGCCGAGACGGTGTAGTATATGGGGTCTGCTATACCAATAAGGCTTACGCTGTATATGTCGAGCTAGGAACCGGCCCCAGGGGGGAGGCCGACCATGACGGAATCTCTCCCGCAATAAATCCGGTATATGCACAATCACCCTGGTGGATCCACGAAAGCCAGATCGACAAGGAGGCTGCTGAAAAATACGGATGGTTTTATATTGACACACCAGATGGGCGATTTTATCAATGCTCCGGTCAGGCGGCGCAGCCCTATTTATACCCGGCCCTCAAGGATCATGAAGGTGATGTCACCGAAATGATCCGGGACGGCATCCGGGAAGAAATTAGACGGAGGACATAAATGCTAAATGTGAAAGACCAGATCTATGCAGCACTTGTAACTATTACGGACAATGTTACCGACTGCTATCCCAGAGACTGGGAGCAGAACCTTGCAATCCAATACATGGAAGAGGATAACAAGGTCATAGAGTACACGGACATGGCGGAGCAGAAGGCCTATGTCCGGTATCGCATTGACATTTGGCACATGCGCAGCACCTCCGCAGTAGCGGTCCAGGTGGATGCGGCCGTTGCGGCACTAGGGCTTAAGCGCATCCAGTGCATGGACGTAGAAGATCCCAACGGCCGGAAGCATAAGCAAATGCGGTATGAAATGATCATCGATGTTGATACACAACAGGTCTACCATCAGCGGTAGAAGAAAGGACAGTATATGTTAGCAAATGGAATTACCCTTGAAGTACAGCGGAAAGGCGAGTCAGTATATAAAAAGTTGCCCGGGTTAAAAGAAGTCCCGGAAATTGGTGTTGAGCCCGAGAAGGTCGACAATACAACCCTGGAGGATACCGTGAAACAGTCCGAATTAGGCATCGGGGATCCGGGGGAAATGGAGTATAAGTTCAAGTATACGAACGATGGTGCAGATTGTTCATATCGGTTGTTACGAGAACTTGCCGAGTCAAAAGAAGTGGCATCTTACCGTGAAACTCTTCCAGACGGCACGAAGTTTGAATTTGATGCCCAGAGCAATGTAAAGATTGGCGGCGGTGGAGTTAACGCAGCGATTGAGTTTAGCCTGGCTCTTGGCTTGCAGAGCGATATTGTAGTGACGGATCCGTCGTAAGGAGGAGTTATAAAGTATGAGTGAATTCGGAATTGACGAAGAGGTAAAGGAAACCAAGAATAAGACAAAGGCAAAGAAAGAAGAAGTCCTTGAGCTGAAGCCTAAAAGGGCGCCCTTCGCGCTATGGATCGTCGGAGGGGAGGAATATAAGCTGAAACTTAAAACCTCCGAAATATTGCAGCTGGAAGAGAAGTTTAAGGCCAACCTGCTGCTACTGATCGATGGTGGCATGCCGCAACTTGGAGTTATGTTAACCATCACCCAGGCTGCGTTAAAATCGTGGCACCACGGCATGACCTTTGGTAAGGTGCAGGCTATATTCGATCAGTACTGTGAAGAGGGCGGCACGCAGGTTACTTTTTATACAGACGTGATCATGGATATTTTTGCGGTATCTGGTTTTTTTACCGAGAGCCAGGCGGAGGATGTGCAGGAGAGCCTGGACGAGGCGCGCGAGAAAATGTAACTGCCGTTATTTGGGAACTATACCCCAATGCTTTAGATTGCGGGATCTCCCCTGAAGCCTTTTGGGATTACTCCTTAGCAGAGATCCGCGACCTGATGGAGAGTTATGTCCGCAAGAGCCGGATGCAACTTAAAGCCGAACTTGTGCAAGCCTATAATCTGGCCGGCATGATTGGGCATCAGGTAGCTGCTATCTTTGGTGATAAACATGTTAAGCCGCCGGAACTTTGGGAGTTGCACCCTGATCTTTTCGCGGAAGAAAAGGGACTATGCGAAGAGCGACAGCGGCAGGCGGAACTTGATTTGCACAAGGCCAAAATGATCGATCACGCACTACGACATAATGGCAAAAGAGGAAAGGGAGGAGGTGAAGCATGGAAGGAACAACGCTAGAGCGCTTGCAGGTAGTCATAGAGGCATCTGCAAGGCCGTATCAGGCAGATCTTGAACGAGTGCGGCAGCAGACGTCCCGTGCGCTGGAAGAAGTGGATCGGCGCACTTCTGGGATTGGCCGACTGATTGGACGGGTGACCGGGCAGACCGCCCGGCAATTAGATAGTCTAACCAGCAGGGCCCGCCGGCAGCAGGAAGCCATTACCCGTCAGGCCGAAACCGTCAGAGCATTACAGGAGCGACTGGATGGACTGGCACAGGCCCAAGTAGACCGCCTGACGCCTAAATACGAACGGCAGACGGAGGCGGTGCAACGTCAACAGAATGCGGTGGAACGACTGCAGAGACAGCTTGCAGCATACACCTCCGGGGAGGCTACCCCCAGCAGTGTCCGGGCCTTAGAGCGGGACCTGGCGGCAGCAGAGCGGGAGTTGTCAAGAGTAGATGCGCAGATGCAGCCTCTCTTGGAACAGCTGACACAGTTGACGGAGCTGGAAGAAATGGGAACGCCGGCACATGGCCTTGAAGAATTGCGCCGGCAAATAGATGACTTGAATCCGGCATATGATCAGGCAGAGGAGCGTGCAGACTCTCTGCGGCGCAGACTTGAGGCCGTACGTATGGCTCCGCAAAGCACGGAAGAGGCCCAGCGCCTGCAAGCCGAGCTGGAAACGGCTACGCAGCGCTTAGAGCGGTTAAGGTCAGAAGCAGAGACCACGGCGCAGCGTATGCAAGACATCCGAATGAACCCGGAAGGATCAGAGGGGTTAGGAAACCGCCTGGAATTGGAGCGCTTCCGGATGGAACGCTTGCAAGAAGAAGCAACGCAGACCAATCGGCAAATAGAAGAAGTCCTGAATAACCGGCACACAGGGACAGAGAGAGGAATTCGGCGGTCTCGAAGCGAGGCCCATAAATCGAATAGCACTTTTGACAAACTAGGTAAAACAGTTGACCGAGTTAGCCGACGGATCAAGCGACTCATAAGTGCAGTATTTGTTTACAACTTAATTCGTGGTGCTCTACGGGGGATGCAGGAAACCCTATCCGCATATTTGCAGACTAACGAGCGGTTTAAAACGGCCTTATCTCAGGTTAAGTCAAATCTCCTGGTAGCATTTGCCCCTATCTACAATGCGATTTTACCGGCCTTAAACTCGCTTATGGAGTGGTTAGCGAAGGCCACGCAGTATGTTGCAAGCTTTGTGAGCGCCCTATTTGGCGGGACGTATGATAGCAGCTACCAGGCTGCACAAGGCCTGGAAAGCGCCAAGAATGCAATGGACGATTACGGCGACAGCGCCAAGAAGGCGGCAGAAGCGAATCAACTCCTTGCTTTCGATGAAATCAATAAACTTACAGATAATGACTCTGGCAGCAATAAATCAGATACCTCATCCCTGGTTCCGCCGGTACTGGACACATCCAAAACCGACGAGAAGGCCCTGGGGCTGCTAAACAAAATAAAAGAGGCTATTGGGCCAACGATTGAGGCTTTGAAGCGCTTGAAAGAAGCAATGCGGCCATTTAAGGAATTTACTTTTCAGGCGGCACGAGATTTTTATGATCGATTTTTAGTCCCAGTGGCATCCTGGGTATTGGGAGCAGGGCTGCCGCGGCTGCTGGATATTACATCATCCATATTCCGGGAAATCGACTGGCGATACCTGAACGGAGTCCTTGCAAATTTTTTTGACGCGCTCCAAAAGATTGCGCTGGTGACATTTGAGGCTCTGCTAGATTTTTACGAGCACCTCCTAAAACCGATTGCGGTCTGGACCATTGGCGAAGGCCTGCCACGTTTCTTGCAGGTATTAACAGACATAACTAATAAGATCAAGTGGGATCGTCTACTGCAGTGCCTACGGAATGTGTGGGACGCCATAGCACCGTTCGCTATCCATGTTGGAGAAGGATTATTATGGTTCCTTGAGAACGTTTTGGGGCCGATTGCAGCCTGGACGATTGGCGAAGTGCTGCCGGTATTTTTGGACGGCGTGGCGACCTTGATTGGTATTCTGGATCAGGTCGTGCAGGCATTTAAACCGGGGGCAAAGTGGCTATTTGACAATTTCCTCTATCCGATTGCGAAATGGACTGGCGGCGTGATTGTTGACGTGCTCAAGTGGATTGTGGAGCGTCTTAAGTCATTTTCGGACTGGGCGCGAGATAACAAGACGATCATGGAGGACGTTGCACTAATTATAGAGACTATGTTCATAGCGTGGTTTACTTATGGGGTTACGAAAAAGATCGCCTCTGTGATCGAGGGGATCACCACGGGTCTAAGAAACTTTGCCGGTGGAATATCTCTGGCCGGGATGCAATCAACGATTGCGAGTATTGGGTTGGCAGCGGTGGCCGGGGCAATCCTCTTAATCGTGCAAAACTGGGGCCAAATGAATGGCTTTGAAAGAGTAGTGTCAATATTAGGCGTTCTGGCAGCCGGGGCCTTAGTTGCGGCTATTGCCTTCGGAGCTTTTCAGTCTGCGCTTACTGTGGGAATTGCAGTCGCCGGTATTGTAGCAGGTATATCGGCTGTGGTTTATGCTGTGGAAAGTGCAAAAAAGAGAGCTGAAGAGTCCACGAAATCATTACAGAATATGGGAAGTGGGAATTACAATATTCCACAATACGCGACCGGTGGATTCCCGGATCGAGGCCAGCTATTTATCGCTAACGAAAAAGGACCTGAAATGATCGGTCGGATGGGCAATCGAAACGTGGTTGCCAATAATGACCAAATCACATCCGGCATCAGCAATGCTGTGTATCAGGCTATTGTGAATGCAAAAGGAGATAATGTGTCGCAGCCAATATATGTCAATGTCCAGGTTGGCGGACGAGAGGTAAAAGACGTAGTCGTGGATGAAATCAACAACGAAACCAGAAGTACGGGCGTTTGCCCGATCTTAGTATAGGAGGGCTTTGAAATGCTATGGATTGATGGCGCGAAAATGCCGACTCCAAAACAGCCCGGCGGTATTGTGATCACGAAGGAAAAGATCTGGTCAAAGAATGCCGGGCGTGCGGCAAACGGGGTGATGGTTGGGGACATTGTGGCAATCAAAAATAAGTTGCAGATCACATGGCCACCACTCTCACCGGATCAGGTGATAGCCATAGATGCGGTCATCTCAAAGGCTTTTTTTGCGGTAAAGTACTTGGACCCATCTTCGAACACTTTGGTGACCCGCACTTTTTATGCCGGGACTCCGACGTATTCAGTCTACTCCTATGCCACTGGATTTAAACAGTACGACGGTGTGGGGGTGGACTTAGTTGAAAAATAGAAAGGATAGATTATGCAGATTAAGAATAGCCAGATAGTGAATTTTTTGAATGGTGTGGCGGGCATCCAGGCGAAACGATTGCCGGTTAAGGTGGCTCACGCTATTGCCCTAAATATTAAATTGGTGGAGCCAGCGGCCACAATCTATGAAGCCGAAAGGCAAAAAATTGCGGGGAAGTACGCTGTCAGGAACGAAAGTGGTAAGACAGATACCGTCGCGGACGAAGCTGCTCTGATAGAGCTCCTCTCCATCGAGGTGGAACTGCCTATCCAGCAGGTGACACTTGCGGATCTGGAAAAGTGCGACGCCGAGCAGTTCGATGCCTTGTCCATCCAGGATATTATGGCTCTGGACTTTATGACTAAATCCGAATAGCGAGGAGGGTGCGGATGTATCAATCAAGCGCAGAGTTTGACGCTTTGGTAATGCAGGACTGCCGAACATTCAGCGTAAAATTTGTTGTAGACGGTGTAACCGAGATCACGGAGGGGATCCGCTCCCTGCGGCTCAACGGTGGATCAAATAGTGCTAATACTTTTGTGCTGGGTGCTGCGATATCGCAATATATAGAAGTCGAACTGGCGAACCCGCCGCAGGCTCTCGAGGGACATGAGCTTAAGCTGCTGATTGGGATTGAAGGGTCAGAAGAATGGATTCCTTGCGGGTTTTATACTGTGCAGAAGCCGCAGACAGACGAAGGCCAGATCAAGTTTAACGCCTATGACCGGATGCTGCTGACGGAAAGGGCTTATTTTTCTTCCCTGCCGGCTCAAACAAATACGCTGAATGTGCTGAATGAGATCGGGACATTTTTGGGGCTCACGATTGTTACCGCAGGATTAAATTCTATTGCGATGGCGAAGCCGGCCGGCTATACATGCAGAGAAGTGCTTTGCTATATTGCCCAGATGTATGGCGGGTTTGTGATATGCAATCGAAGCGGTCAGATAGAAATTAAGGCATTTAAAGACAGTGGGTACCGCGTGGGAGCTGACAGGTACTGGGGAAGTTTTAAACATAATGACTTCCCTTTTATCTTGCAAAAGATCGTGTGCTATACCGGCAAAGATACAGACGGAAATGATTTATCCATTACTGTTGGCAGCGGCGCACGGTCAATGACGTTCTCCAATCCATTTATGACGCAAGTGGTTCTTAATGGTATCTGGGGGGCTCTGAAAAATTATACCTACATGCCCGGCGAGCTAAAGGTCTTGGGGGATCCCCGGCTAGATCCCTGGGACGTCGTGACAGTGGTCGGAACAGACGGTGTGGAATACAGGGTGCCGCTCATGAGTCTTAAGCAGGATTTTGATGGCGGTCTTACCACAGACATAAAGGCCGTTGGCTGGACGGAGAAGGAGTTGGAAAGCGGCTTTTCCGGGCCAGTGACACAAGCAATTGATCGTATGGCCGTGGAGCTGATGCTGGTTAATCATGCAGTTATAAACAAGCTTGACGTAGATATAGCAAACATTACTTTTGCCAAAATCACGGAATTGGATGCAATCAATGCTCAGATCCAGAACTTAGATGTGATTTATGCCAAGGTATCAGATTTGAAGGTCACTAATGCTCAGATTCAGAACCTGGATGCCAATTATGCAAACGTAGCGAACCTGCTATCCGGAAATGCTGGGGTAGGGGATTTGGTAAGTATCCACCTGACCAGCCAAAATGCTGCTATTGATACGGCCCTGATTAAAAATCTGATATCTGCCAACATATCCGTTAATGATCTAATGGCCGGTATCATCTATACCAATAAAATGCAGATCTGGGACGATGAATCTGGTGGGATGAAGATGGTTGGTTCCACACTCCAATGGACCGATAAGAACAAGGTCGTGCGTATGCAAGCCGGGCTGGATGCACAAGGAGTATTTAATTACTATATCTTGGATACCACAGGCGCGATCATGTTTGACGCTCTGAATGGCATATCAGCCCAGGGCATCAAGAGTCCGGTGATTGTCAATGACATGGTAGCGGAAAACGCCAATATATCCGCTGGGAAGTTGGACGTGAAGTCCTTAGAAACGGTAATAAATAGGGGTGACATCCATGTGCAAAGTAGCGTGATAAAGCTGGATGTAAGCGGACAAACGCTGGATCTGGCCCTCAGCCAGCTGCACGATGAGATCAATGCTATTGTCGTGGATGACGGGACATACGTGCTTCAGACGTGGGTGGAGGGCGGTCATGTAGGAGATAATGAGACTGCTACCATCCAAGCAAAAGTATATGTGAAAAATTCGGATGTAACGGAAACGATTCCTCCGGAGCGTTTCTTATGGACGCGATATTCGGAATATGCCGACGAAGATGAGGCTTGGAATTCGCAACAGCGCACTGGGTATGCTCTTACCCTTAGTGGGGCAGATGTCACAATGGTGGCCGAGTTTCAGTGCCTTCTTACCATCGCAGAAGAGTACTCCATTGAAACTTTAACCGGAAATGTTATCACCAATCGGGATGGGGCCGAATTGCTGGCTCTGTACGTAAAGGAGGTCTAGGAATAATGGCAACAAAGAAGATAAGGGAACTAACACAGGCCACATCCACCAACGATACCGATGTAATGATCATTGAGGATGCGGTTGACACGAAGTATATAACTTTTGCCAATCTTATAACCGGGATCAAAAATAAGATCACTAGCGTTGCCAGCCTAGCGACAGCTAGACATATAGACGGCATGAGTTTTGACGGCACAGAAGACATCGCCCATCGAGCAGCCTGCACAACGGCAGCTACAACAGTGGCCAAAACAGCTGTGCTTAGCGGCTATGCCCTCAAAACCGGCGGGTGGGTGGCGGTGAATTTTAGCAATGGCAATACTGCTTCCGCCGCCACGTTGAACGTGAACTCCACTGGAGATAAATCCATCTATTATAAAGGTGCTGCAGTACCGATAGGATATATCACAGCCGGAGCCACATTGCTACTAGTCTACAATGGTACACGGTACGACATTGTTGGGGAGTTGTGTCAGTCTCAGGTGGATTCTTTGCAGCCACAGATTGATGCGCTAAATAGTAACCTTGAGATAGGTCAGTCACAGATTGACGCCATAAATAGCAATATACGTGGGAACACAATCGGACTGTCCTCCTTATTTAACTATGTGAGCGCGAACGAAAACTATGTTTTACCATCGTTTAACCTTATTTGCGTCTGCATACTACAGACGGGCAGCGAGATATGCATACAATCAGTAATCGGCGTACAAGGCACGCTAGGCAGCGTAATTAGTGCCAAGGTAGGTGCAAACGGGACGGCAAGCGTGCAGCGCAACAGTGTCGGAAATTGTTATGTGGCTCCTGGCTCGATTGCCTGTAGAGCGATGGTATTTTATCTTTGATATAACATCAAGATAACAATTTTAGTGGGAAGGCGAGGAGGGCGGAATGTCTGTAAGATTAGCAAGTAGGGCCACGGTATACGATCGATACGCTGTCACGCGAAAGTTTACAGCACAGGAGACTGCCATCGGTGTCGCCCAGGGGAGCATAGACCTTATTGCCTCCCGATCTGAAATTGATTTGTTAAAAAACGGTGACAAAACTTTGTATTCCTGGCTATCGTCTGTAAACATGGATCTGCGATCCATCACGCTGGCAGTGTCAGAATCCGAATATAAGGATATAAATGGTGTACTTTCTGCGGTCACGCAGGCAAGGGCGTCAATAGAGATTAATTCTCAACAGATCGCCCTGAAGGTATCAAAGGACAATATCGTATCGTCCATCAATCAGAGCGCGGAGGCCATTTCCATTACTGCCGGCAAGATCAACCTCAACGGTGCAGTGACTGCTAATGACTACTTTAAGATTAACACGGATGGCAGCATGGCGGCTACGGCAGGGACGATTGGCGGCTGGACAATAAATAGCTCAGCCATATATAAGGATGTAACAGGAGCCGACGGCACTGTTTACCGGGCTTATTTTCAACCGCCAATCACCAGTTCCGCCTCGAATACGTGGGTGTTATCCTGCCAGGAGAAGGCATCCGGAGCAAGCAAGTTCAGTGGTAATTTTATACTATATTCCGATGGGAGCGCATCTTTCGGGGAAGGCAAAATTGTACTGAAAGCAAACGGTGATGCTGTATTCGGGAGTGCCATTTCTCTAGTTGGTGGGATCTTAGAGGTGCGGCAAGGTATTTTTAAAGGTGACAGTATATTCACCTCCATATTGTGCACCGGGACCGTGTATGGGGCCGTGTTAAACGGGAGCGAATTAAAGGTCACTAAAGCAGAAGCCCAGAGATATTATGCTCAGAGGGTGTATTTTGGGGCAGAAGCATCAGACAGCAATACTTATATTGCATGGGCTAGCGATAATAGCGGTCGTCTTATGTCGTCGGGAGGCTTCCACGCAAATGGGAGTCTATCGTGCAGCGGCACAAAGAGCAGGGCAGTGAAAACTGAGCAGTATGGCACAGTATTGCAGTATGCCTATGAAACCGCAGAGCCAATGTTTGGAGATATTGGGAGCGGCAGGGTAGAGGAAGATGGACAATGCATTATTAAAATTGATCCTATTTTTGCAGAAACTGTGACCGTAGAGTGTGGGTACTACGTATTTTTGACAAAATGCGGTGACGGTGACCTGTGGGTAAATCAAAAGAGCGGCAGTTATTTTGCTGTGTCAGGTACGCCTGGTCTAAATTTTGACTGGGAGATTAAAGCACATCAAAAAGAGTACGAATACGCTCGCCTGGAATCACTAAAAACCGAATAGACCGAGAGGTCTTATTTTTTTATACGGAAAGGGGCATAAATGGCATATGAGGTAGTAGTGGCACTGATCGGTGCTGGTGGCAGTCTGGCAGGGGCATTTATAGGCATCTTAGCCAGTGCGAAAGTGACTGCCTACCGGCTGCAGCAGCTGGAAAATAAGGTGGACAAACACAATAGCGTGATCGAGCGGACCTTTGTCCTGGAAGAGCAGGTGAAGGTTGCCAATCATAGAATTGCAGACCTTGAAGAGGCCGGAAAGAGAGGGAACTAATTATGAGCAACCAGTGGATTAAAGCAGCAGGTATCAGAGCAATCAAGACAGTGGCACAAACAGCGGCAGCGTTGCTTGGAACAGCGGTATTTTTAACGGATGTAAACTGGGTGCAGGTGGCATCCGCGTCGATCTTGGCAGGGGGCTTATCCTTGCTGACATCCGTTGCTGGGCTGCCCGAAGTAAGTGAAGGGGGCGATAAGGAATAATGACAGCAGAAGCGAAAAGAAAAGCAGTAGCAGATATTTATAAGGAGTGCATCGGCCGCAATCTCTACAGCCAGGATACCACGAAGCGCGAATGCGCCTTTACGCCGCACACGGATGGTAAGTATTATTCGGATTGCTCCAGCTCGATCCGGCTGGCATACAAGAAGGCAGACATTGGTCTAAGCTACATCGGCGGCAATACAGCAGGCATGTACAATTCCACGCTGGGGAGCATCATGGACATAACCGTAGTTAATGGCGTACCGACCAACCCGGCGCAGTTAAGAGTCGGCGATATTTTATTGTTTGCCGGTATGGACTCTTGCCGCCCGTTGTGCATCGGTCATGTAGAGATGGTTTACTCCATCAGCGGCGTCAGCGTTACCTTGTGCGGTCATGGTTCCGGGCCGCCGAGTTTTAAAGATATGGCCACTTACTGCAAGAGCAGATACAACGCAAAGACCGGCACAACAAAGGGCAATAAAGGCCTTGTGTGTGTAAAACGTTATGTGCAGGACGATGATACGGCTACGGCGCCCACAGAGGCCACAGAGAGCACAGATGCACCGGCGGAGGAGACTGTACAGGCCACCTCAGTAGGGGAGGAAGTTAGTATTATCCACAAGATCCAGCAGTGGGTTAATACCTACATGAGCGGAGCTGTTACATTGGCGCTTGATGGCAAGGCTGGCCCACTGACCAAAAAGGCTCTTGTGATGTGTTTGCAGCGCTATCTCAACCGCACCTACGGCGCAGGACTGGCCGTAGACGGCTCCTTTGGGCCGAAGACAAAAGCTGCTTGCCGGGCGGTTAAGCGCGGAAACAAGAGCAATCTGGTGTACATCTGCCAGGCTATGCTATACGCCCGGGGCTATGATCCGAAGGGCTTTGACGGCAGCTGTGGCCCCGGCTGTGATGCGGCAATCCGACAGTACCAAAAGGATCATGGTTTGGCAGTGGATGGTAGCTGCGGACCAAATACGTTTTATTCTTTATTCAACAAATAACATTGCAGAGTCCCGGGGTTAATCCTCCGGGACTAATTTTTGCAAAGATATTCTTGTAGAAATATTTACAGAAATAGGATATAGTAGATATAGTTATAGCAATAATGAGAAGTTTAGAAAAAATTGGGGAAGCATCGAGCAGATTATTGTAAATGCTTAGGCAATTATAATAATGATAAGGTGATCCGTACTATAAATATGTATTGTACAAATTTAGAAGGCATTGAATATCAGGGGATTTTGTGACTATTGTGATACTTGCAATACTACAAAAAAGACGAGTTTATTTCTTGCATTTAAACTTGCAATATTAGTAATGGGGGTGGGTACAATGATTAGTGAATTTAATCTAGATGGAGAACTTAGAGAATTAGATGAAAATATTGATGAGCATTTATTAAACTTTGAAAATCCTAGCTTCATGCACTCAGCAACTAATATGGTTTGTTATGATATAAAAGAATATGATCACCTGATTAAAAGGCTGAATGAAATACGATATTCAGCTTCAACTTATCAAGAGAAAGCTTCATTTATATGTAAATATAAGAGAGTATATTTTGCTAAAAGGCGAAAATTTTTAAGGCTGTTGAAAAATTTAAAAGAGGGAAGTTTGAATATCAGATATAATGAAGAATTAAATGAGAATATCGATTGTGTTAGATCATCCATGATTTCAGTAGACTACTATTATAATAACGATTTGTCTGTAATAAGTAATGTAAATTCTTTTATTGGAGCAAAAATTAGAAGAAGAATATATGAAATTAACAATGAAATTTATAAACTTAATAATTTCCCTCATGAATATATCAATACTGAATGCATGTTTATCGAGCCTTATAATCCAGCTAAATATGATAATGATATTATTTTTTATAAAGATGTCTTTAT
>Ga0153943_1000348_pt1 | contig 14288 bp, 17 predicted proteins | sample TSNJ027MetaG_FD_104721 | JGI IMG/M metagenome (GOLD analysis project Ga0153943, IMG submission 104721) | Attine ant fungus gardens microbial communities from New Jersey, USA - TSNJ027 MetaG | ecosystem: Host-associated > Fungi > Mycelium > Unclassified | place: USA: New Jersey, Brendan T. Byrne...
CCGATTTCCAGAAAAATGACTGCCATTCCTGTATCCTGACATATAGGAATCATGTCACTTCCGGCAATTTCCAGATTCTCCTGTAATTGTCCCAATATCTGTTTCCCCAGAGGAGATTCTTCTTCTTGTGCTGCCCGGCATAGTGCCTGTTCCATATCCTTCGAAAGATAATGATTTGCTTCTATGCACATTTCCTTTATATTCTGTGTCAGCAGTTTCACATCGATTATTCTCATACAGATTATGAACCATGTCCTTTTTCTATTTTGTTATCTGATTATATATTTCAATTAGTTCCTGCTCTGTTACAGTCCCGGGCTTCCAGCTAATCGTCTGACCGTCATCATGGTATCTGGGAATTATATGCAGATGAAAATGAAACACAGTCTGACCAGCCGCCTTACCATTATTCTGTATGAGCTGAATACCCTCACAGGAAAGCTTCTCCTTCATCTGAACGGCCGCTTTTTTTGCCAGTACCATTACTTTAGAAGCAATCTCATCAGGCAGCTCAAGTAAATTATCCGCATGCACCTTAGGCAGGATCATTGCATGCCCCCTTGCAGCCGGTGCCACATCCAATATCACGCGAAAATCAGAATCTTCATATAACGTTTTTGACGGTATATTACCTGCCGCAATCTTACAAAATATACAATCCTCTTTCATCATGTCACATCCTTTCATCAAAAAGAAATACCTGATCCAGACTACGCAGGAGCTTAAAATCGCCTTTCATCCTCATAGTACCGGACATAAATGCACGCTGAAAAGTCATTCTGCCGCATACAATATCTTCCAGGGCTGATCTGTTCATATTCAATTCCACCTGAGGACTTGCATGGCTTCCATAATAACATTCCAACTCTTTTCCATTTATCTTAAGTACCAGGCTGCTCTTTTTTTCTTCTATGTTAATTACATAATCAGCCTCCAGTCCGGCCTGGGGTTTAAATACTTTCTGAAAAACCGAAAGAAATTCGCCTTCCCCTCCTTCCTCCTCCAGCATATCCCGGAACAGACTGGTAAGTTCCTGTATATCCTCCTTTTGTCTTTTGACATAGCTGTCATCCGATACATAATGGGATAACTGTTCCGTTTCCTGAGGAGTCAGATCAATATTCTGGGTAAAGGAAAGCTTATTGATTACTGCCTGATTACTGGCAGGAAAACATGCTATCTTCTGATTGATAGTACGATACATGTTTTCTGCTTTCTTCTCAATGAGATTAACATACCCTTCATTCATTTCCAATGCTACCGTATCTGTTATATATCCGCAAATGCCGCTGCATGTTAATCCGCCCAATATTTCCCAGGCAGTAATAAGGCTCAGCATTCCTTCCTTCTCTCCATAAGTAGTGGACATGACTACCGGGGACATATAGATTTTAGATATTTTCTCCTTGTCACCATAAAGCCAGCAGGCATCCAGAAATTGCTGCATGAACCCGCCTGTCCCATACCATTCTATTGTTGATGCCAATATGATTCCATCTGCATTTTTTAATGTCTGGGGAAGCGTAAGAATCTCATTCTTATGTTCAAATAAATGATACCTGCTTACATTCACCCGCAATTCTGCCAGCACTTCCTGCATTTTACCTGTTACAAATAAAGTCGGATCGTCAATAAGGCCTCTGCCGCCATAATATATATTGATATTCACTGTAGCACCTCTCGCTTTTCTTATCGTTTGGTCTTTCTGTTATTCTTTCTTTGATCAAACACACACATAAGGGTTCCTAACAGAAATCCTGTCAGCAAGCCTCCTATATGGGCTGCATTACCAATGTTCTGACTGGTAAAGCCGCTGTATAAAGAGAGAACAATCATTAATACCACCCTTAATGGTGTGACGTATTCCATTTTTTTGTTGGAGAAGAGTACTAAGGAAAGAAGAACTCCATCCAGTCCAAAAACCGCACCGCTGGCTCCAATAGAGACAGACCACCAGTCATTTTCCATGATCCTTGCTAAAAGAGATAGTATATTGCCTCCTATACCGGATAGAAGATAAAGCATGCCAAAACGAAAATGCCCAATAACTTTTTCAATCATTGCCCCAAGGAAAAACAGAATAAGCATGTTATTAAAGAGATGACTGGTGTTACCGTGCAAAAACATGGACCAGATCATACGTCCATATTCCTTATTCAGGACAATATCAACTACACCAAGTCTTCCTCTATAATATAACACATCTCCTGTTAAAATACACAACAGAAAAATAATTACATTAATGGCTACCAGCGCAACGCTGACAAAAGGAATTGTCTTAAGCCTTATTAACAAACTTTTCATATCTCCTCACATTCTGCATTGAGACAGCATGCAAAAAATCCTGTTTAGAAAAATGTACCACTGAAAAGCGTTTCCGTCAACAGCCAGACGACAGGATTATACATTATTTATCAGCGATAAATTAAAATAACCTTTCCTAATTTGATTTCATCGTCTATTTCCAATTTCCGTTTTTCGTAGGGCTGCATACGTAATCCATTTTTAAATGTACCGTTTGTGGAATTTAAGTCTTCGATAAATATACCTCTTTCCTCTATCAATATTTTTGCATGAACTCTGCTTATTGTGTGATCGCTTATTACGCAGTCTGCCTCTTCTTTCTTTTTCCCAATTATAAACGGCGTTTTATTTAATTCGGTCAGAACTTTCCCATTCATTTGATACAGCCGGTGTATTACCTCTTTTTCTTCCGGTGTTTCGGTGATATAGACAGTTTTTCCATATTCTTCAGATTCCTGATATATGGTTTCTTCACAGACTGCACCATATCCGTTTATTCTTTCCTGCATCTCCTGCTGGTATTGTGAACGCGCAGATTTTTGCTTCTTTCTCCGGCCATCCAGAATATTCAGAAGGCCTTTCTTTGTGCTTTTCACCTCTGCAATAGTTTCTTCTGCCTGGCTCTTCTGTTCCTGGAAAGCCTCCCCTTCTGTTACTCTTATATCGGGGTCTTTTATGTTATGCGCCGTATTTTCTTCCTTCCGTATTTCTGGTTCCTCTTTATCCAGAATTTTGACATCTTCAAAAATCTGCTCCTGCAGATAGAGCGCTTCCAATAGCTCATATTGCTCATGCGCTTTATAGACAAATTCCACAAGACACTCATCTTCATAGTTTATATGCTCTACCCAAAATTCTATTAATTGTCGAAATCCTAAATCCTTTTCATAGTAAGGTATGTATTGAAATAGAAAATCATTCTTCTCCAAATCCTGATATACCTGCGTGGGATAAAAGAGTATGTTCCGGTCGTCCAGGAGAAATCTTCTCAGTTCCCGCTGCATATGCTTCATGCTCCACAAAAAATCTTTCATCCAGGCACGGTTAATATTCCTGCCGGTGTATAATTGCGCAACATTTTGCGTGGAAGATATATCGTAATATAAATAGGAACTGTTGTTGATATATCTTAAGGAACAGGGCAGCAGCCCTCTGATCCCTCCCCTGCTGATGATGCAATATTGATAGCGGTTTTCTTCCGGTGTCTGATCAAGCAGTATCCTCTCATAATTACAGTTCAGATTTCTGATATACTCAGTCTGCAGCATAAATATCCTCCTCTTTTTTATCTGTTTTTAACCTTCTTATCGTTCGAATAAATAGTGCGGGATCCGTTCTCCGGTTTGTATAATTTGTCTGAACAGTCCATTGTATATCGGATATCCCCGGAAGCAGCCCTGTCACTGAGAAGCTTTGCCGGCCTCCGCCAACCACCTCTGCATATCCTTGTTTTATTTTGATAAATATGGGGTCCTGTTCCAGAAGTATGTATTTATCCAAATAAAGAGATGCCGCCATATCCTGTATCTCCTGCAGACGCTGCTCATTATCCATCTCCTGGAGTACGACCCCTCTGAATGCCAGGGTGCCCAAATCCTGCTCCAGCAGACACCTGTCATACTGATAGAAAATCATCCTGATTAAAAAGATAATACATCCTAAAGCGAATACCATAACCATAGCCGCTTCCACCGTAAAGTATCCCTCTGCATATTTTATTTTTTTCATGCTATTGTACATTTCAATCGTTCTCATCAAGCCAAATCACTTTCTTTTCCAACTACTATACTTATTGTTAATCTGATTATAGATACAAGCCCTTTGCTTTTTATGATATGAAATAGGAAGTCAATACTGCCGCTGTAATAAAGGGAACAAACGGGATTCTTGTATTACGGTCCGCTTTTCTAAGTAACAGCAACAATGCAGATAATATTGCTGCCAGCATAAGACTTATCATGAATATCACCAGACTTTTTTTATATCCTGCTGCGATTCCCAAAATAAGCATCACAAGTCCGTCACCATATCCTATTTTACCGGTAAGGTATGCTGTCAGTATAAGGATTGCTCCAGGCAATACCGCTATACCATAAGATGCAATATGTGTTTGCCCTTTGTACAAAAGACAGCTTTCTGCTATTAATACGCAAAGACCTGATATTGCCAATAAAGCAGTCGGGATCTTTTGGCTCCTGATATCATAAATACTAAATAAGAAAAGGCATAAAATCATTATTCCAAATTTCCACATGGTTTCCTCTCTGTTCAACCTTTACCTGCACATCTGCTGCAGGGCCGGTAATCTTCTGCTTCAGTACGTATAATCGTATAGATTGTTCTTTTCAAACCAGAGCATCCGGAATCATAATGGTATCTTGCTCCTTCCGATGTAACGTAGACATAATTTTTCTGATCCATATTGCGGCACAGCTGACATAATGTATACCTGCTTCCTGCGTTATTCTGCGATGTCAATGCTTCCACCAGGGAAACCTGACGCACGGAAAGCTTCAGATGGCTGCATTCCAGGGATTCGTGATACACCGTTCCTGTTTCTGTAATATATACATAGTCTATATCCGTTTTGGCATCATCACCAGATCCGCCGCTTACATCATATCCTGTCCATGCTCGTCCATAATATCGGTTAACCATGCGGAAGGAAGTGAATCCAGGTACTGAAAATAAGGGGGATACCCGATAGGTTACGGTCAAATCAATGCAATCATCCTCATTCATAATGGAGGTTTCCAGAAAGGTAAGACTATCTGTTCCTTTCGTCAGGGGTGACTGATTCAGGTATTCTTTACCGCAATATTCAATAATTTCGCCTTTTACATAGATATAAGAAAAAGCAATACCCATAAGATTCTGCAGTAATGGGTTTTCTTCCTCTTGATTTGATGTACTTGTATCATCATATAGTGTTTCATCGTCATGAAATACCGTATCATATGCATAGCCATATACTGCCATCCGGCTTCCGGTTTCCCACAAAGCCAGCTGCAGATTACCATGGAGACGAATCATTTCCACACTGGTAAACAGGTTTAAAAAAAAGAATAGAAATAATGGTAAAACAACCGCCGCTTCCAATGTCATGGAGGCAGGCACCGAAGTCCTCTTTAAGGGAAAGAATAAATTGCTTAATAATATTTTTAAGGGTTCAAATCTTTTGACAAGGAGAATATGAACATTGCTGCTATATTGTTTTGGAGAAGGTCTTTTGTGTAAATTGTTAACAGTTGCATTTTCCCATAAAGAGGACATCGCTGCCCACCTCCTCATTCATATGTCTTTTCCCTGGTAATTTCATATTGATATCCATATTTGCTGGATATAGATATTCTGGATTCTACCCGGTCAATACACCCATCCATACGAAAATTACCATTACCGGCGGTCTTACGGATATCCATTTCCACAATATCAATAAAACGTGTTGTCTGTGTTACCTGATCTGAGGCTGTCAGCAATATTCTCAAATAATCCGTATAAGATAATCCCGGCTCACTGCCGATAACAGCAGCCTCCTGAGCAGAGCCAAAAATGCATGCAATATCATAATGCCAGCTTTCCGATGTTTTTATAAGCGGAACTTTACCGCCTGCAAGCAAGACTTTTACATCATACAGGCTCTCGGCATATGCCCAGGCCAAAAGGATTGTTGTCTTTAAAAGAGAGCTGATCTGAGGAAATGCCATTGCAGTGGCAAGCAGAATAGCCAGAGCCTCCGCTTCCGCACATTTTACCTCGTCCGTAAGCAAATAAACAACATTTGCCACCTCCCGCAGAGCGCTTATGCGGTATACAACGCTCTGCAGGTTGTCAATATCATTATCCTTTCCGGCAATCAGGTACTCTATCTGGTATTCCAGCAGTCCTTCTTTTTTAACTTCCCCGTAATACCCCAGATAGCGCAGCAGATATTCCTGGAACAGCAGCCGTTGTATCAGGCTTTCCTTTTCATCTTTTATAGGGTAATTTCCTTGATTTATGCTGTCCAGCTTTTTTCTGCTGCCGAATAAAGATTCTGTATTTACATTTTTTTTAGATATGGTTTGTGTATCCTTTATTACCAGATTCAGAATTCCGATGGAACGGTTTGCCTCCAGATCACTTGTGGGGTTGGTAACTGTTACCGTTTCCCATTCATTTTCGGATATTTGTACTTCCGTACCGTCATATTCCTGGATATGGGAATCAATCTGCTCTTTTTCCTTTTGTATATTTCTCTCTGTCAGTCCATAACCTTCGGCTGTATCAAGCCATCCTACAATTTTTTCCAGATAATCGATTCCGATATCCGCTTTTATTGCTTCAGCTGCTCTGCTTCGCAGTACACTGCCGTCATAGTCTGTTGCCGTCATAACCCTGGTAATCTCTACCGAATCCGCTTCCATTGCCAGAAAGTCCCGGTATAAATATTGGTATAGAAAAATATCGCTTGTTGTCAGATTCTTAGACAAATACTGCTTCAAATGTTCTTCCGTATTATGGTAGGAGGGCTGCGCCGTTCCATAGGAGGTATCAATATAAAAAAGATTATATTGGTTCAGCAGTTCCCGGTGATATTCTGCCATAATACTGTTTAGCGCAATATCTGTAACAATCTCTGCTTCCATACGGACCGCATTGCTTCTGGCTCCTTCAATCAGCACGAGACACAGTGACAACATTACTGCCATGGTCAGCGCCATATAAACGGTAAAATAACCCTCCAACGGTTTGCTGTTTTTATATGTCATAAAGCTTATACCCCTTACGCACCCAGGCGCTTTATACCTTATCTGTCTGTGTTGTGATCTTTTTAAATATGGACTCCACCAAATCTGTAATTTGACTCTTGAAAAGAATTACCAGGCCTACCAACACCACCACAATCAATATCACTTCTACGGTTCCCATTCCCTCTTCTTCTCTTATAAAATCTTTAAATGTTTTCATTTTAACACTACTTCCTTTCTTTTTTCGTATTTTGTATTATTTTTTATATTCCCATGGATGAAAATGCAGGTAACATGATCAGCAGCATTACAACGGCCAGCATCATTACCATGGGAAGCAACAGCTTTGTTGATGCTTCTTCTCCTTGTTTTTTCTTATATTGAATATGGGTCTGCATGGCAATTTCCGCTTCTTCCCTGAGTCTGTTTAATAATGTACTGTTTCCTTTCTTCAGATTCTGTGTAAGCAGAGCACATAATTTGATATACTCTGTCAGTCCGCTTCTCCTGCCCAGATGCTCGTAAGCAATGCTCTCTGAAATTCCTGCTTTCAGTTCCCGGCATGTATACAGAAGTTCTTCATATGCAGGATGCACAGGACTTCCCTGCTCTCTGGCTGTCATGTAGTCATCTGCTATTTTCTGGCAGGTGCCGCGTACCGTCATTCCGGCTCCCAGGTATAGCGCCATCTTATTCACGATCAGGGGATATGCTTCTTTCATCTGCTTTTTATATTTTTCATATTGACTATGTAAATCTTTATCTGATAAAAAGTAGATACCTGCTGCCGTAATAATGACCAACAGCCACATGGGCAGACTGTTGTCTTCCAATTGCTCTTCCCAGATTATGGACTCCCCGCTGATGTTCAGGGGCAGCTGCCATTCTTCCTCCATCTTGCTTGTTTCATCTGATTCTTCCAGCAATCTTTCCAACTGTTGACGGGTTTGTTCCTCTTCCGTCAGGTATGGCGGAATGACGGTCAGGATTATATCATGACTCCACTCCCACTCATAGTAAGAAATTGTCACTGTAATGATAACCTCCGTCTCTTCCTCCACCTCTTTTACTCTGCCTTTACGGGTAATGACATCAGGACGGCTGCTCTTATAGCTTGCAGAAAACGGATAACCTGCATAGCCTTCTGCCAGATTCAGGTCCTGACGGATTTGGTCAGCAGACGGATTATCTCCTAATATTGCCGCTGATAACACAGACCAGAATTCTTCTTCCAAAAGTCCGGCATCCTGAAAATTCAGTATTCTTTCGTTTACATAGAGAGGAAAATATTGTTTTTCCAGACCTTCCACCTGTGCCTCCAGGATAATCTTATGTGCACCTTCTTTATAGCTTCCTCTTTTTAATACAGAATCTTCCGTAAGCTGCCGGGTTGCTTCTGACTGAAATTTCAATGCGGCACATAAAAGGGTTCCTGCGAGAAACGCCAGAAGCATTACACTTAATTTCTTTACGTAAAACAGCATCTGCTGATGGGTCGAGGCTTTTCCCGGATACATTCTTTCCAAATCCCTTTTGACTTGTGCAGACCGGAATAGAGGAAGCTTCCGGATCAGGGCTTTTTTATAAAGCAGGCAGGCCATTTTGTTGAAAGGCTTCAGTACATCACTGCCTTCTATGGATATCTCTTCCTTTCTTGTACAAAAACCCCATATTATATAGACCACTACTGTTATTGCCGCAATCAGATACATTTCATACCTCCCGGACTGTTCCGCTGACCCGTGAAGCACTTTCCAGAATTCTGTCTGCAAGGTAAAAGGCGGCCAGGTAAATAAGCAGACAGGCTGTCATAATCGCAGCACCCGGAACATTATGATATAACTCATCAAAATACCCTTTATTGCTGAATCCAATGTATAGCAGGATTCCAAAAGGCATGATATTCATTATTTTCTGTTCCATCTTTCTGGATGACAGAAGGGTATGAATCTCTTCTTCTGCACTGATCCTCAGGCTGATGATCTCTGATGAACACCGGATGATTTCAGACACATTTCCGCCGCTTCTCTTGGCAATCCTGAACACTTCGGCAAATTCACATATTTCTCCTGCACCGCTGCGCTGTCCCAAATCTATCAACAACTCCTCAAGGGTAATATTGAGTACCAACCCCCGGCGGATATATTCCAATTCCCCATAAATCATGGACTCTTTTCCATATAGCATTTCCATATCCGGCATACTTTCCAGAAAAGCATTCTCAACTGCATAACCTGCTCTCAGGGAAGCAGCAACCGATAAAATACACTCCTTGAATTGTGTTACCAGAATCTGCCGCCTTTGTCGTTCTATCTGCCGGATTCTCCTTCGCAGATAGAACCACCCTATTATACACATTAGCGGCAATGCCCATATGCTGCGGTAAAAGAAAAAGGCAAGGCATAATGTGAGAAGTATGGCTTTTACAATTTCAGTGACTGCTTCTGCCCCGCCTGGTTTATAACAGATGCCGCTTTGCTTATATGGCGAGTCCCGCCCTGCTGAGCTTCTCAACATGTATCAGTACCCCCTTTTCCCTTAATATGCCGTCTACCGTTCCATCCTCCTTTTCTCCCAGTTCTTCAAAGTGGAATAATGGGTTCAGCAGGATCTCGTCATTTTCATAACTGACAATTTCAATTATTTCCAGAATTTTTCTTGTTTTGTCCCTGAGCCGGCCCAGATGTACGATAATGTCAAGTCCGGAGGCAATCTGCTGCCTGATTGCCTTAAGCGGTATATCCATTCCCATAAGTACCATATTTTCCAGTCTTGCCAGCATATCGGCCGCAGAGTTTGCATGACCGGTACTCATGCTGCCATCATGTCCGGTATTGAGACACTGGAGTAAATCTATGGCTTCCGCTCCCCGTACTTCTCCTACAATGATCCGATCCGGACGCATACGCAGGGATGTACGGATCAGATCCCGGATTGTAATCTCCTGACACCCTTCTCCGTTACCGTTCCTTGTCTCCAGGCGTACCAGATTCCTGATGTCCTGAAGCTGAAGCTCCGCACTGTCCTCTATGGTTATAACTCTTTCATCTTTCGGGATATATCCGGACAGTACATTCAGAAAAGTAGTCTTGCCGCTTCCGGTACCGCCGCTGATGAATATATTGTATCCGGCTTTTACCAGGGCTTTTAAAAATTGTGCCGCATCACGGGAGATGGCTTCCCGCAGCAGTAATTCATCCATGGTAACCGGCTTGTCCGGAAACCGCCTTATGGTAACTATGGGGCCGTTTAATGCCACCGGACTCATTACAATATTCACTCTGGCCCCATTTTCCAGTCTTGCATCCACTATGGGTGAAGTTTCATTTACCACACGGTTGCAGCCTGCCACAATCTGCTGAATCACGTCCTTTAACTTGTCCACAGACTCAAAACACATATCCAATTCCTGAAGCCGCCCATCCTGTTCAATAAATATATGGTCTTTACCATTGATCATGATTTCTGTTATGGACGGATCTTCCACAAAAATCTGCAGGATATCAAGCCTGCGCAGGGAATCAAACAATTCTTTCCGCAATCTGCGTCTCTGATCAACCATCCAGGTACTAAGCTGCGCCTCCTGCAGGAGAACTTCGTCAATCTGATTTTCCACTTCTTCATCTGTCAGTTCCCTGGCATAATCAATGTGCTGCAGTACTGTATCCTTAAGCTTTCTTTTCAGTTGTGCATAATCCTTCATTCCAGTTCCTCCCTTATTACTTTACTTACATAATCCGCCAAATCCCCTTTCGTATAGTATTCAATCTGGTCCGGAAGCTTTTGAAAGAGCGGAAGCTTGTACTTACAGGTCTTCTCAAGAATATCTTCTCTTTCATAGAGTGCCAGTACCTGTTCATACTGCAGAATCTTGCTCCTGGCTGCCGCATCTTCTTTGGTCAGTGTAAAAACCTTATCGCAGATACGCAGTATATCAAACAGGCCCTGCATGCTCTCACTTAAATCAAGAATCACATATTCATATTCGCCCGTTTGTGCAATATTCTGAAGCAGCTGCTGCCATTCTTCCGCTTGTATGCCCAGCAGATTCTGCCCTGCCTTCATTGGCGGGATATAGTCCATTTCTCCTTTTTTCATGAGTATGGACTGCATCCACAACCTGAACTTATCCTGCTGTGCCGTAAGGAAGTAAAGAAGGTCTGCCAAATCCCGGCTCTGAATATCCGGCATCAGTTCTGAAATACCTGCATAATGCTCAAAATTAAGATACAGTGTCCTGTGCTTTGCCGCCAGTATCTGACCCAGTGTTAAGGCAAATGGTGTCTGGAGGCATCTTCGTACCGGTGAGTACATTCCGATAAAATGTACGTCGGACAGTACTTTCAGCCTGGGAAACTGCAGGTCGGCCACATCCATGCAGGCGTTCAGGATCTCCTTGTATACGGTTTCCGCTTTCTGGTATTTATCCACATTTATTACGGATTCCCATTTCATAAGGCCGCTTTCATTCAAAAGGATTTTCCGGCCCACAGATAGTTCATTTACCTCCCTTGTGTAGGCTTTTTCTGCAACTACCAGGACCTCAATCTGTTCCCTCCCGGCAAAATCCAGCAGTTCATCCACATCTGAATAGGTATAGATCATCCAGGGAACTTCTTTATGTCCTTTTAAAAATTCTGACATATGCTGTGCATATTCTTCTTCTGTATCGCACAGCACCAGTATGTGACTATTCAACAGACACCTCCCAAATGTAGCAGAACACTAAGGAAAATCGGACCTGACAGGCAGATTCCGCTGCGGCGGTCTCTGTCGGTACTCTGTATATACAGATGCCACTTCCTTATCCGGAATACCTCCGCCAGGTAAGAACAGAAATAATACAACCGTTCTCTTCCATTGCGTTCTTTTAATATTTTAATCAGTGAAAAAATTGCTGCAATCAGCAAAGAAGTAATAAGAAAACTGAATATCGCCCTTCCTGAAAAGAAGCCTGCCGTGACGGCATATAGCTTTACATCTCCGGCTCCAATTGCTCCTATCATGAAAAGCGGATATAGAATAAATAATACCAATAAGCATACGATAAAATATATGCCTGCGCCTGCGGCCCCGTTGTCCCGATAACAACAGCAGACACCAACTGCTGCTGTCAGAAGAATCATCCCATTGGGAATTCTGGTACTCAGGTAGTCCACAATGCAGACCGCCAGCAATAATAGACATAAGACTGCCAATATACCACTCCTCCATACATATTTCCTGTGAAAACTGAGATGGAAACATCTCGTCCAATTACTTAGAGTATTACTAACTGATCATTTAGAAATAAAACATTCGAATGTTTTTGTAAAATGAATTATATCCTTTCATTTTTGTTTTGTCTATATCTATTTTAAAGAAAATTAATTTTTGTTACTTTTTTACAGCATTTGGTAAAATCCAATTCCATAAAGGGCCGCAACCCCAGGAAATCCAAGGAATCCGGATGTCAAAATCGTAACTGCATTGATTCCAACACCTACTTCAATTCCCATGCCGCTAAGTGTCTGATTTATGAAATAAACGGCAATTGTCCCCAGTACACCCCGAAGCAGTATATTAAGCAGCCATTCCGATTTCTTCCGAAGCGCACCAACCAAAAGGGCAATTGCGCAAACTGCTGCAATTAATATAGTACCAATATATTTCTCCATATAACACCTCATTGATTTCTATTACAATGACTTTGTATAATTTATGTCCCATTTTCTTTATTCATTCCAACAAAAAAATTAACATATTTTAGATAAATTGGAATATTTTACATATTGGAGGCTATACTTAAACAATAAGGTTAGAAAAAGGAGTGTGATTGTGCTATGAAATTTTTCTATCACCAAAGGGTTGATACGCCGAATAGTATAGAAGAGGATTTTTCCACCCCTTCCCTGCAGGAAGATTTGGAAAAAACCCGCCAGGCGCTTGATATCGCCTATGCGGGTTTTGATAATGCTTTAGGTGCGGATATGATTGACTGTTATATTTATGAAATCAATTCTTTATTAAAGCGTTATAAACACTTGACTGACCTGGCAGCCTCACCAGCTGCGATCGTCACCCAGGAGTTATATGAGGAAGCCCCTGTTCGTCCCCTGGTTGGCCATGTTCTCAGTTAAATCGTTCCTGCCATAGGTAAGTCCGGCATACACCGCCTGCGAATTATGCATTACCGGTGCACTGTCATCCTGTGCTGCAACCTGAACATAAGCTTCGTAAAGCTTTGTTATGATTTTGTTAATTTCGTAAAGCGGTTCCATGTCGGCCAGAACTTCACCGGCAGACAGTCTTCTTATGCAATATTGATAGAGCTGCATTAAATTTATGGCAATTTCATATTCCATATGCAGGGAATTCATCAGTTCCAGCAGACATCCCCTTGTCATACGAATTGCCTCTTTAAATGCGGCTCTGTCATCCGCCTCACAAAAACGGCCTGCGTCTTCCAGATAGCAGAGCGTCATTTCATAAAGGATTACCACCAGCTCCGTACGGTTTGCCTGTGTAATACGAAGCGTAAACTGTTGTTTCTTTTCGTTGGTCATTTCTGAATAACTCCTGTCTGCATATAAAAACAATAACCCATTTGACTACTGAAGCAATTGCAATACCTGAGACGGCCTCTCATTTGCCTGTGCAAGCATGGAGGTTCCTACCTGTGTCAATACCTGATAGGTACTGTAGCTGGTCATTTCCTCCGCCATATCCAGATCCATGATCCTGGAATAAGCAGCTGTCATATTTTCACTTGTTACATCCAGGCTGTTAATGGTAGACTCCAGTCGGTTCTGATATGCACCCAGCTTGCTTCTTACACCGGTTACAAATTTAAGTGCTCCCCCTATTCTGTCAAGGGCGTCTTTTGCACCTTCTTCCGTGCTGACATCTATATCCTCAATCCCCATATTTTGTAACGACATATTCGGTATATTGATCTCCAGAATCTGTCCTTCATTGGAACCAATCTGCAGACGCATAGCGCCGATCCCGGTGATATCCAGTTTCAGATTAGTGTAAGACGCTTTCGCACCGCTTATATCCAGCTTAATCTCAAATCCATGATCACCCTTAATTGTGAGAATACTATCCTCAACACTTATATTGTTAGCATTCACACCTCCGGGAAAATCTGAACCCAGTGTAATTGCAGATACTATTTTATTCCCCGTGGGATTATTATTTGCATCCAGTTCATCTATAATGGTAAGGCTGTCAATCGTATAAATCTGAGACGCCACATTTTCAGAATAAGAA
>Ga0153943_1000350_pt1 | contig 14278 bp, 8 predicted proteins | sample TSNJ027MetaG_FD_104721 | JGI IMG/M metagenome (GOLD analysis project Ga0153943, IMG submission 104721) | Attine ant fungus gardens microbial communities from New Jersey, USA - TSNJ027 MetaG | ecosystem: Host-associated > Fungi > Mycelium > Unclassified | place: USA: New Jersey, Brendan T. Byrne...
GCCGCAGGACGCTATCGCGCCCCAGCGAAGCGGCGACGTGCTGCGGGTCGCCAACGTGCGCGTCAAGCTGCGGTAAAAAATCTGTGACAGTGTCACCAATAATATGATGACCTGCGGCGCGATGCTGAGCCGCCTGCTGGCGCAGACCGGGTTCAGCGACCTGTAGCGCATACTGCTGGCTATCGGCGACAAAGGCCGTCCGCGAGGCGAGGATCCGTGGCTCGACGCCCGGCGGCAGCGCGGCGAGATAGGCGTCAATAATCGGATTCTGGATAGCGTCCAGCGGCAGCGTGGGCTGCCCTGAAGGACGCGGCTGGGTACGCGAAAGCATCAGGCCGTGTCCGGCCTGAGCCGCGCGCACCGCGCCCTCAACGGAAAAGGTGGCAATCCAGATACGCTCCGCCAACTGCGGTGCCTGGGGATAAAGATGATTATCCGGATGCGAAAGTGAATCTCCGCGCCAGGCGCTTTGAATCAGATGCAGGTGTTCGGCAAAGACTGCGCTGCGCTGGTCGATGGTCAATCCAAAGGGTAAAAACGAGGTCGGCGTGCCGCCAGACCCGAAGCCCACTTCCAGTCGTCCATCGGCGAGCAGATCCAGCACCGCCGCATCCTCGGCAACCCGCAGCGGGTTTTCCATCGGCAGGGTGATAATGGCGGTTCCCAGGCGAATGCGCTCCGTATGCGCTGCCGCGTGGGCGAGAAAGACCAGCGGCGACGGCAGGCCGCCTTCGTGCTCATGAAAATGGTGCTGAGCGACCCAGGCGCTGTCGAAACCCAGTCGTTCGGCGTGGCGAATTTGTTCGGTAGCCAGCCGATAGCGCTCACCTGGCGCGACGTGGTCCAGCAGGCGAGTGAAAAAACCCAGTCGTTTACGCGTCATGCGACCTCCTTGTTCGAGGGGGAAAAGTGGGGAATAGCGGCAATAAGCTCGCGGGTATACTCATGCTGCGGAGCGCTGAACAGTCGGCCGACGTCGCCATGTTCAATAACCTGGCCCGCCCGCAGTACCGTCACGCTGTGGGCGATACGGCGAACCGTCGCCAAATCGTGGGTGATAAACAGATAGGTCAATCCCAGCTGTTGCTGCAGCTGCTGCAGCAAGGCGAGAATTTGCGCCTGGACGGTAACGTCCAGCGCCGAAGTCGCTTCATCGAGGACAAGGATCGTCGGTTCAAGGATTAGGGCGCGGGCGATAGCCACCCGCTGCCGCTGCCCGCCGGATAGCTCACGGGCGGTTCGCGACAGCAGCTCCGGAGCGAGCGCCACGCGAGCGGCGACCGTTTCGACGCGCTGGCGTCGTATTCCGGCGCTGAAGCGGTCGAAGTTCTTTAACGGCTCTTCAATGATTTCAAACAGCGTTTGCCGTGGGTCAAGAGAGGCAAAGGGGTTCTGATAGACAAACTGAATTTTACGCCGTAGCTGGCGGAGCGCCTCCCGACTGAGATGCCCGGCATCAATACCATCGATGGCAATCTGGCCGCTATCCGCCTTTTCGAATCCCAGCAGGATCCGCGCAAGTGTCGTTTTGCCGGAACCGGACTCACCAACCAGCGCGTGCGTGCAGCCGCGCTTAACCTCAAAACTCACGGCGTCCAGCGCCTGCAAATGCGCCCGGCCTAATGAGAAGCGCTTGCTGATGTCGTCGACGCGAATCGCCGGCGTAGCCAGTACGCGACCGCCGGCGGGAGCCATGGTCAGCGCCGAGCCGTGAAGATCGCTGAGCAGCTGGCGAGTATAGGCATGCTGCGGCGTCCGTACCACATCGCGGGTCGCGCCTTGCTCCTGAATTTCGCCATGACGAAAGACCAGCAGGCGGTCGGCACGCTCGGCTGCCAGCGCCAGATCGTGAGTGACGAACAGCACCGCCGTGCCGGACTCCCGGCGCAGGGTATCCAGCAGATCGAGGATCCGCTTCTGTACCGTCACGTCAAGGGCGCTGGTTGGCTCATCAGCAATGATTAAATCCGGTTTCAGAGCGATGGCGATGGCAATCAGCACTCGCTGCTTCATGCCGCCTGAAAGCTGGTGCGGATATTGATCGAAGCGCTGCTCCGGGTGGCTCAGTCCAACCTTAGCCAGCAGCGCCAGTACCTGCGTTTTACGTTCCGCGGCGCTGCGTTTCTGATGGAGGCGCAGAATTTCACCTACCTGCGCGCCGATGGTTTTCACCGGATTGAGGGAGTTGCCTGGATCCTGGGGCACCAGGCTAATTCGCGCGCCGCGCAGGCCGTCGAGGCGTTTACCTGACCAGCCGCTAATATCTTCGCCGTTAATACTGATGCGCCCGCTGTCGCGCCGGGCATTCTCCGCCAGCAGACCCATTATCGCCTGGGCGGTAGTGGTTTTGCCCGAGCCGGATTCGCCGACGAACGCCAGCATTTCGCCGCGTTTTACCTGAAAACTGACGTTATGCACGACTTCACGCCATTCACTCTGCGAACGATAGCTGATGCGTAGGTTTTCTACGGTTAAAACATTCATCGGCGTTCTCCGCTAAATTGACGGCTAATACGGTTGGCGGCAAGCACGACCGCAATCACCGCCATACCGGGAAGGGTCGTTAGCCACCAGGCGGTGGAGAGGTAGTTACGGCCTTCGGCGATCAGTAATCCCCACTCTGGTACCGGCGGCGGCGTGCCGTAGCCGAGAAAACTCAGGGTTGAGAGCGCCAGAACGGCCTGGCCGAACTGGAGCGTGGCGAAGGCCAGCACCGCGGTGAGCGAGTTGGGTAAAATATGCCGCCAGAAGACGGCAAAAAAGGTGCCGCCGCTGCCGTAGGCCGCTTCGACGTAATCGCTGCGCCGTACGCGTACGACTTCCGCGCGCGCCAGGCGGGCAAAGCTGGCTATTGCCGCCACCCCGACCGCGACGGCGGCGTTGAGGGTGCCGAAGCCGAGCAGAATAATGACCGTTAGGGACAGCAACAGGGATGGAATCGCCAGCAGTACGTCGACCAGCCGCATGACGATCGACTCCACGCGTCCCGCCAGCGCGCCGGCCAGCGTACCCAGCGCGGTTCCGATGATCAGGCCAATCGCCACTGCCGCCAGCGCAGCGGAGAGCGAATGGGCAGCGCCGTAGACGATTCGACTCCACAGATCGCGACCAAGCTGGTCGGTGCCCAGCCAGTGACCCGCCTGGGGGGCCAGGCGCTGGGCGCCGGGGAAACCTTCCAACGGGTTATAAGCGGTAAACAGCTGCGGGACAACGGCCATCAGCGCAGCAACGATCATAATCGCCCAGGCCAGCAGCAGGCCGGGCTGGAAGCGTAGCTTGCGCCAGTCTGGCGAGCGGCGGCGGGCGGCGATTGCGTAATCAACCAGACTCATAGCGCACCTCTTTCAGCGGTTTTCAGGCGCGGGTCGAGCAGCGGCATCAGCAGGTCGACCAGCAGATTAATCAGGACAAAACCAAGGGCTGAGATCATCACCACCGCCTGCAGTACCGCGATATCCTGATTATTGACCGCCTGCTGCGTCAGCAGACCCAGCCCGCCGCGGCCAAACACGGTTTCAGTAATCAGAGCTCCGGCGATCAGTTCCCCTAGCAGCAGCCCGGCCATATTGAGCACCGGTAGCAGGGCATTGCCGGTAACGTGCCGCCACAGCACGCCGGTCTCGCTCATGCCTTTAGCACGAGCAACGGCCACAAACGGCAGCGCGGCGACCTGATCCAGACTGCGCATCAGAATATGCGCCAGCGGAGCGGAAATCGGTACCGCGACGGCGACGACGGGCAGAATGAGTCCCTCAATCGGTCCCGGATTGATCACCGGTATCCAGCGCAGCTGAAAGGAGAAAAGCTGTATCAGGGCGATAGCGAGCCAGAACGTCGGCAGGGAGATAAACAGCACCGGCAGCGATTGCAGCGTATTGCTTAGCCAGCGCAGACCCGGCAGCCGTGAGGCGAAGGCGAGGGTAAAAGCCAGCGCCACCGCCAGCGCAAAGGCGGGGAGCGCCAGGCTTAGTGTCTGCGGCAGATTGCTGGCGATCAGCGCGCTCACCGGCAGTCCGGCCTGCAGCGAATAACCAAAATCCCCGCGCAGCATGGCGAAGAGGGTGTGGAGATACTGCTTCCACACCGGGCTATCGGCCCCCCAGGCGAGGCGCATTTCGGCGATCTGCTCAGGGCTGAGCCCCAGATCCGGATTCTGAAACTTGATCAGTACCGCATCGCCGGGCAGCACCTGTAACAGGATGAAGGAGAGGGTAAATGCCGCCCATAGCACCAGTAAACCCTGGCCGGTTCGCCGCAGAAGATAATGGCTCATCGCAGGCTCCTCAGTGCTTTTCCAGCCACGCGCCGTAGAACGACGGGCGGCCTACCGCTTCAAAACTGACGCCTTTCACCCACGGGGCGCCGGCGAAGACCTGCGGTTCTTCAAATATCGGGATCACGTAGGCATTATCCAGCAGATAGCGTTGGGCATCGCCGGTGAGCTGGAGCCGTTTTTGCGGTTCAACTTCGGCTGAAATCGCGCTCAGCAATGCGTTGAGCTTATCGTCGCGGAAGCCCTGTACTTTGTCGCTGGAGCCGCCTTTTTGCAGCAGCGCGTCGCGGTTAGTGGGGAAAAACATGCTTTTCACCACGTCGGGGTCGGCGCGGCCCACTTCCGACACGGTGAGCGGCGTTTTCAGCGGATCGAGGTTATCCAGCGTACGGCTGCCGGCATCGCCGGCTTTGACCGCCAGCGCGACGCCGACCTGACGCCACTGCTGAGCGACAAGCTGCAAAACTTCTTTATTTTGCGGTTGTGGCAGAGATTCATAGACGGTTAAGGCCAGCCGCTGGCCATCTTTGACCCGAATACCATCGGCAGCCGGTTTCCAGCCTGCATCATCAAGCAGTTGTTTTGCTTTGGCCGGATCGAAAGCCAGCTTGTCGCTGAGGTTAACGTACCCGGCGGCGGTACTGGCGACGACGGAGGTCGCCTGCGGATAGTTGGCGGAGAACAGCGTTTCGACTACCTGCCTGGCGTCGGTGGCGTGCAGCAGCGCCTGACGAACGCGCAGGTCGGCAACCAGCGGATTATCCGGCCGGAAGCTCAGGCTATCGTTAACGCCGCGCGTGGGGGCAGCATAAATTTTAAAGCCCTGCCCGGTGGCCTGCTTTTCATCGTAGGCCTGTACCTGACGGATAAAGTCAGCCTGGCCCGCCAGCAGAGCGCCAATGCGCACGCCATCTTCAGGGGTAACGATGTAAGTGATGCCATCGAGATTAGCTGGCCCCTGCTGGGTGAGATTTTTCGGTCCCCATTGATAATCTTTGCGCGCGACCAGAGTGAGTTCGCGCCCCGGCTTTTCATCTTTTACCGTAAAAGGTCCGGAGCCAATAATATGGCGGGCATCGCCCAGCTCTTCAAAATTACGCGCCAGGGTACTGAGGGATACCAGCCCGGAGCCGATGGTGGTGGTGCCCTGCAGAAATCCCGGCGAGGGCTTTTTAAAGTAGAACTTTACCGTCAGCGGATCGATGACTTCGCTGCGATCGTAGTTATTAATGACCTCAGACACCGGCAGGCGGTGCGCTTTATCACCGAGGCCGTAGGTATCAAAGTTTTTGGCGACCGCCCTGGCGTCAAGCGGGGTGCCATCTGAGAAGGTCACCCCGGGGCGAAGCTTAAAGGTATATTCGGTTTTATCCGCGTTGGCGCTCCAGCTTTCGGCGATCCACGGCTCCACCTGCAGCGTTTTCGGGTTCTGCCAGGTGAGCTTATCGGTTATTTGATTAAGAATGCCGCCGTTGGGGTAGAAGCCACCGGCCGGTGGGTAAAGATTAGTATGCGGCTGCTGCTCCAGATAGATTAACGTACCACCTTTAACCGGGGCGTCGGCGGCCCAGGCGGAAAACGCGCCGGTTAAAAATAGCGCCGCCAGCGCGGGCAGGCGAAAACGGATGTGCATGGTGAATTCCTTTGTTATCTCTTGTTTAGTCATCATCGGGCGCGCGTTTTAACAAAGGAAGTAAGGATTTGCGCTAAGCATTTGCGTAAAAAGCATTTATATCCTGCATACCACAGGCTGCGCATAGCGGGGAGAGCGTTGTTAATGAAGGTGGTAGCCGGTTCGATATTTATCGGCTGAACGATGATGAGCGTAAGAAAGGATTTCTGCCGGGCATCATGTAAATATGCGCAGCAGAGCTACGTGCATAAGGGGATAAATGGAACCTCTCCCGTAGCGAGAGAGGCGAGAAAATTAACGGCGGAAATCAATCACCATACGACCGCGAATTTGTCCCTGTTCCATCTCCTTAAAGATGGCGTTGATATCACCCAGCGGGCGCAGGGTGACCTTCGGTACCACCTTACCCTCGGCGGCAAACTGGAAGGCTTCGGCCAGATCCTGGCGCGTACCCACCAGAGAACCAACCACCTCGATACCGTCCAGTACCAGGCGCGGAATATCCAGGCTCATGGCTTCCGGAGGCAGGCCGACGGCCACCACGCGTCCGCCGGCGCGAACCGCATCCACCGCAGAGTTAAACGCCGCTTTGGCGACCGCCGTCACGACTGCGGCATGGGCGCCGCCGGTTTTCTCGTGGATAATTTTGGCCGCGTCTTCGCTGCGGGAATTGATGGTCAGATCTGCGCCCATTTCTGCGGCCAGTTTCAGCTGTTCATCATTAACGTCAAGGGCGATGACCTTGGCGTTAAAAACGTTTTTCGCATATTGCAGGGCCAGGTTACCCAACCCGCCGAGGCCATAAATGGCGATCCACTGGCCGGGTTTGATATGGGAAACTTTTACCGCTTTATAGGTGGTGACCCCTGCGCAGGTGATGCTGCTGGCTGCCGCAGAATCAAGACCATCCGGCACTTTGACCGCGTAATCGGCAATGACGATACACTCTTCGGCCATCCCGCCATCAACGGTGTAGCCCGCATTTTTTACCGAACGGCACAGCGTTTCGTTACCGCTGTTACAATATTCACAGTGACCGCAGCCTTCGAAGAACCATGCGACGCTGGCGCGATCGCCCGGCTTGAGCGAGTGCACGCCAGGGCCGACCTGCTGCACCACGCCCACGCCTTCATGGCCCAGAATGACGCCGGTTTTATCGCCAAAATCGCCGTTCTTAACGTGCAGGTCGGTATGGCAGACGCCGCAGCAGTCCATTTTTAAAAGGGCTTCGCCGTGCTGTAATGGGCGAAGTGTTTTTTCCGTAACATTGACCTGATGATCTTGCGTGACGACGGCAGCTTTCATTCTGTTCTCCTTATTAAACATAAGCGTATTAACACAATATTTGTTTTTACGCATGTTAACCAATAGCTTAAATTGCCAATAAATCAAGGTAATAATAGATTTTTATGCTGGTTAAAGGTTCCTTTTGTTTGTTTTTCGAACAGTTTTTCTTATGTTTCTGCGCGTCATATTTATGTCACTTGCATGTCATGAAATTTTCATCCGCGATCTCTATCGTTCTGTTTTTCAATTTCTTATTAACGTAGAGCGACATGACAATGCATCTGGCGAAAACCCTCCTGGCCGCAGGCCTTCTGCTTTCTACCGCCGTTGAGGCGCAAAACGTGCTGGATTTTCCGCAGCCGAACAACAACCCTGAAGAGTTTTACGCCGTAACCGAAATCCCGGCGGGCGGCATTATCAAATACGAAACGGACGCCAAAACCGGCTTTCTGATCGCCGATCGTTTCCAGTCGATGCCGGTGGCCTATCCGGCTAACTACGGCTCGCTTACTCAATCGCTGGCAGGGGATGGCGATCCGCTGGACGTGGTGTTTTATACCCGCGCGCCGATGGCCCCGGGAACGCTGATTAAGCTGCGCGCGATTGGCGTGCTGAAGATGATTGATGGCGGCGAGAAGGACGACAAAATCATTGCCGTTCCGGCAAGTAAAATCGACCCAACCTACGATGACGTGATTAACATCAGCGATCTGCCGAAAATTGAGCAGGAGCGTCTGCAGGCTTTCTTCCGGGTTTACAAACAGCTGCCGGACGGACGCAAAAAAGTTGAGCTGGACGGCTTTAACGATGCCGCCGCCGCGCAACAGGAAATCAAAGCGGCATGGGAAGCGTGGAAAGAGAAAAATCCGCAATAAGTACAAAAGCGGGTAAAGCCGGCAGGCGTCTTTTTCCCCGCAAGGTGGGTATCGGCATGGTGTCACGCGCGAGTAAAGTGCGAGCATTCACCCCGTTCAGTTGAGGCCAGTTCAGGGAGGAGGCAACACGGCGGCTTGACAGCACGCAGCAGAAAATGGTTGTATCATGCAACTATTTCTGACAGAGCTGACCTCAGATGAACTCACCCGCGCTTGTTGATGAAATTCGTACCGCTTCCCGCCTGATGGTGCGTGAACTGGGCTTTATGAGCACCACGCTGGCCGCTACGGCGTACTCACCTTCGGCGGTACATACGCTTGTGGAAATTTCTCTACGCGGCGCGATGACGGCCGCTCAGCTGGTGCAGATCCTGGGGCTGGAAAAGTCTAGCGTCAGCAGGATGCTTTCCCGTCTGCTTGCCGCCGGGGAACTCCGGGAAAAAACGTCCTCCCGCGACGGGCGGATTAAGCAGCTTGCGTTAACGGCGCAAGGTGCGGCGACGGTCAAAAAAATTAACGCCTACGGCGCTATGCGGGTAGTGGATGCGCTGGAACACCTGAGCGATGCGCAAAGACAGTGCGTCGCTCAGGGCCTCACAACCTGGGCCTGGGCGTTGGAAAAATGCCGCGACGTCGAGGCTACAGGCTCGAAAAAGACGATTGATATCGCTACCGGCTATCGGCCTGGAATGATTGGCCGCATAGCGCAAATGCACGGCGAGTATTATGCAAAACATTATCAGTTTGGTGCTTTTTTCGAGAGTAAAGTCGCCAGCGGGCTGGCGGAATTTTCAGCTCGTCTCGATAAACCGTGCAACCGTGTTTGGCTGGCCGTTCAGGGCGAGCAAATTGTCGGATCGGTAGCGATTGACGGCGAGGATCTGGGGAATAACCAGGCGCATCTGCGCTGGTTTATTCTCGACGATAGCTGCCGGGGTAGCGGCATTGGTCGGCGCCTGCTGAGCGAAGCCATGGCTTTTTGCGATAGCCGGGACTTTGCATCAGTACAGCTATGGACCTTCAGCGGCCTGCACGCCGCCCGCAGGCTGTATGAATCCTTTAGTTTCACGCTGGATAAAGAGTGGCAGGGCGAACAGTGGGGCAGGACGATGACCGAGCAGCAGTTTAGTCGAATCAAACCGCGACCGGCGACTCATGCTAAGTAAAACCCCGGCGCAGCGGGCTGCGCCGGGGAACAACATTTAGCTTAGCAAAGCGTTGAGGGTGGCTATCTCCTTACGCCACTGCGCCTGCAGCTGCGGTTTTTGATGTTTTGGTTTACGGGCCAGATCGTCGGCCAGCAGTTGCTCAAGCGACACCAACCGTTCCAGCAACGTATCATGGTCTTCCTCCGCTTCGCGGCGGTTATCCGTCACGACCTCCGGGGCCGGACAACGAACGGCGGTGCGTAAAACCTCATACACCTCTTCGGCGCTGTGCCATTCGCTCAGCCCGCGCTCGTCAATAAGCCAGAAGCGATTGCAGCTATGGTTAATGAGTTCGCGGTCGTGGCTCACCAGCAGCAGTCCGCCTGGGTAGTCGCACAACGTTCTTGCCAGCGCTGTTTTGCCGTCCATATCCAGATGGTTGGTTGGCTCATCCAGAAGCAGCAGGCTATAGCAGGCCAGAGACAGGCCGACAAATAGCAGACGCGAACGCTCGCCGCCGCTTAAGGTGGCGACCTTTTGCCCGTGACGAGCCCAGCTAAATCCGGCTGAGATCAGCGCCCGCTTGCGCGCGTCCGCCGCCGGCTCAAAAGGCTCCAGCGCGTTGAGAAGCGTGTCGTCATCCGCAAGCTGATGCAGGGTCTGATCGTAATAACCCGGTTTCAGCCGCGGGTGCAGGCGTAAGCCGTCCTCCGCTGATTCCTGCTGCATATGTCGCCACAGTAGACGCAGCAGGGAGGATTTCCCGCCGCCGTTACGGCCCATTACCGCGACCCGATCGCCGCTTTTCAGACGAGCCAGACCCGCAGTAAACAGGACCGGCAGACCCGGCGCGGGCGGGACGGGAAGCTGATCCATCTCCAGCAGCCTGTCTGCCCGCAGCATGTCGCCGCGCAGCGTTAGCCGCCAGGGTGTTCCGGCGGTGAGATCGGTTTGGCTCTCCTTCAGGCGCTGAACCTGCTTTTCCATTTGCTTAGCTTTACGCGAGAGATCTTCGTTGTCATAGGTGCGCCCCCAGATAGCCAGTCGTTTGGCGCTGGCGGCGACCCGGTCAATCTCTTTTTGCTCGGCTTTATGGCGCAGCGCATCGCTGGCATCTCGCTCCTCCAGCGCCAGACGGGCAGCGCTGCAGGGCAGGGAGAAGGCATGCAGGGTTTTGTCGCGCAGGATCCAACTCGCATTAGTTACAGCATCCAGTAAGGTGTTGTCATGAGACACCAGAACGAAACTCCCCTGCCAGGTTTGCAAGAAGCTTTCCAGCCACAGGAGGGTCGGCAGGTCGAGGTGGTTTCCCGGTTCGTCCAATAGCAGGAGATCCGGTTGCTGAATCAGCGCCCTGGCAAGCAGCAGCCGGGTATGCTGACCGCCGCTAAGGGTTGACGCCTGCTGCCGGGCTTCATCGGCCGTAAAGCCCATCTCCGCCAGCAGCCGCTCCGCTTGCCAGCGCTGGTTCTCTCGCTCAAGGGCGGGAAGTTTTTCCAGGACCACCTGTAGCAGAGGTTGCGCTAACAGCGTATCGGGTAGATGCTGTTCCACCCGTGCCATCAGGCAGTGGCTGGCCAGCGCCACGCTGCCCCCATTCGGAATCATCGTGCCGTCCAGCACTCTAAGCAGGGTACTTTTTCCGCAGCCGTTATAGCCAATCAGGCCAATGCGGTCGCCTTTTTTGAGGGTAAAGGAGAGGTCTGTGAACAGCGGGCCAAACGCCGTATCAACATGGAGAGATTGTGCAGTTAGTAATGTGCTCATGGTGAACTTACTCAAGAGTTACAGGCATGTTTATGCCTCGTCAAACAACGCTGACGATAACCCGGTAAGCCCGAGGGAAGGGATTCAGTCTTTGGTTTCTTCGCTCAAGCTGAAGTTATCGCAGCACGATACCGATAACGCTTGAGCAGGTGCGATCGCCAAATGCACGTGAAAAAAACATTTCACGGTACGACATGGGATCCTCCTTTTTTTATTCAGTAAGTTGATAGGTGCAGGCAGTGTAATGGGTGAAATCCGTTTTGGCTAGCGATCCGTTTACGCCGGGCACGCTTTTGCCACTAACATCCTGGGCGCTTGAACCCTATCAGGCTTAGCAGCGCTGCTTTGGCGCAACGCAAAAGCGATAACGCAGAAGAATTATTCATGGAATCAATATAACTTACGTAATCTCGCTCATTTCATAATCGATTCGACAGAAAAGAAGAATATTTCCGCTACCAATTGATATATATCATTATTTCTCTGCAAACTGTAATGGTTCAAAACCAATTATTTGTCATACCTATAGCTATTTATGCTTCAGATAAAATGAATATCGGGTTTATATACTTTAAAAACCGGGTTCGCTGTTTTCATGCTGCTAAATAAATCTGTTTGCTTAGATTTTGATCATCAATAGCTAACGTTGAATAAGCCACGGCATGTGGTTTAATATTTGTTTCGTCTGTATAAGCCTGGCGAGATAATCTGACAGCAGGACTGATTATCCTCAATAAGCGTTAGCCAGGCCGTTTCCTGAGATAACTATATCAATTGTCTGGTGCTTTATATCCTTATAAAGCGCTTTGGATTTTTATTCGCCGTGAGCCGGGTTTATGAAAAATTTAATTATCACCGCTAAAAACTATTTATTAGCGTTTTTAATGCCGCATGCTACTTAACGTACAGCAACAGCCGCACAATATAGTTATTAAAAAATAAAAAGGTCACGCCTGTTAATTACTATCGAAATAGGGGGGGAGATGCGCATACTTGTCTTTGCGGATAAGGCTCTGCTGCGTCATCATTTGAAAGTACAGCTAACGCAGCAAGGGCATATCGTCGATGATGCACAAAACGTCAAGGAAGCGAATTACTATATCGTAGAGTATCCGCCTGACATCGCAATTATTGATCTGGACGCGACAAGTGAAGCGGGTCTGGCTCTGATCCGCGACTGGCGCGGCCAGGGGGTTTCTGTACCGATATTGGTTATGAGCGCAGGCGAGTGCTGGCAGGATTGCGTTAACGCCCTCAACGCCGGTGCGGACAACCACATCCGTAAGCCATTTCATATTGATATTATGGTTGCGCGTATCAATGCGCTTTTTCGCCGCAACTATGGATTGTCATCAGAATTAATCTCAATACCGCCATTTCTGCTAAATCTTTCGCGTCGGGAATTGTCGGTAGATGGTGTTACGTTAAATCTGACCGCTTTTGAATATATTATTATGGAAACATTAATCCGCAACTGCGGTAAAGTTACCAGCAAGGATGATCTTATGCGCCAGCTGTATGCAGAAGGTGAGCTATATTGCAGCAGTTCACTAATGGTCCTTATTGGGCGGATACGTAAAAAGATTCGGGCGTGTTATTCATCTGAGTCCATCGTGACGATTCGCCGGCAGGGCTATAGATTTGATATCAAAAAATAGCGAACCAGAGAATTATTTCCCAGGTAACCAGGAGCATTAACGCTCCCGGTTACGCTAGTGGTTATATTGACGTCCGGCGATAGTTGCGATATTCCGGCTGCCAGAAGTTATCGGCGATCGCCTGCAGCAGCGCTTCGGCGGAGGTTTTCACCGCCACGCCTTGCTCCTGGGCAATTTTACCCACCGCAAAAGCGATAGCGCGCGAAACGCTCTGGATATCTTTCAGTTCCGGCAGAACCGGACCTTCACCGTTATTCACCAGCGGCGAATGTTTCGCCAGCGTTTCGCTGGCGGCCATCAGCATCTCATCGGTCACGCGCGAAGCGCCTGAAGCGATAACCCCAAGGCCGATCCCCGGGAAGATATAGGAGTTGTTACACTGGGCGATGACGTACTGCTTGCCTTTGAGCGTTACCGGAGCGAACGGACTGCCGGTAGCGACCAGCGCTTCTCCGTCGGTCCAACTGAGGATATTTTGCGGTGTGGCTTCCACCCTTGAGGTCGGGTTTGACAGCGGCATCACGATTGGTCGTGGGCAATGCTTATGCATCTCGCGGATAATCTCTTCGGTGAACAGCCCAGGCTGCCCGGAGACGCCGATCAGGATATCCGGTTTTACATTTCGCACCACGTCAAGCAGCGACAGCACGTCACTGGTGGTGTCCCACTCTTGCAGGTGTTCGCGTTTCTGCACCAGTTTGCTCTGGAACGGCAGAAGATTTGGCATCGCATCCGTGAGCAGACCGAAACGGTCAACCATAAATACGCGTTTGCGGGCTTCTTCTTCGCTTAACCCTTCGCGCTGGATCTGGGCGACGATCTGCTCCGCGATACCGCAGCCTGCGGAACCGGCGCCGAGGAAGACAATTTTCTGCTCGCTCAGCTGACTGCCCGCGCCGCGGCTGGCGGCAATCAGCGTACCGACGGTGACCGAGGCGGTGCCCTGGATATCATCGTTGAAGGAGCAGATTTCGTGGCGATAGCGGTTAAGCAGCGGCATAGCGTTTTTCTGCGCGAAGTCTTCGAACTGCAGCAGCACATCCGGCCAGCGGGCTTTAATCGCCTGAATAACATCGTCAACAAACTGGTAATACTCATCGTCGGTAATGCGCGGGTGGCGCCAGCCCATGTATAACGGATCGTCGAGCAGTTGCTGATTATTGGTGCCCACGTCAAGAACGACCGGCAGGGTGTAGGCCGGGCTGATCCCCCCGCAGGTGGTATACAGCGACAGTTTGCCGATAGGAATGCCCATTCCGCCGATTCCCTGGTCGCCGAGGCCGAGAATACGTTCGCCATCGGTCATCACGATAACCTTAACGTTATGGTTCGGTACGTTTTGCAGAATATCGTCGAGATTATTGCGGTTCTGGTAAGAGATAAACACGCCGCGGGCGCGACGATAGATCTCAGAGAAGCGTTCACAGGCGGCGCCGACGGTCGGGGTATAGATGACCGGCATCATTTCATCGAGGTGGTTGCCGACCAGACGGTAGAACAGGGTTTCGTTGGTATCCTGAATGTTGCGCAGGTAAATGTGCTTGTCGATCTCGGTTTTAAATCCCTGGTATTGGATCCACGCGCGTTCGGCCTGCTCTTCGATGGTTTCGACCACTTCCGGCAGCAGGCCCAGCAGA
>Ga0153943_1000351_pt1 | contig 14262 bp, 9 predicted proteins | sample TSNJ027MetaG_FD_104721 | JGI IMG/M metagenome (GOLD analysis project Ga0153943, IMG submission 104721) | Attine ant fungus gardens microbial communities from New Jersey, USA - TSNJ027 MetaG | ecosystem: Host-associated > Fungi > Mycelium > Unclassified | place: USA: New Jersey, Brendan T. Byrne...
CTAACGGAAGAAGAAATGGGGCTGCATATATGGAAAAGACCGGCGGAAGATCTAAGTACTATATGATCATGGAAGAAATTAAATTTAAAATCACCTCTGGCGAAATACCACCGGGGGAAAAGATTCCTTCGGAGAATGAATTGGCTGACAGGTATAAAGTAAGCCGCCATACTATCCGCAAAGCCCTGGCGCTGTTGGTAAATGACGGATATGTGGAGGCCATACACGGCAAGGGTACCTTTTGCTCAGAGCGTATGCGGCATACGAAGAGCTCCCACAATATTGCGGTTATCACTACTTATATTTCAGATTATATTTTCCCCTGGCTGATACAGGGAATCGATCATGTACTGTCGGAACATGGCTACAGTATTATATTGAAGAATACAGGAAACAGCAGGCAGAAAGAGGCGAGATACTTAGAAGAGCTCCTGGCGAAAGATATTGCCGGGTTGATCATAGAACCAAGTAAGAGCCAGCTTCTTTGCATGCATGGCAACCTGTATGAACTGCTGGACAAATATGAAATACCCTATATTTTCATACAGGGTATTTACGAGCGGATGCTGGACAAGCCCCATATTTTGATGAATGACTGCCAGGGCGGATATCTGGTGACAAAATATCTGCTGGATCTGGGACACCGAAACATAACAGGAATATTCAAAGCAGATGATTATCAGGGAAAAGAACGCCACAAAGGATATGTCCGGGCATTGCAGGAGAAAGGCATTGCCTATGATCCGGATATGGTGATCTGGTACCATACGGAAGACCGAAAGAAAAAGCCCCATATTATGGTAGAATGGATGTTGGAGAAGGGGGTTTTTATAGAAGGAATTGTCTGTTACAACGATTTAATAGCGGTTCAGGTGATTGAGCATTTGAATTCCCGGGGAATCAGGGTGCCGGAAGATATTTCAGTGACCGGATATGACAATTCTGCATACGCGGTCCAGACCGGAATCGGATTGACAACCATTGCTCATCCTCAGGAAAGATTAGGCGAGATGGCTGCGGAACTGCTTTTGGAACAGATCAACAAAGTACCGCCGGAACACAGCAAAGTGAAGCGGCTGATCGAACCGCAGTTAATCATCCGAAATTCATGTCAGAAGCGATAAGAAAAAAATGATTTTTCTTCTATATATTAAAGAAGTGAAATCATTCAAATAAAAATATACCCTAATAAAGGGTACAAAAAACATGGAGGTAGCAAGATGAATTGCACAAAGAATTACAAATTTTGGTTTTGTACAGGTTCACAGGATCTGTACGGGGATGAATGCCTTGAAAAGGTAGCGCAGCACTCACAAATTATTGTTGAAAACCTGAATAAATCAGGTGTTCTGCCCTTTGAGGTGGTTTGGAAACCAACGCTTATCACCAATGAATTGATTCGTAAGACCTTTAATGAAGCAAATGCAGATGAAGAATGTGCCGGCGTAATTACCTGGATGCACACATTTTCACCGGCAAAATCATGGATTCTGGGGCTGCAGGAATACAGAAAACCCCTGATGCATCTACATACGCAGTTCAATCAGGAAATCCCCTATGATTCCATTGATATGGATTTCATGAATGAAAACCAGTCCGCACATGGTGACCGTGAGTACGGGCACATCGTTTCCAGAATGGGCATTGAGCGCAAAGTAATCGTTGGCCACTGGGATGACAAGAAGGCACAGGAACGTATCGCAGAATGGATGAGAACAGCAATCGGTATTATGGAAAGCAGCCATATCCGCGTAGTGCGCGTGGCAGATAACATGAGAAACGTAGCCGTAACCGACGGTGATAAGGTAGAAGCTCAGATCAAATTCGGCTGGGAAATCGATGCATATCCGGTAAATGAAATTGCCGATTACGTGAAAGATGTTTCTAAAGGTGATATTGATGCACTGGTAGAAGAATACTACAGCAAATATGATATTATTTTAGAAGGAAGAGATGAAGCAGAATTCAAGAAACATGTAGCAGTACAGGCAGGCATTGAAATAGGCTTCGAAAAGTTCCTGGTGGAAAAGAACTATCAGGCTATCGTTACCCACTTTGGAGATTTAGGGGCTTTACAGCAGCTTCCGGGTCTTGCTATCCAGCGTCTGATGGAAAAAGGCTATGGATTCGGCGGTGAGGGTGACTGGAAAACCGCAGCCATGGTACGTCTGATGAAGATTATGGCAGATGGCATTGAAGGAGCTAAGGGAACCTCCTTTATGGAAGATTACACCTACAATCTGGTTCCGGGCAAAGAAGGAATCCTGCAGGCTCATATGTTGGAAGTATGCCCCACGGTTGCTAAAGGACCTATCGGAATCAAGGTGAATCCATTATCGATGGGAGACAGAGAAGATCCTGCACGTTTGGTATTTACCTCCAAAACAGGTAAAGCAGTTGCCACCTCTCTAATTGACCTGGGTACCCGTTTCCGTTTGATTATCAACGCTGTTAATTGTAAGGAAGTAGAAAAACCAATGCCTAAGCTTCCGGTAGCAACTGCATTCTGGACACCGGAACCCAATCTGGCAACAGGAGCTGAAGCCTGGATTCTGGCAGGCGGCGCACATCATACCGCATTTTCTTATGACTTGACAGTAGAGCAGATGGTAGACTGGGCAGCAGCCATGGATATTGAATCTGTAGTAATCGACAATGATACCACAATCAGGAACTTCAAAAATGAATTAAGATGGAATGCAGCATCTTACAGATAAAGGAGAAGGGTATAATCATGAGAGAAGCTATTTTATCAGGAAAAACAGCCGTTGGTATTGAATTTGGCTCTACCAGAATTAAAGCTGTTTTGATCGGGCCGGACAACATGCCGATCGCATCAGGTGACCATGGCTGGGAGAATAGATATGTTGACGGTGTCTGGACATATACGTTAGATGATATCTGGACAGGTGTACAGGATGCTTATGCGAAGATGGCAGCGAATGTGCAGGAAAAATACGGTGTTGCATTAGAGACCACAGGGGCAATTGGATTCAGTGCCATGATGCACGGATATATGCCGTTTGACAAGACCGGTGAACTTTTGGTTCCCTTCCGTACCTGGAGAAATACGATTACGGAAAAAGCATCGGAAGAATTAACCGGGCTGTTTAATTACCATATCCCCCAGAGATGGAGCATCGCACATCTTTATCAGGCAATATTAAATGGTGAAGACCATATTGAAAATATTGATTTTATCACTACGCTTGAAGGATATATTCATTGGAAACTGACAGGTGAAAAGGTGATCGGCGTTGGTGAGGCATCCGGTATGTTTCCGATTGATATAGCCACAAAAGATTATAACAGCACTATGGTTAATCAGTTTAATGATTTGATTGCCGATAAGAACTTACCGTGGAAGCTTGAAGAAATCTTGCCGAAATCATTGGTTGCCGGCGAGAAGGCCGGTGCGCTCACAGAAGAAGGCGCAAAGCTTCTTGATCCGACAGGTACGCTGAAAGCCGGTACTCCTCTCTGTCCGCCGGAAGGTGACGCCGGAACAGGCATGGTATGCACCAACAGTGTTACTGTCCGCACAGGTAATGTATCGGCAGGAACCTCCGTGTTCGCTATGATTGTTCTTGAAAAAGATTTAACAAAACCCTATGACGAGATCGATCTGGTGACCACCCCCACAGGAAATCTGGTTGGTATGGTTCACTGTAACAACTGTACTTCGGATCTGAATGCCTGGGTAAATATCTTCAAAGAGTTTGCAGAAGCCTTTGGAATGGAAGTAGATATGAATAAGTTATTCGGTACGTTATATAATAAAGCACTTGAAGGCGACGATGACTGCGGCGGCTTATTGGCATATAACTATTTCTCAGGCGAACATATCACCGGTTTTGAAGAAGGACGTCCATTGTTTGTCCGGTCGGCAGAGAACAATTTCAATTTGGCAAACTTTATGCGTGTAAACTTATTCACTTCACTTGGCGCTTTAAAGGTAGGCTTAGACCTTCTTCTTAAATCAGAAGGTGTTAAGATTGACAAGATTACGGGCCACGGCGGATTATTTAAGACAAAAGGCGTAGGCCAGCAAATCATGGCAGCGGCTATGGATTCACCGGTAACCGTTATGGAAACAGCCGGCGAAGGCGGTGCATGGGGTATTGCCTTGCTTGCATCTTATATGCTGAATAAAGAAGAAGGCGAAACCTTAGATGACTTCCTGGGCAATAAAATATTTGCCGGCCAGGAAGGTGAAACATTGGAACCAAAAGAAAGCGATGTAAAAGGATTTGATACATTTATCGAAAGATACAAAGCCGGTCTGCCCATTGAAAGAGCGGCAGTGGAAAATCTCAAGTCTTAGAAAGCAGGTAAAGCATGTTAGAAGTATTAAAAAAACAAGTATATGAAGCAAACATGGATCTGCCTAAATATGGTCTGGTGACATTCACCTGGGGCAATGTAAGTGCTATCGACAGAGAATCAGGCTTATTTGTCATCAAACCAAGCGGTGTGGAATACGATAAGCTGAGTCCGGAGGATATGGTAGTTATGGATTTGGAGGGAAATAGGGTAGAGGGAAAATACAATCCCTCCTCCGATACCTCCACTCACCTGGAACTATACAAAGCATTTCCCAAAATCGGCGGTGTCGTACACACTCATTCTTCCTGGGCAACCAGCTGGGCACAGTCCGGCAGGGGAATTCCATGTTATGGGACAACCCACGCAGACTACATGTATGGAGAAATTCCATGCCTTAGATGCCTGACAAAAGAAGAAATAGACGGTGCTTATGAGAAAAACACCGGACTCTTAATAGCAGACTACTTCAAAGATAAAGACTACGAAGCAGTCCCGGCGGTTCTCTGCAAAAACCACGGTCCCTTTACCTGGGGCAAAGATGCACATGAGGCAGTTCACAATGCAGTGGTGCTGGAAGAAGTAGGGAAAATGGCAGCCCGCTGTGAAATGATAAATCCGCAGGTGCAGCCGGCTCCTCAGGACCTTCAGGATAAACATTATTACAGAAAACATGGTGCGAATGCTTATTATGGTCAATAAAAGATAGTTAAAAATATTTCTTAAGCTTTTAGAAAAGAAAAGGACGCTGCAGTTGAGACAGCGTCCTTTTTCAATTATTTAAGGATATAAAAATTATTCTGGAAGCAGGACGCTTTGGAGGGAAGGTGTGAAAGAGGTAAAGATTGGTGTTCGACCAAAGCTGGTTTTGGCTTCGGTATGAAGATTTACCGCAGCGCATTTTCTGCAAACAGGACTGTGAAATTAAAATAATAAAAGACCAGAATAAAAAAACACAAAAAAATCGTAAAAAATCCAACAAATACTTGAGATATATAAAAAGATCGTAAATTAATTAAACACTTACAAAAGATAATTAATTGAATATTGCATGTACTTTGTTACAATAGAAATACCAAAAAAAAACAAGAAATTGGGAGGAAAAAATGAAGAAAAAACTAATCAGTACATTATTATGTGTAACTCTTGTTGGGGCTATGATGGCAGGCTGTGGTAATAGTGGAAGTGAAACGACAGCAGATACAACGGCTCCTGACACAACAGCAGAAACAGTAGCACCTGCTGACACAGATCCGGTAGAAGTAGAGACAGACGCTCCAGTAGACGATGCAGACACAGGAACGGTTACGGTTGGTATCATCAACAATCCGCCATCAGAATCCGGATATCGTGAAGCAAATGTTAAGGACATGGAAGCAGTCTTTTCTGCAGAGAACGGTTATGAGGCTAAAACATACTACAGCCTTAACAATGACGAACAGCTCAACGCAGCTAACCAGTTTATAACTGAGGGAGTGGATTATCTGCTTATCTCCGCAGCTGCAACAGACGGTTGGGAAGGAGTTCTTACTTCAGCTCAGGAAGCCGGTATCGAAGTATTCCTGTTTGACCGTATGATCAATGTTGATGAAAGCCTTTATGAGAGCGCTGTTGTTTCCGATATGGCTAACCAGGGTGACACCGCTGTTGCATGGTTAGAAGCACAGGGTCTTGATGAATACAATATTATTCACATTCAGGGCGCTATGGGTTCAGATGCTCAGATCGGTCGTACAAACGCACTTCAGGCAAAATTTGATGATGGTTCAATGAACGCAGTTGTTCAGCAGACAGCTACATGGGATGAAGCCGAAGCGAAGAAGATCGTTGAATCCGTTATCAATTCCGGAGAATCATTCAACGTTATCTATGCTGAGAACGACGGTATGGCTAAAGGCGCTGTTGCTGCTCTTGACGAAGCAGGTATCACTCATGGTAAAGATGGAGACGTTATCATCATGGGCTTTGACTGTAACAGATGGGCTCTTGAGGAAGTACTTGCAGGCAATTGGAACTACGACGGCCAGTGCAGTCCTTTCCAGGCAGCTGTTATTGAAGGTATGATTAAGAATGGTGCTACTGAGAAGAAAGTTATTTCCGAAGAAAAAGGTTATGATTGTGATACAATTACTCAGGAAGACATTGATTCCATCGGTCTTGGTTGATGATTTTGTAAAATTTTTCCAAGAAGCCGGGATAATTTACCCAGGCTAAATCAAACGGTGCGGAGCATGTGGATTAAATTTCCGTATACCCGCACCGTTTTTTTTCGCTTTGATTTAGCGAGTTTTTTGAAAAAGTGTGGATTTATTTAGTAAAGGAATCAAAAAATCCGTGAAAATAATGGACCGGAGATTCCGAAAATACATAAAAAAATAAAGGAGGGATGCTTGATGCAAAAGGATATCGTATTAACCATGCGAAATGTAAGTAAAGCATTTCCGGGCGTAAAAGCTCTGCAAGATGTGGACTTTACGCTCCGTAAAGGCGAAATTTGTGCCCTTATGGGTGAAAATGGCGCCGGAAAATCAACCTTGATTAAAGTTTTGACCGGAGTTTATCATATGGATGCCGGTCAGGTTAACATAGCAGGCATAGATAAAGCGATTACAATCAGGTCGCCGCAAGAAGCCCAGAATATGGGTATAAGCACGGTTTACCAGGAGATTACCCTCTGCCCAAATTTGACTGTGGCCGAAAATATGTTCATCGGGCGGGGTAAATACAACTTTATAAACTGGCGCGACATGGAGAAAAAAGCCAAGGAGATACTTGATAACCTCGATATTCCGGCAAGACCCAGCCAGCAGCTTTCCAACTGTTCCCTGGCCGTGCAGCAAATGGTTGCCATTGCCCGTGCCGTGGATGCGGACTGTAAGGTGCTTATATTAGATGAGCCGACATCCTCATTAGACGATCAGGAAGTCGCAAAGCTCTTTGCGCTTATGCGGGATTTGAAATCTAAAGGTGTTGGCATTGTTTTTGTCACGCATTTTCTTGAACAGGTGTATGAGGTATGTGATTCCATAACGGTTCTTCGGGATGGTAAGCTTGTCGGAGAATACGACATCAAGAATTTGCCGCGTGTACAACTGATTGCCAAGATGATGGGTAAGGAGTTTGATGACCTGTCCGCATTAAATAAGAAGGAAATATCCTCCACCGAGGATGGCGAAACACCTGTTCTTGAAGCGTTTGGACTTAGCAGTGCGGCCGGCGTGAAGCCTTTTGATTTTAAAATTAAAAAGGGCGAGGTGAACGGATTTACAGGCCTCCTTGGTTCCGGACGAAGCGAAAGCGTACGTGCGATTTTTGGAGCCGACAGGATTACCGGAGGCAAGGTGAAGATGCATGGAAAAACCGTCAGGATAGCAAAGCCTATTGACGCCATGAAGCAAAAGATCGCTTATCTGTCTGAAGACCGCAAAGGCGATGGTTTAATAGCTGATTTGTCGGTACGGGAAAATATTATTCTTGCATTGCAGGTTAAGAAAGGCTTCTTCAAGCCGTTTTCCAGAGCCGAGGCGGAAGCCTTTGCTGATAAATACATAAAATTGTTAGAAATCAAAACCGCTTCGGCGGATACACTGATTGGTTCCCTTTCGGGAGGAAACCAGCAAAAGGCTATCCTGGCCCGCTGGCTGCTTACAAATCCGGAATACCTTATATTGGACGAACCCACCCGAGGCATTGATGTGGGAACAAAGGTGGAGATCCAAAAGCTTGTGTTAAAGCTTGCCTCAGAAGGTATGAGCATTACTTTTATCTCATCTGAGATAGAAGAAATGGTGCGCACCTGTTCACGGCTCATAGTCATGAGGGACCGTAAAATTGTGGGCGAGTTGAGTAGCAGTGAAATAACGCAGGATAACATAATGCACACGATTGCAGGAGGAGGGAATAGTTAAAATGAGTAAAGTCAAAACAGTAATGCAAAAAAATTCACAATTGATTATTCCGTTGATCGCCCTTTTAGCGATAGTCCTTTTCAACGTAATCAGGTGTGTCGTGATCGGAAATTTCAGCTTTTTTGAAATAAGACTTACAGAAAACACGAATATTCTTTCGGGAAACGTTATCAACATTCTTAAAGATGCCTCTGAGCTTGCGATTTTGGCCATGGGCATGACATTGGTAACCTCCGCTTCGAGAGGACAGGATATCAGTGTAGGCGCTTCTGCGGCAATAGCGGGCAGTGTTTTTGTCAAAATTCTTCTTGCGAACCCGGCTAACTGGGGAGTTATCATCATCGCCATTTTGGCAAGCTGCGTTGTTGCAATGATTTGCGGCGCATTTAACGGAATTCTGGTTTCCATATTTAAAATCCAGCCGATGATTGCGACGCTGATATTGTATACCGTCGGTCGCTCAATCGCCTATTGGATTAACGGCGGCGCTACGCCCACGATTGCCAAGGATCATCCGGTACTCTATTTAGGTGGATTCTTCCCAGGCAACCCGATTCCGACGCCAATTTTCATAGTAATCATATGCGCAATCATTTTTGTCCTTGTTTTAAAATTTACAAACCTCGGTCTCTATACACAAGCGGTGGGAATAAATGAAAAAGCTGCCCATTTAAATGGAATTAATCCTATTAAGATGAAATTGCTGACATTCATTATATTGGGTGTTTGCGTTGCCCTGGCAGGTGTTATCAGAGTTAGCAGGCTGGCTCTGATCAATCATGAAACCATTCTTCTTGGAGTTGAGATGGATGCGATTTTGGCAGTGGCCATTGGAGGCAACTCTCTGGGTGGCGGAAAATTCAAATTGTCCGGCTCTATCATAGGCGCATATGTAATTGAAGCATTGACAAATACGCTTTATGCCATGAAAGTTGCTTCAACGGATGTAAAAGCCTATAAAGCGATAGTTATCATATTGATTGTGGTGATGGGTTCACCGGTAGTGAAGAAACACACCAGTCGGTTGTGGAGCAAACTGTTCAAGAAAAAAGAGATTCCTGCAACCGCCGGGGCGTCTTCAAGCAAGGGGGGTATGTGATATGTCAAAAAATAACACCGTATCGGGACGTAAGGGCAGGGAGCCTATTACAGACACCAAATTGCTGTTAACAATAACTATTTGCGTATTCTTTGCCATGTACGTACTGGCCATGCTCATCTGGGGCGGAGGTTTTTTAAAGCCTCAGCAGTTTATAAACTTATTCAATGACAATGCGTATCTCATTATTCTTTCCTGCGGTCTAACCATTGTGATGATCTCAGGCGGCATCGATATTTCGGTGGGTGGCGTCACCGCTTTGGTAACGATGTGCTGCGTTGTCTTCCTTAATAGTTCAGGTGGCAGCATTCTTGGTTCCCTTTGCATAGCATTGGGTATAGGACTCGCATTTGGGCTTGTACAGGGGCTCTTGGTAGCTTATCTGGATGTCCAGCCCTTTATTGTCACTTTGGCAGGCATGTTTTTTGCGAGAGGGATGACTACCATTGTTAACAAAGTGCCGGCTACGGTAACGATGGAAGCTTTTAAGGCTCTGAAAGATATGCGTATAGAAATTTCATGGCTTGGCGCTCAAAGTAAAGGCGGTTGGATCCCCGCAAGAATAGAACTTGGGGCGGTCATTGCACTGGTGGTTGTGCTGGCTGTTTTTGTCATCTTAAGATGGACAAGGCTTGGGCGTAATATCTATGCCGTAGGAGGAAACAATCAAAGTGCGTTAATGCTGGGTATAAACGTGAAACGTACAAAATTTTATGCACACCTCTTCTGTGGACTGTTAGCTGGAATAGCCGGCTATACTTTCCTCTTGCATATTGGGGCAGCCAACCCCGCCGGAGATGCCAATATGGCCGAAATGAAAGCCATAGCGTCGTCCATTATTGGCGGAACACTGCTTACCGGCGGTGTTGGTAATATAATTGGCACGCTCTTTGGCACGCTCACGCTGGAAACTATTAGAAACATAGTAGTTACCTCCGGACTTAAGGAGCCGTGGTGGCAGAGTATCACCTACGGCGCTATGCTTTGCTTCTTCATTCTGCTTCAAAGCGTAGTCCTTGCCCGTCGCGGCAAAGGCGGTTTAGCGCTTCCCAAATGGCTGAATTTTGGCAAAAAAAAGTCAGACGACGAGAGCGCAACATAATAAAATAGAAAAAGCATAAAAGGGGCTGTTACACGAATTCGTGTAGCAGCTTTTTGTATCAATCAGACTCTTTATTTATATTAAATATGGACCCCACAGTCCTTTCAGAGAATTCTTGCGGATAATTTTAAAACATGCTATAATATAAAAATGATATACAATAAACCTTTCAATGGAATCAGGCATGGGGGACTATTATGACAAAAGTATTTTTGGTCGAAGATGAAGTTACAATCCGCGAAGGGATCAAAAAATGTCTAAAGTGGAAAGAAAATGGTCTGATATTGGTGGGGGAAGCAAGTGATGGTGAACTTGCTTATCGAATGATCCAGGAATCGAAACCGGATATCGTTATTACTGATATCAAGATGCCTTTTATGGATGGACTGGAACTCAGCAGCCTGGTGAAAAAGGAAATGCCTGCCGTAAAGATCATAATTTTAAGCGGATATGATGATTTTGATTATGCCAGTAAGGCTATTAAACTGGGGGTGACCGAGTATCTGCTGAAACCGATTTCCGCAGATGAATTGTTAGAGACAGTTTTACGTGTAAAGGAGATGGTAGATTCTGAGCAGCGGGAGAAAAAACTGCTGGAGACTTTCCTGAAGGAAAGAGAAGAAAACCATAAAATTGCAAAGTATCAGTTTTTCGGAGAACTGGTATCCGGAAATCATTCCGTATCGGAGCTGATTGCAAAGGGCAAACATCTTCAGATCGACCTGTCAGCCAATGTTTATAATATGTTTCTGTATAAAATATACAAAAAAGATTTTGAGATGACCGAGTACCGGGAACAGATCATTCGGGTGGAAAATGAAGTAGAGCAAATTGCGGATTCCTATTCCCAGGTGATCCTGTTTAATCGTATTACCGAAGGCGTGGCAGTTTTAGTAAAGGGCAACAATTCGTCAGAGGTGCAGGAACTGGTAGATAAATGTATTTCCGATATCAGGGAAGTTATGGTTAAATATGACGATGTGGAATGCTTTATCGGAGTGGGGAAAGAAATTACCAGATTAAGTGAATTTCAAAAATGTTACCAGAATGCCAGTAAGGCTTTTGCATACCGTTTTCTGCTGGGAGAAAGCCAGGTAGTGTACAGCAGCGATATGGTGGATTTTTTGATTACCAAAGATGCCAACATTCAACTGGATACGGTAGACATATCCAAATTTGACAGAAAGATCATTGAAAGTTTTTTGAAGAGCGGATTGAAGAGTGATATTCATTTCTTTATAGAAGAATATTATTACAACATGGGCGAGAGTAATATGAATTCTATACTATTCCGGCAGTATATCATTGTAGATATGAATTTTGCCGTCATTTCTTTTATTGAGAATTTGGGATGGCTGCGTGAGAATTTAACAGATTATTTCGATGATTTTGGAAATGTTTCGATTTTCGTAGGTTCGATAGAAACGACGAAAAAATATATGGAGCTGTCTTTAGAAGCTGCTTTGGATCTCCGTGATATTTCTTCATCCAATAAATATAATTTGATGATAGGAAAAGCCAAAAAATATATTATGGATCATTACGGTGACGGAGAAATATCCCTCAATGTGGTAGCGGCAGATGTAAACATCAGTCCCAATCATTTCAGCAAAATATTCAGTCAGGAAGTGGGACAGACCTTCGTGGAGTATTTAACGGAAACGCGTATGACAAAGGCACGGGAAATGCTGCGCTGCTCCAGTATGAAAACATCGGAAATTGGATATGAAGTAGGTTACAAAGATCCGCATTATTTCAGTTATCTGTTTAAAAAACTACATGGATGTACTCCCAAAGATTACCGGATGAAATGTGCAGACTAAAGAGGATTGAACCAATGGTAGAAAAATATAAAAAATGGATGTTTCGTTTTGACAGTCTCTCTTTACGTACAAAATTAAACATATTAAGGGGCGGTATTCTGGTACCGCTGTTTGTAATAATTGTATGGCTGATTTTTCTGTCGATTGATATCAATGAGCAATACAGCCGGATCATCAATAATGTTGCGGCAGCTACAGAATTTAATTCTGAATTTCGAAAAGATATGGATTACAATATGTACCGGATAGTGGCAGGAGCTGCTGATTTCGATAATACGCCTGTATATCAGGATATAAACCAGGCAAGAGGCAGTCTGAACAATTTAAAAGTTTCGGCTACAACCGAAATCAGCGTGGATCGTATTGAAGCTATATTAAGACTTGTGGATGGTTTGGAAAAATATGTCCGGTGTATTGAGACGAAAGATCTTCCAAAAGAGAGAAAAGACTGGTTTGCCGTTCTGGAATGGGATATTTATATATATACGGAACTCATTGATGAAAGGCTGGCGGACTATATACGGTATGAGGCGGCGACGGCTAAAACCTTAAAGACAAATCTGGAAAGCCAGATTATGCAAATGCTTAGCTATAGCCTGATGATTTCGATATTATTAGTTGTTATTGTTCTGGGATTTACAAACCGGATTTCAAAAAGTATCGAAATACCAATCAAAGAGCTTTGCGACAGCACAAAAGAGGTTGCTCAGGGAAACTTTTCTATCCGGGTAAAACCCAATCAAATGGAAGAAATTCAGGTGTTGAGTAACAGTTTTAATTATATGGTTAAAAAAATCGGCAGCCTCATTGATGATGTAAAGGTGGAACAGATACAATACCGCAAATCAGAGCTTAAGCTGCTGCAGTCCCAGATAAATCCGCATTTTCTGTACAATACATTGGATACGATCGTATGGATGGCAGAAGACGGACAATGCAGGCAGGTAGTGGAAATGGTAAACAGGCTTTCGACATTCTTCCGTACTACGCTTAGTAAAGGAAAAGATTTTATTGCTGTAAATGAAGAAGAATCCCATATCCGCAGCTACCTGGAAATTCAACAATTCCGCTATCGGGACATTATGGAATACGAGATCAAAATAGATAAAAGTATATACATTTATTACATATTAAAAATGTCCTTACAGCCGTTGGTTGAAAATGCGATTTACCACGGAATTAAAAATAAGCGTGGGAAAGGTAAAGTAATGGTAAGAGGATATTTCAGGGAAGGTAGTCTTTGGTTTGAAGTAGAGGACACCGGATTGGGAATGAAGCCGGAGGAATTGCAGGAATTACTTAAGCATATTGAGGGGGATACCATGAATGACGAAAGTGGTTTTGGACTTAAGAATGTGAATGAACGCCTCCGCTTGAATTATGGCCCGGACAGCAAATTAAGGATTGAAAGTGAATATGGGATTGGCACCAAAATGTATTTTAAAATTCCCGCATCACAAAAAGATACACTTTAACAGATGATAATTAAAAATAAGTTCAAATTCAGGGAGGAAAGGTTGAAAAAAGCAATCATTATTCTACTATGCGTAACAGTTGCCGGAAGAATGCTGACAGGATGCAGCAGCAATCCGGCTTCCACCGAAGCGCCTGCGGAAGCAATTGAAGACACTGCGGATGCTGCAGACACCGCGAATACGGACGCCGGAGATTTGGTCACAGTAGGTTTTTCACAGGTTGGAGCAGAATCTGACTGGCGCGTTGCGAACACGGCGTCCATGAAAGAGGCACTCAGTGAAGAGAACGGATACAAACTGATTATTGATGATGCGCAGCAAGAGCAGAAAAAACAGATTAAAGCAGTACGTGATTTCATTTCACGGGAAGTTGACGTTATTGTAATTGCGCCGGTTAAGGAGACCGGATGGGAAACCGTACTGGGTGAAGCAAGATATGCCGGGATTCCGGTTATTATCGTAGACCGTATGATTAATGTATCCGATGATACACTGTATACCTGCTGGGTAGGTTCCGACTTCGAAAATGAAG
>Ga0153943_1000357_pt1 | contig 14051 bp, 15 predicted proteins | sample TSNJ027MetaG_FD_104721 | JGI IMG/M metagenome (GOLD analysis project Ga0153943, IMG submission 104721) | Attine ant fungus gardens microbial communities from New Jersey, USA - TSNJ027 MetaG | ecosystem: Host-associated > Fungi > Mycelium > Unclassified | place: USA: New Jersey, Brendan T. Byrne...
GATCCGCTGGTGGATATTACATATAGGGAGGGAGGTTTTTATGGGGAAAATCAGAGACAAGATTGATATTGAGAATACAGTAGAACAATTCTCAAATACAATTTATAAGATCGCCTTTTCTTATACTAAGAGTAAGGAAGTATCAGAAGATGTCATGCAGAATGTTTTTGTCAGATACATGACCAGTGATAAAACATTTGAGGATATGGAACACAAAAAAGCGTGGCTAATAAAAGTTACCATTAACGAGTGTAAAAAATACTTCCGCCGGCTCACGAGCCAGTTCAAAAAAGAATCGAAAGTCTTACTGAATGACTGGTCAAACGAACAATATAACATATACGATTCTATTATGGAGCTGCCACAAAAATATAGAGTAGTAGTTCATTTATACTATTATGAAGAGTTTTCAATAAAAGAGATAAGTGTTTTACTGAAACTAAAAGAAAATACCGTTATGTCTTTGCTTCATAGAGCCAGACAGAGGTTAAAAAAAGTATTGGAGGTGGAATATGAATATTAATGAATATAAAGATTTTATGGACTCCATGGAAATAAAGAAATTTTCTGTGGAAGAGTTAGAGTTTGTATGGAAGAGAAAAAAAAGGAGAAGAAAAACAACGATTACAGCAGCAACAATTATTATGGCTATGCTTCTTACCTTTATTATCCCACAGGTTTTATTAACAGATGACGATCTGACAATATTAGTCTATGCTGCTGACGGGGAACAACTGGCGCTAACGGAAGAATTGGCAAAGTATGAGCTCAATTTGTCTACAAGATCTGCACTTTTTGATGAAACAAATATAGGTATTGCAAATATGAAACTGTTTTTTAAGTTTGAAGGGGAAGGAATTGATACAATCACTATTAGTTGTGGTAATGATGAAATTACACGCTATGATCTTGGCAAAGTCAATGCATGTTTTATAAAATTTACTGAGATGGATTATGAAGCTTATCGTGAGAATGCATTAGAAATTAACAGTAGTGATGACTTTTTGCAATGCGAATTTGGCGAGGAGATAGTTACTATTACAACCTTAATTGGGAATTCTTTTACAATGAAATATGATGAGCAAGATTCGCAGCAAAATGGTTTGAGTATGAGAATGAAAGCAGTAAAAGATGCTGATTCTGACTATGTTTTTTCTACGGAAGAAACAATCTTAGATGTTAAAATTAAATATAACAGCGGAAAAACCAAAGAAAAGAAGATCAAGATTATGGCAAGTGATGATATTCTTTCTGGTATTGAGATAGGATTATTATAAATTTACTAAATCAAAGCGATCCTGGATCGGAATGAATCTCCTTGTTAAAGCAATTGAATTTTGTTATAATCATATTACAGTTTTTTATGTCGAGCTCCTTTTGGTGTTTTGGTAGAGTAAATTCCTAGAGATAGGTTTTCTTTTGAAGTTAATACCGCCTTGGCGGTTTCTTTTACCAAAAATGAAACGTAACGGCTTTACACCATCTGAATTAAAAGAGATTGCCAGAGTTTCCGGATGCAAATTTGAAAGTTCATTTATTTTACCTAATGGTGACCGAGTGACTGATTAACATTAGGAGAGCATATATACTAATCACTACGAACAGGAGGACACACAATGGCAACATTACAAGACCTGCTGCAAAAAGCAGATACTTATAAAGAGAAAATATCCTCTGCCCGACCACTGGCGAAAGAGGAACTAAAATCCCTTGATGACTATTTCCGTATAAGCTTCACCTACAGTAGCAATGCCCTGGAAGGTAATACACTTACTATATCTGAAACCAAGATACTCCTTGAGGACGGTATTACAGTCGGGGGCAGACCGCTGAAGGATTGCTACGAGGCTGTCGGTCATGGAGCTGCTTATGACTACATGTTGGAACTGGCAAGGCAGCAGGAGATGACCATTAATGAGGACATTATTAAGAAGTTGCACCAGGTCTTTTACCAAAAAGTTGACGCAGAGCAGGCTGGTCAGTACCGTACCATTCAGGTCTACATTTCCGGAACGGAATATGTACCACCATCACCAGAAGATGTCCCACGATTGATGAGCCACCTGACAGACCAAGTAAAATCATCCAAAACAACTCTGCATCCAATTGAACTGGCCGCAATGATTCATAAACGTCTGGTTGATATTCATCCCTTCGTTGACGGGAATGGTCGGACTGCAAGACTTCTTATGAACCTAATTTTGCTTAACTCAGGGTATGGTGTTGTTTCTATTCCTCCAATATGGCGAAATGATTACATCAATGCTCTTTCAACTTCCAGGCGGCAGAATGATATGGAACCATTCTCAAAACTGATCGCAGAATGTGTAATTGAAACTGAACGCGACTATTGTCGCCTACTAAAACTATAGGGGGTATCTATTTATTATCGCTGTATTTTGAATTTGCGTACCGTCTCTTTCAATTTTTCGGGTTGATCATACAGCTTCAGTACTGTGCTTCCTACAAATGCGCCATCTGCGCCCGCATCCATCACCATCTTAAAATCCTCCGGTGTGTAAATGCCCACGCCACAGTAAATCTCCCTGTCGACACCAATTTTGCGCAAATACTCAATACAATTTTTTATTGTGGGGAAATCAGGGTTTACCTGATCCTCCGGAACTTTCGCCTGCAGATAGACAAATCCGTTGGACCTCACAGCCGAGGATATCTCGGCTGCGTCCATTTTTTGCCGCACATAGCAAGAAACACGTAGTCCTCCGTTGATTAAGCGGTTTTTAATCTCGTCGTTTTCCAGACCGACAAAAATGATATCCTGCAGATCGTTTTTTACACAAAATTGAATAAAACGATCCGTTCCAATTTCTTTGACGGTATTTTCGTACGTCAGTATAATAAATTTTGTTTGCTGGAATTTCCGTTTAAGTGAAGAAATATTTCCCATATACGCTTCATAATTGTCACAAGCCTGTAGCGCCTGTGTCATACGCCCCGCAATATATTCACTTTCCAGGTAGGGATTACGCGAAGGAAGGTCCACCTCAATAATATCGCAGCCTCCCTGTACATAGAATCCTGCGACCCGGGCACTATCCTCAATGGAGGGATACCCATTGGATAAATAACAGATCAGCTTCATTATTTCCTTCTCCTTCCTTTTCACGCTTTACCAGATCTCCAAAAACAACCTCTTCATTTGTTCCGCAGTGGGAATCACAGGATTCGTTTTGGTACAGCCGTCGTCAAGTGCCATTCTTACCATTGCATTAAGCTTTTCTTCATAAGCGGCTCTGTTCCCAATTAAGCTCCCCACATCCACCGGTATCTTTAGCTGTTTACCAAGCATTTCTACCGCTTCGCCAAAATCTGCCGCACCAATGTGCCTTGCCAGCTCTGCGTAACGCGCCGCTGCCTGAGCGCTTTGGCTGTTAAAGCGAATGACATATGGAAGCACTACTGCGTCCGCCAATCCATGCCGCAGGTGGAACACACTTCCCAATGTGTGCGCAATCGAGTGAACGATCCCCAGCGATACGTTAGTGAACGCCAAACCGGCAACCAGTGAAGCGTTCAGCATCTGTTCACGGTTTTTCATATCCCTTCCGTCCGCACAGGCTTTCGGTAACCAAATAAAAATATCCTTCACTGCCTTGATGGCAAAAATATCACTTATGTAGTTGGCACGCTTGGAAAGATATGCTTCCACCGCATGGGTCAGCGCATCCAGTCCTGTTTCAGCCGTGATGGAAGGCGTCATGGAGCACGTGACTTCTGGGTCGCAAATGGCAACGTCGGGCATTAATTCCATATTGCCGATGCCGTGTTTCGTGCCATTTTCATCGTCTGTGATGACGATACTGCGCGAAACCTCGCTTGCCGACCCCGCTGTCGAAGGGATGCATGCCAGCCGCGCTTTAACCCGCAGCTTCGGAATTTCGTTAGGAGGCAGGATTTCTTCCAGCGTAGTCAGTTCGGGATTCTCGTAATAGATCCACATCGCCTTGGCCGCATCCATCACCGAGCCCCCTCCCAGGGCCACGATCCAGTCCGGACCAAATTCACACATCTGCCTCACGCCGCGCAGCACCGTTTTGAATCCTGGATCAGGTTCCACATCGCTGAATATCTGTATCTCCATGCCCGCTTCTTCCAGATAATCACATACCTTATCCTGTATGCCGCAGTCTTTTAGATATGTACCCCGCCCCTTAACAATCATGGCGCGTTTCCCGGACAGCGCCTTCAAATGCTCCAGACAGTCCAGCCCAAACAGCAGCCGGTCTCCTGCCAGCTTCATTGGTCTCATCATATTTATTTCCCATCTCCTTCTATCGTTTTCTGAAAATGCCAGGCATCATCTGTGCAGCGTCCGGATTAACTGCGATGTCAGTTCAAACGAAATGGGATTCTCTATTTTCCCTCCCGCTTTCAAGCCCGAACCCACGATAGCACCGTCCGCAACAGTAAGCTGTTGGCGGATATTTTGGGTGTTTACCCCGCTCCCTGCAATCACGGGTAAATCCACCACCTTTTTCACCCGCTCGATGATTTCGACAGGCGTTTCCACGCCAATATGCGTGCCCGTCACAATGATCGCATCCGCACCGCAATCGCGCGCCGCTTTGGCTGAATCCTCGATGGAGACATGCTTAAGCACCATATGCGTATGCTTCACATGTATATCAGCAAATATCATGATGTGCTCCGCATCCAGCGCCTTGCGGTATTGCATCGCCTTGCGGGCGCACGGCTCTATCATGCCGCAGCCGCAGTATTCCACCGTATCCACGAAAACCGGCAGCCTCACAAACCTGCCGCTGACCGCCTGGGCAATGGATATGGCGGCTCGATAGTCGTTCATCGCCGCATCGATTCCCACAGGAATACTCACCTGTTCAGACACTCGTGCAGCCGCAGCCGCAAGCGCAGTACTCTGTGCCACATCCAAAAATTCTCCAAACGGGCTGTCTCCCATGTTTTCTATGATCAGTGCGTCGCAGCCTGCTTTCTCCAGGCAGATCGCATCCGCCACAGCCTGCTCCAGTATCTTGCGCATATCGCCGCCATAGCCTGCCGTACCCGGCAGCGGCAGGCAGTGCACCATACCGATCACACTGGGACGCCCTTTTTTCAATAGTTTATCCATTTTACCTCTCCCTCCTCATTCATAGTTCTGTTAATTGGAATTTAACAGTACTATGCCGTCCAGCACCACGCGGCACAGCAGTTCCTCTGCCTGGCTGCGCTCTGCGCCTGCCAACACCGCCTTCAGGTTTTCCAACACTGTCACCATGGTCACGACACAACCGCGTATCCCCATTAAACGTGCCAGTGTCAGCATACAGCTCGTTTCCATGTCGATACCCACAGCACGCAAACCACGCAGCCTGTCGTATGTTTTTTGCATATCGATACCGCGTTCCTTAGAAAGGCGCGATTCACGCATCTGCGAATAGAAGCCGTCCATTGTACAGGTGATCCCATTGTCATATTCCATACCTGCCGCCAACACCGCACGGTTCATGCAGTTAACCAGTTCGATGTCCGCCGCCGCCGGATAACCCGGAGGCGCGTAAGTCAGGCTGGTTCCTTCTTCACGGATCGCCGCCGCCGGAATGATGAATTTACCCAACAGGTCGTCTCGCAGTGCCATCGAGGTACCCATACGGATCGCAACTTCCATTCCGTTTTCGTACATTTCTTCCATCACGACGGCTGCGGAGGGTGCGCCTATGCCGGTGGAAGAGATGGTCACCTTCACGCCGTTGTAATCCCCCGTATAGCTGTTGAACTCGCGTGAAAATGCATGGTGTTTTGGAGCCTTCAGCATCTTTGCCAGTACCTCTACCCGCCACGGATCGCCTGAAAAGATCACATATTTAGAAATCGTTTTATCTACCTTTGAATATACTGCAGTCATCTGCTTTTGTCTCCTTCCGTGTTTTGCCGATATGCTTCATAGCGCTTTATAAACTCTTCCTTTTCGGGCACGCTGCTCAGACAGCCCCTCTTTTCCAATATGAATGACGCCATTACCGAACCCATCCGACAGCATTCCACCGGGACACAGCCATTTAGATAACCATACAAAAAACCCGCAATATACGCATCGCCCGAGCCTACGGTATCCACTACCGCGGCACCTTTGGCCACAGGAATCTCCGTTACTTTGTAACTGCCCGCCGTCTTTTCATAACACAAGCTGCCATCTTTGCCAAGCGTAATGACTATGACCTCTGTGCTTCCCATGCCAAACAGCTCTGTCAGATCCAAAAGACCAAGCTCCTGCTCAATGAATCGCTTCTCACTGAAGTTTGCAAATATCCCCTTGGAATAACAAACGATCTCTCTCAAAAACGCTTCCGGAAATGAAACCTTATCCGCTTTCATGCCAAACATCACCGGCAGTCCCGCTTCCCTGCACCCTTTAAAGAATTCGCGGTTGTCGCTGGGGGACGCCACCGTCATCACGCCTATCCGTGCGTTTTCAAAGTATGCCGGATCCAGCTCATGTGCGTACTTTTCATCCATGGCTCCGGGATAAGCCATTGTGATATGGTTGTGATCCGGATCAGTGACCATGTAGCTGTTAGTCGTCGTTTCATCTTCCAGCACCTCTAACGCATTAAGCCTGACACCGCCTTCCCTCAGAAAATCATAAAATCCGGTCTCTTTGTAATCTCCGCCCACACGAATACACGGCATTGCACTCTTGCCCATCTTTGCCAAAATATATGCTATATTGACGGAGCACCCGCCATAATATATCTGTGCATTGTCCTTGTTTGCCACCGTCGTAGAACGGCCTGCGCGCGCAGGTGTCAATATTTTGATAATTCGATCCATGCTTACATATCCGCTGGTCACCACATCGTATTGTTTCATATGTCGTTCCCCTTTTTCGCAGTGCGCAGCGCATCTGTAAATTCATCCAGGCTGATCACCCTGCCAAAGTATTTATGGATATCTGTCAGATGCACCTCGTTGACAACATCATCGTTCGTCGCCACACACTCACGGATCACTACGACATTATAGTCCAGATAGTATGCATCCGTAACAGTACTGCGGACACAGCAGTTCGTTTTTGCTCCGACGATGAACACCGTCCTAACGTCGTTTTCCCGCAAAACCAGATCCAGGTCGGTACCGAAAAAGCCACTGTATCGCCGCTTTTTGATCTGATAATCCTCTGGCCGGACATCAAGCCTCGGGTCGATCTCCTCGCCGCCGGTTCCTTCAATACAGCACGGACGCATTTTTATCAAGTTTTTGTCAAACTTGCCCGCCCGATAGCAATGCTGTAAAAAAATGACCATTGCGTCCTCCTCACGTGCCGTTTCTATGACGCGGCTTATATTGGGCAGCATTGCATTTATCTGCGGATAGTATGTCAATCCATCCGGATTGCTTCCATCTTTCTGCATATCGACAACAATTAACGCTACTTTATTCATTCTTAAACCCCCTTGTATAGTTTTTTCTCGTCTGTATAATAGAGACTGCCGCCAGTATCGTCACGATCATGATATATGGCAGTGTTTTGAATAAGCCAGATGCCGGACCCGCTGAAATATTCAGGTTCACTGAAAGTGATTGGCACAGACCAAACAACATGGCATAGAGCGCCGTAATTGAAGGCCGTCCTTTGCCGCAGAATATCGCGGCAATAGCAATAAAGCCAATGCCTGCAGACATATCATTTGTAAAGAGTGCCAGGCGCTCTACAGCCAGATTGATGCCGGCGAACGCACAGGACAGCGCCCCTATCAGCACAGCAATATACTTAATCTTAGTACCCCTGATCCCTACACTTTCTGTCGCCTCTTCATTTTCGCCTACCACACGCACATACACGCCGAATTTGGTGCGATACATCAGCAGCCAGCTCACAAATATCATTACAAACGCTATGTAGGTCAGCGGTGAATGTCCGCTAACGATACTGCCGATAACCGGGATATCCTGCAGCAGCGGAATATTTACTTTCAGTCCTGCCACATCTACGATATGATTCACATTGATGTTGGGCAGGCTGAGTGATTTTAGTACAAACGCCGTAATGGATGTAGCCAGCAGGTTGATTGCAAGACCAGAAATGATAGGATTGCCCTTACGCGTGATGCTCATAAAGGAAAAGATCCATCCTGACACCAGCACGATGCCCACCGCGCCTAAAATACCCACGAGCATACTCCCGCTTAACATCAAAAACAATACTGAAGAAAACGCTCCCATCAGCAGCATTCCTTCCATCGAAATATTGAGCACGTTCACCTTGTAAGCAAAGTTCCCGCCCAGCACACAAAATAAAATAGGCACCGCATTGTCGATCATGTCGAACAATATCCTCTCGAAATTCATGCCTGTGCCCCCTTCCTTCCCATTTTTGCCGTCATCTTTTTGAACCAGCCCGTCTGTGCATTCACAAAGTCTATCGCCAGGAATAGTATCATTACGCCTTGTATGATACCCACAATCTCTTTCGGTACGTCAGAGAAAATACTGATGGTATCTGCCCCTGTTTTTAGTGCCGCAAAGAATATTGCGGCAATCAGGATTCCCACCGGGTTGTGCCGCCCCAAAAGGGCGATCAGCATGCCATCCCAGCCCAGGCCAGGCACACCGGAAAAGGTCAGGGTGTATTTGAACTTCTCGCTCATCATATATCCCGCACCTGCCAACCCTGAAAGTGCACCGGAGATGATCATCATATACATTATCTTTCGCCGTACATTCATGCCGGATATTTCCGCAAACATCGGATTTTTTCCAATGGCTGTCACCTCGTATCCCAAGCGCGATTTTTTTATAACAACATACATTATCGCGAAAACCAATATTACCAGCGGGAAAAACAGCGTGATATAGCTTCCGCCCAGCTTGGTGAACATCGCACTCGGCAAGATCGAAGGGGTTGACACATCACCGAGGATGGGATCCTGGAACAAACTTTGCGAAAGTACTCGCAATATCTCGAAGATTGCGTAATTCATCATGAGCGTCACCACCATTTCATTGACGCGAAAATAAGCTTTTAGCAAAGCCGGTATGATAACCAGCAGCACACCTGCCGCCACACCTGCCAGCAGGCACACGGTCACATGCAGCACGGGCGGCAGACCGGTCAGTGAAAAGCCAAGTACACAGGCAAAATATGCCCCACCCAGCATTTGACCTTCCACACCCATGTTAAACACATTGGCTTTGAATGTAATGGCGATCGCCAGACCCGTCAAGATCAGCGGTGCCGCAAAGTGCAGGGTCTTCATAAAACCTTTCAGGCTAAACAACGTCCCACGCAGCATGATTCCGTATATATTCAGTGGATTTTCGCCGTACAGCGCAACAATCACACCGCCAACAACAAATGCGGCCAACACCGGTAATATAGAGTTGTACAGACTCAGCAGTATTGATTTTTTTCCAGTCATTATGTCGTCACCTCCCTTTTTCTCTTCAAGAGATCAGGTACGACACCTGCCATCAGTAACCCCAACTCCGTTGTGCCCGTTTCCTTTTTATGGACCGTAGCAATAATTCTGCCTTGATACATCACCGCAATACGGTCGGAAAGGCTCATCACTTCAGTCAGCTCGCTGGAGATCAGCAAAACTGCCGTCCCTTTGGCTGCCAGCTTAAGGATCCGCTTGTGGATAAATTCTATCGATCCGATATCCACGCCGCGCGTAGGCTGGCAGGCGAGTAACAGTTCAGGATTCTGGTCAAATTCACGCGCAATAATGAGCTTTTGCGCATTTCCACCCGAAAGCTGTGAAACATAGCCTTCCTTATCGGCCATGCGGATGTCACATTCGCCAATCAGTCTGTCACGTTTTTGATCAATCATCTTTTTTTGCATAATGCCATGCCTGCATACGTCCGACCGATAGTGATACCCTGCAATCAGATTATCGGCTATGCTCATACTGTCACACAAACCTTCGGCATAGCGGTCTTCCGCTATGATACCGATGGACCTGTCGCGTATCTGTCGTGGCCAGCTGTTAGTCAGATCTTTGTCTTTAAAAGTTATTTTACCGCGAGTAGAAAGCATCATTCCGGTAATCACTTTGATCAATTCGCTCTGACCGTTGCCCTCTACCCCGGCAATTCCCAGTATTTCCCCCTTACGTATGGAAAGACTGATGTTAGAGATTACTTCTTTACCCATCATATTTTGTGTTGCGATGTCTTCCAGTCGATAGACCACCGGATTGCCGGTCTTATCTTCTTCTTCCTTCTCGATCTGCAGCAGTACATCACGCCCGACCATCATCTGCGCGAGCTGTATCTCGCTCGCTTCACGTCTATCCACCTCCCCAACCACTTTGCCGCGCCGGATGACCGTCACTGTATCGGCCAGTGCCATTACTTCACCCAGTTTATGGGTAATTAGGATAATGGTTTTTCCCTGCCGTTTCAGATCCTTCAGGCTCTCGATGAGCTGCTCCACCTCCTGCGGGGTCAAAACTGCAGTCGGTTCGTCCAGAATCAGCACCTCCACCTCGCGGTACAGCATTTTTAGTATCTCCACACGCTGACGTTCGCCTACAGAAAGGTCTTCCACTTTGGCCCTGGCGTCCAATTTAAAATGATATTTTTGAATTACCTTTTGCACTGCTTGTTCCTGTTTGGCCCGGTCGATAAATGGCAGGTTTTTGTGCCGCAGCTCGATACCCAGCAATACGTTTTCATATACCGTTAAGCCAGGTGCCAGTTTAAAGTGCTGATGCACCATACCCAGGCCTTTTTCGATGGCATCTGTGGGGGAATTGAATTTCACAGGCTGTCCGCCAATTCTGATCTCACCTTTCGTCGGCTTAGACAGCCCATACAGCATATTTACCAAGGTTGTTTTACCCGCTCCATTTTCTCCGACAATCGCCTTGATCTCGCCCTGCTCCACCGCAAAGCTGATGCTGTCATTTGCCGTGAAATCCCCAAACTTCCTGGTCAATCCTAAGGTTTCAATTATTTTCATTGTTTTATCCTTCCTCAGGTTAAAAATACTGTTTCACACTCTTTTATACATCAAGGAATCTTCACATTGCTCAGTGCCTGGACGTCCAGAGTCTCTCCAATCTGTGCATTGGTCACTTTGATTTCGCCGCTCTTTATCTTTTCGGTTAATTCAGTCAGCGCTTCTTGTATCTCCTGCCACTTTGCCTTCGCCTGCGCATCGGTTTTTATAAATTCACTAATCACACTGAGATCCGTGATACCAGTCGCACCTGAGGCAAGATCGTAATCAATCTCCGTGCCGCCTTTTTCTGCAATGGCATCCTCTACATAAGCTCTGCCCAGCTCCATTACCGGAACATTGGTGTTTTTCAGTACGCTTGTCAGGATACTGCCCTGCTGTGTATGATCTTTGTCGGCATCTACCTGAATCGAAAGTTTTTTCACTTCCTTGGCCTTGGCATCCACACCATCGCCCACAGAACCCGCCACCGTATATACGATGTTCGCGCCCTCGCTATAAAAATTACCTGCAATAGAAGCGCCCTGTGCCGTATCTACAAAACCCGCATCGAAGTTTGTATACATGGTGTACACCGTATCAGCACTGATATCCTTTGCGGCCTGATTGACACCTTCCATATATCCAAAGCTGAAGACCTCTATGCCGGATGACTGTGCACCGCCTATGAAGCCTAATTTACGACCGTCCACACCCTGCGTAAATGCATATTGGGTGTCGTCAAACAACACCTGGTTGTTTTCAATCACCATCACACTTAATGCGCCTGCCAGGTAGGAAGCCTCATTGACATTAAACATTACGGAAATTACGTTCTTGTAGATAGGTGTGCCATCTTCATTCATGTTAGGGTTGGCATTAAACACCACAAAAGTGGTATCCGGGAACTGCTCCGCCAAGGCTGGCTCACCGCCCACGCCCTCAATCAAAGCCGTAAAGTCATACTCCAGCGAAAAGATGAGCCCATAACCGCTTTCCGCCAACGTCTTCAATGTACCCTGATAGTCAGTAGTTGTTTCCACTACTTTGGTTTCTATACCTGTCTGCGCTGCAAGTTCTTCCAACCCGGTAATTGCCGTTTGGTTGTAGCCGTTGTCGTTGGAGCCTGCAAGGGAACAGAGCAGCGCAATCTTTTTACCGTTCGTATCTAATGCTTCCCCATTTTCCTGTGTCGTGCTCTCCTGTAAAGCGTCCGTACCCGCCGTATCCGCCGGATTCTGCGTCTGACAGCTGCTAAGCAGCAGTGAAAATGTCAATCCTAAGACAATCAGGGGCGCCAAAACAGCTTTCTCTTTTTTCATGGTTATTCCTCCTTTATTTGTTAAAATTGTTTTGTTGTTACCTGGTCGATATAAAATTGATGTGTATCTGTTCGATAGTGGCACTTGAATGTTTCAATCGCACGTTCCTGCCCATTCACTTCACCATATGTCGTACTACGAAACAAAATCAACGGCTCTCCTTCATTGACCTCCAGATTTTCTGCCACTTCCTCATGTGCAAGCACTGCTTCTATCGTTCGTTTTGCATGGGTGATTTTCACTCCGTATTCCCGTTCCAAAATGGCATACAGCGATTCATTTTCAAAGTCATATTCTTCCAGCCCCGGAAACAGGGCCAGCGGCAGATAGGTAATCGTGTTGTTGAGCGGCACACCGTCCGCATAATATACACGCTCCATCCTGAACACTTTCTCCCCCTCCGAAAGACCCAGCCGCCTTTGACGCATCTTGTCCGCTTCCAGCGTTTCCTTAGTCAACACGCGGCGCGTCGCTGCCATTCCCTTGTTCTGGATGTCCCGCGTACAGCTTGTCAGCGAGAATAGATCATAATAGCTCTCATCTGTCTTTACAAATGTGCCCTTTCCCTGGACGCGAAACAGATAACCCTCGTTCACCAGGTCGTCAATCGCTTTCCTGACCGTAATGCGGCTCATCTGATAAGTTTCCATCAGCTCCCGCTCGCTGGGGATCAGCCCTCCCACCTTGTATTCTTCGTCGTTAATCTTTTTTATAATTTTACGTTTTAGCTGGTAGTATTTCAGTACTTTTTCTGCCATGCGGCATTCCTCCTTTTCAGTATAGTACATGTCGTCATGTTGTCATGACCAGTTGTTATTCACAGCATACTACATTTACTTCTAAAAGTCAATCTTTTGTTTGAACATTTGCATCGCTAATCTGTAAGAAAGATTACAGCCGCCACCGAAAAGTGGGGAGCGGATTGAACACCATCGAAAAGCGGCTAAATGTTCTTGACGAGCATATCCGGCATAGTGAAAACTTTAAGAATTACCGCTCTGTCAAAAGGCAGTATGACGAATTGTATTCGCGGTATGAAGCCGCCCGAAAGGTTAAGGGCTTCGGCGCGGAACGCAAGGCGCAAAACGCACTTGATACCGCTAACAAATATTACGAAACTAATCGCGCAGAAATTGTGCTTTACGAATCCGCCGAGCGGTATTTGCGTGATGTTTTGCAGAAGCGATTTAACCCGAATAAGCTACCGCCGATTACCAAGTGGACAGAGGAACACACCGCTAAAACCACCGAGAAGAAAATGCTGTATCAAGAATATTATTCGCTCAAAGACGAGGTAAAGGAAGTAGAAATTATACGGCGAAATGTCGAGGAAATTATGCGCGATGAATCGCGGGATAGGCAACCTATGAGGGCGCAGGGCTTGGAATTATAACCATTGTACCGGCGGGCGCGAAATCGCCCGCCGGTATGTTTTATTATGTTGGAATGTATGGATAATACGCATCAAAGGTCATTCAATAACTGTTTCTTTGTATTTCTCACCCCACTGCCACATCGCATCATGTATCTGCTTCAAACTCATTCCTGTTTCGGTAAGTGAATACTCAACGCGCGGCGGCACTTCGGCATAAACCTTTCGATGGACAAGTCCGCTTTCTTCCATAATACGAAGATGCTGCGTCAAAACTTTTTGAGAGATACCAGTGAGGGATTTTTTTAGTTCTCCAAAGCGTTTTGTACCTGTCAATAGGTCGCGTACAATCAGCATCTTCCACCTGTCGCCCATAAGAATAAGTGTGGTTTCGACTGGACAAGCGGGTAAATCATATCGTTTCAACATA
>Ga0153943_1000363_pt1 | contig 13879 bp, 13 predicted proteins | sample TSNJ027MetaG_FD_104721 | JGI IMG/M metagenome (GOLD analysis project Ga0153943, IMG submission 104721) | Attine ant fungus gardens microbial communities from New Jersey, USA - TSNJ027 MetaG | ecosystem: Host-associated > Fungi > Mycelium > Unclassified | place: USA: New Jersey, Brendan T. Byrne...
AGAACACCCGCCTGCAAGGCACAGCTCTGTTTTGCGTGGTCCAGCCAATCTATGACGCCTTGGATCACATCACCGCCAGCACCGGCGTCGGCGACCTAACCTCGCTGACCAGTGGCTACGGGTCGGTGCCTGAAGCGGCTGTCGTGGGCGACCTGTGGAGAGCCTCGCGCGGCGAGATTGACTTGGCGGCGGTCGTCGCCCGACACGGCTATCACGGTCCGCGGGAAGGCGAGCTTTCGGCCAAATCCTGGCGCGAGGACAACGGTCCCCTACAGCGTTTTCTTGGCGAATACGCTGCGATGGACGAGAGTCAGGACCCGCTCGTTCGTGAAGCCCAACTTGCAGCACAGCGTCGTGGAATGGAGCAGGCGCTTCTCGCCGCGCTGCCCGCATCACGTCGTCCGCTAGTGCGGACCTTGTTCCGCCTGGCCGCGCAACGAATTCCGTTGCGCGGCATCGCGAAAGATGCCTTCCTTATGTCGCTCGATGTGCTGCGTGCATCCGCGCGCCGAATTGGCGAATTGCTCGCCGCCCAGGGTGTCTTGGCTGACCCAGACGATGTGTTCTTTCTGACCGACGATGAGGTGATCGCGACCAGACCGGCTAACGTCCAGGATCTGATCGCCAGACGCCGGGCACGCTATAACCACTATCTCGCGGTCGAACTGCCCTCGGAGTGGGCGGGCGGACCAGTGCCGATCGACCTCTTAGTCAGCGACGGCGAATCTGACGTGATCACCGGTGTCGGTGTCTCCCCCGGCGTCGTCGAGGGTTATGCACGCGTCGTCATCGATCCCGACTTCGACGAAGTGGAGCCCGGTGAGATCCTGGTCGCCGCCTCGACCGACCCTAGTTGGGCGTCGATCATGTTCATCTCGGCCGCCCTGGTAGTCGACATCGGGGGCGCGCTGTCGCACGCCGCCATCGTTGCGCGCGAGCTCGGTGTCCCCTGCGTGGTTAACACCGGGACCGGCAGTCGGCGTATCCGAACCGGCGACCGTTGTCGAGTTGACGGAAAGACCGGGACCATCACGATCCTTCAGCACGCAAGCTACGGACAGGAGACGTCATGACTGATCCACGGGGTCCGTGGGGCCCGCTGGCCGAACCACCGCACGTCGACCGGGACATCGACCCCGCGGGACTTCCCTTCCGCGAGAACGTCTTCATGGCGGTCTACGACCGCGCGCGCTCCTTCTACTGCATTACCCATATGCAAGGCGGCAAGACCAACGCAGGAATGTTCGCACGCTGCTCGGTCGTTCTCGATAAGCGCTTCACCGAGATCTACGAGCCCCTTGGGCCGATGACGTTCACCTCCGACCACATATCACTCGACCTGACCGGTCACTTGCACGCCAAGTGCGACGACTTCACCGTAGACATCACCGTCGAGCCCGTGCGCCAGCCGATCGACTACACGCAAGCGCGCACTTTGCCCGGGCTTAGCAAGGCAGAACCGATGCATCACTATCAGAGCACGGGCACGATGAGCGGCACGATCACCGTCGGCAGCCAAACCACACATGTTGAGGGCGGCGTGATTCGCGACCGCAGTTGGGGATTTCGTCAGGAGATCGCCTCTTGGGTGGAGTACTACGCCACATTGCTCGCTTTCGACGACTTCGATGTCGCGACCATGAAATACAAGGTCCGGGAGGGAATGACACCGCCTCATGGGCAACTGAGCGGGTCACGCAACAACATTGTGTCGGAGAGCAGAGTTAGGCGACGCTACGAGACCGGATCGGTGGCCGAGCTTGACCTTCACCTCGACGACGACACCACACTGGGTTTGCATTTCGAGGTACCCGACGCCCAGATCTTCTGTCCGTTCAACCGGCCAACCGGCCCCGAAGCAATTACCTCCTATCAGGATTTCGTCGAAGTGCGCACCAATGACGGTGCGGTGGGCTACGGGATCATGGATCAGGGGTTCTTGCGCACGCTGGACTGAGTGCCCGGCGGGCAGCGGCAGACATCGATTTGACATCTGGAGATGAGATCGTGACGACGTATCGTGTAATCCAGTGGGGCACAGGAGCAGTGGGCATCGAAGCTCTGCGCTACATACTTGACCGTGACGACCTCAGCCTGGTGGGGGTCAAGTGTTTCACCGATGGGAAGGTCGGCCAGGACGCAGGAACCCTCGCGGGCCGTAAACCCGTGGGAGTCTGCGCAACTCAAAGCGCGGAGCAACTCCTGGCTCTTGACGCCGATTGCGTGTTGTTCATGCCACGCGACGTGACTCAGCTCGATCCCACCCTGCCGAACAGCCCGGGTCGCGAGTGGGTGGATGCGGTCCTGCCCATCCTCGAAGGCGGCAAGAACGTCATCAGTTCCATTGCCTCGGGTATGCACTGGCGGCAGCTCTCCAACGGCGCGGCGCTACATAAAGAGCTCGACCAAGCGTGTCAGAAGGGGTCTTCGAGTATCTACTTCACGGGCATCGATCCTGGCTTCGTGACCGATGCACTCGCGATCACCATGTCAACTGTGGTCGGCCGAATCGAGCGGATCCGCACCTGGGAGTTCATCGACTACTCCAACTACCCGGCTCCAGATGTCATGCTGGGAATGGGATTTGGCCGACTCCCAGAAGATATACCGACAACCACGGCAGCCGTGCTCAAAGCCGGGTGGGCTGGCGCGATCTACTCGATGGCGGAGGCGTTCGACGCCACCGTGGACGAGGTGCTGCTCGAGGTTGATCACTACCTGTCGCCCAGGACGGTTACGGTCAACAGCGGCCTTGTCATCAAGGAGGGCACCATTGGCGCATTGCGTTGGTCCCTGATCGGCATGGTGAACGGTCACCCACGATTGTCCATTAATCACGTGAACCGGATGGGTTCGGATATGGCGCCTGACTGGCCGAACATGGGCAGCGAAGGCGGCTATCGCATCGAGATCGACGGGTTTCCCCCATACCGTGGTGAATTTCCGTTGGCTCTTCCTGGCGGTACTGGGTTCAGCCTCGACGACGCTGTCGCGATGACCGCAGCCCGCTGCGTCAACGCAATCGAGGCGGTTGTGCAGTCCACGCCCGGCTACAAGACCGTCAACGACTTGCCGGCCTTCGGTGCGCGATTCGGCCTACTACGGTGATGAGTGCAGTCGATTTACCGTCCAGCCGTTTAGCATCTGCCGCCAAGGTTTCGGTTATCGGGACGACAGCCGGGCTGCCCGGTCAGCGGCGAACGTAAGGGGGTGACGCGGTGTCAGCAGACGTCAAGACCTCGGCGAAACCTCAGATCGGGGACGTTCTGGCGCGCCGTACCTTTCGGATCAGCGACGTGCTCGGTGCGGCGGGATTTGCACGGGCACTCGGGGCGACCGAGGGACCGTATGTCAACCTGACCGACGCACTCGATCAGGGATTTACCGCGCGCCTGGCGTCGCCGGCGATGCTCGCCTTTTTTCAGACATGCGCCATGGATGACTTCGTGCATCAGCTGGGATTGTCACCGGATCACACGGCGTTCGCAGGCGCAACAGGTCAGGTATCACCCGGAGCGTTGCTCGAAACCGCCGTCGTTGTTGGCGAGTGTCGCTATGTCGGAGAAGAGAACAAGGTCTCCAGCAGCGGCGCTGCCCGGCGACTGGTGGTGATCGAAACGACCTATCGCCACGAAGACGGTCGACCGATCAGCACCGTGAAGTTCACCTTCATCGAGGCAACGTCGTGAGCGCCTACCGATACGTAACTCCGATCCTGGACGCACTGGCCTTCGCGCGGATGTCGATCGCCACAGACGACCCCAACCCCATCCACGTCGACCACCAGGCCGCCGTCCGCGCAGGTCTGCCCAGCGTCATCGGTTCTGGCCTATTTGTGATGGGTCTGTTGGACAAGGCGGCACGCTCCGTAGCAGGCGACCACGCCGGCTACACGTTCGACATCCAGATGCGTGGTCCGGTTCTGCCGGGCCGAGCCCTTGAGATCTCTGTTGTCGATGAGCAGGACCTATGTGCCGTACAAGTCGACGACAGCGCGGGCGGCGTGGTTGCCAAGGGGCGACTGCATTACTGAGTGTCGAGCCTCGCTCACGTGTCGGCGCGGTGAAGCTGAATCGCCGCAACTGTCTGCGCGGACGGTGCCTTGACGTGCACACCCCCGCTCGATAGATTTACTTGTCAGATAGTTAATCATCGGTGCGATGGAGGTCGGGCCTTGGAAAGCGCGCTCGACGACCCGGTGGTCCAGATCAACGACAGAAACGGCGAAACCATCACCAAAGGACGATCGCGGTGCTGAATATCGACGATGTGTCCGAAAGAGTGCAGGATTCCACTCCAACTCCCGATCGCAGGGCCCAGACCATGCTCCCTGCAATCATCGCCAGGCACGCGACGCTGACACCCGACGCGCCTTTCCTGCAGGAAGTCGACGGACCCAGCGCAACGTACGGCGAGGTGCACAACCGCGCGATGCGGTGGATGGCCGCGCTGGCGGCCGCCGGGATTAGCGCGGGCGACCGGGTGGTCACAATGCTGCCCACCGGAATCGACGCCGTCGCCATCTGGCTGGGGCTGGCCTGGCTGCGCGCCATAGACGTCGCGACCAACCCCGACTACCGGGGCGATGTGCTAGACGCGGCGCTGAAACTGATCGAGCCGAGCGCCATCATCGCGCTACCTGACCGGCTCGGCGACCTGGCGACCACCCCCGCCGTGCAGGCGGTCGACCGGCTGATCGTGCCATCGGCGCCAGACGACCTGCCCGTCTCGCTGCGCGGCAAAGTCGACGACTTCGCCACATTCCTGGCCCAGGCCGGCGACACCCCGATCACCGACCTCGCTCCCCCCCAACCCTGGGATATCGCGTGCATCATTTTCACGTCGGGGACCACGGGTCCGTCCAAAGGGGTGCTGATTCCGTGGGGAATGCTCGATGCCGCCGCACGGAGCGCCTTTCCGCTTGAAGAGGTCGCGGCCGACGAGGTCTACTACTGCGCGCTGCCGTTTTACCATCTCTTGGGCCGGCACTGCGTCGCACAAATGGCACTGACCGGTCGACGGCTGGTCACCCGAAAACGGTACTCGGTAACGGAGTTCTGGTCCGATGTGCGTCGGTACGGCGCAACGATGGCCTTCGCGTTCACAGCACCGCTCTACCAGCAACCGCCCAGGAACGACGACACCGACCACACCCTGCGCACCCTTTTCGCGGTGCCGATGATCCCCGAGCACCGGGAATTCGACCTCAGGTTCGGTGTGCGAACCCGGACCATGTTCGGAATGACCGAACTGGGCGTGGCTTTCGCTTCGGGCGCACACGTCGATGACTATCGGGCGTGTGGCCGCGCCGTGGCCGGACCGGCGGGCCTGGAGGTGCGTCTAGTCGACGAGCACGACATAGAGGTGTCCGTCGGCCAGATCGGCGAACTGGTGGCCCGGACACGCCATCCGTGGGCGCTCAACGCCGGATATTTCCGGATGCCCGAAGAAACGGCGCACGCCTGGCGCAACGGGTGGTTTCACACGGGTGACGGGTTCCGGCGCGATGAGCACGGCAACTACTACTTTGTCGAGCGACTCAAGGACTACATTCGTCGCCGCGGCGAGAATATCTCCGCCTACGAGGTCGAAGCCGCCGCCAACCGGTACCCGGATGTACTGGAGTCCGCCGCGATAGCAGTCCCGTCGGACACCGGCGAGGACGAAGTCAAGATCTGCATCGTTGCCGTCGAGGGTAGAAATCCGACCGCCGACGACATCTGGGCTCACCTGCAGGAATCTCTGCCGAAGTACATGGTCCCGCGCTATGTAGAGTTCCTCGCCGCTCTGCCCCGCACGGTGACGATGAAGGTTCGCAAGGTCGACTTGCGGGCCGACGCCCTCAACCGCCGGACCAAAGACCGGCTAGCCCAAAGCGAAGGAACGACCACATCGTGACCAAATATGCGGAGCAGAGCGCGCTCAATCTCATTGCGGGTGAGCCTGTCACGGGCAAGGAAGAATGGGAGATCCGCAATCCGGCCAAGACGTCTCAGGTCGTCGGCCGGGTGAGTGTGGCGACGTTCGAGCAAGTCGACGACGCCGTACAAGCCGCCGCGAAGGCGGCACCGGAGTGGGCGGCAGTCCCCGTCGCTGAGCGGGTGGCAATCGCCTCAGCGGCTGCGGCGATCATCGAGCAAAAGGCGGGCGAGCTCGGGTGGGACGTGCTGCTCACCCGCGAGCAGGGCAAGATTCTGCCCGAAGCTGTCGTGGAATTTGCTTTCGCCCAGATCGAGGCCCAATACATCAATACCGTCGCGGAGCAGGTGTTCGCCGACGAGGTGCTCGACGACTGGGCCGGGCGCCGCATCGCAACCCGCGTGCCGGTCGGCCCGGTGGCCGCCATCACCCCGTGGAACGCCCCCGTCGGACTGTCGGCACTCAAGCTCTTTCCCGCCCTGATCTGCGGCAATCCGATCGTTCTCAAACCAGCGCCCACGACGCCGCTGGCCATCACCCGTGTCGTGGAGTCGATTGCCCATCTATTCCCGCAGGGCGCCCTGTCGGTCGTTCACGGGGGTGCGGACGTAGCCCAGGCCCTCATCCATCACGACAGCATCCGCAAGGTGTCGTTCACCGGAAGCGTCGCGAACGGCAAGAGTGTCATGCGGGAAGCATCGCAGGGCTTGAAGGACGTCCTACTCGAGCTGGGCGGCAACGATGCGGCGATCCTGCTCGATGACGTCGTGATCGACGAGGACTTCATCGAGCAACTGATCGGCGCAACCTTCATGTCCTCCGGGCAAATCTGCATGGCGATCAAACGTGTTTATGTCCCGCAGTCGCGCCACGACGAATTCGTCACCGCGCTGTCAGACGCGCTGGCCGTAACGGTGGTCGGCGATGGCCTCGATGAGGACGTCACGATGGGGCCGGTACACAACAAAATGCAGTATGACCGCGTCCGCGAGCTCCTCGAGGAGGCTCGCGCAGCGGGTGCGGCGATTACAACCTTGGGCCGGATGCAGGCGGGAATCGACGCCGACGACGGCTATTTCCTACTGCCGTCCGTAGTCACCAACGTGCCGCACTCGACACGACTGGTCCTCGAAGAGCAGTTCGGCCCCGCCCTGCCGGTCATCCCCTACGCCACCGAGGACGAGGCGGTGCGCCTGGCCAACTCGACCGACTACGGCTTGGGGTCATCTGTCTGGTCGGCCGACGTCGACCGGGCGTTCACGCTCAGTCGGGGGCTGCAGGCCGGGGCCACCTGGATCAACGCCCACAACATGTCCGGTCTCGACATCAGCTGCGCCTTCGGCGGTTTCAAACAAAGCGGAATCGGGCGTGAGTTCGGTTTGGCGGGCCTGGAGGCGTACACGGAATTTCGCTACCTCACCAACCGCATGCAGTGACCGGCGAACACGGTCGCAGCAAAAGTCCACACAGCTGAACGGAGGAGTTTTGGCATGGAGAAGGAAAAATACCACGCAACGATCGCAGCAGTGTTCGCGCGATCGGTGGACAAGCCCCAGATGCGGGGACTGGACGGCTCCAACAAGACGATGGCCTTCGGCACCATCGACTATCCGGACATCACGTGGCATATCGACGCCAGCGGTCGGGCAAAATTCGTTGAAGGCGAACCGGATTCGGCACCGGTCGTGACTGCGACCGCGCTGAGCGATGACTGGGTCAAGCTGTTCGCGGGCAAGTTGTCGGCGACTCAGGCGCTCATGCGTCGCAAGCTCAAGGTGAAGGGGTCCGTGGTTGCATTGACCGCACTTCCGGTGGAGATCATGACGAGCTCCTACGAGGAAGCCATCGATGCCGGCGAGGTGACGGTCTGATGGGCCGCCTGGACGGCAGGGTCGCAATCGTCACCGGCGGCGGGAAGGGAATCGGTCAGGCCTACGCCACGGCGTTCGCGCGCGAAGGCGCCAAAGTGGCAGTGGCCGAGATCGCCGACTCGTCCGAGACGGTCGAGCAGATCAGGGCCGCGGGCGGCGAGGCAATTGGCCTACATACCGACGTCAGCAACCCCGACTCTGCCAACGAAATGGCCGCCAAAACGTTGGAGGCCTTCGGTCGCATCGACGTGCTGATGAACAACGCCGCCATCTACAGCGGGCTGGTATTCACCTACTGGGAGGACCTCGACCTCGACGAGTGGGACAGGGTGATGGCGGTCAACGTCAAGGGAATGTTCTTGACATGCCGCGCGGTCGCCCCTGCCATGCAGGAGCAAAAGTACGGCAAGATCATCAACATCTCCTCGGGTACGGCGCTCGTCGGAGTCGCCGGTATCTTGCACTACATCGCCTCCAAGGGCGCAGTCATCGCCATGACACGAGGCCTCGCTCGTGAATTGGGTGACTTCAACATCTGTGTGAACACAATCACGCCGGGCTTCACGATGACCCAAGCCAGCAAGGACATGATGGCCGCATCCGAGTTAGAGGGTCTGGGTGAAATGGTGGTGTCCATGCAGACGCTGAAGCGTCCCGAAGAGGCCACCGACCTTGTCGGCGCCGCCGTGTTCCTTGCGTCGAGCGACTCCGACTTCATGACAGGACAAATCGTCAACGTCGACGGCGGCGTCTTCTTCAACTGAGGCCTTCACGTAGTAGTCAAGGCCCGCCCGCCAACTGGATTGGAGCAACCATGCGTGACGCGTTTATCAGCGGCACGGGCATCAACCAGTTCGGTCGATACCCTGAACGCACGGTGCGAGACATGACCGAGTACGTCGTGCACTGCGCCCTCGAGGATTCCCGGCTCGATGTCAAAGAAGTCGGCATGGCCGTGTTCGGGAACGCCGTCGCCGGAATCATGACCGGCCAGGAGATGATTCGCGGACAGGTAGCGTTGCGCAATACCGGGCTGCTGGGCGTGCCGATAATCAACGTCGAGAACGCTTGCGGCACAGGATCGACCGCGTTCCATGTTGCCTGGCTGGCGGTAGCCTCCGGTCAGGTTGAAGCCGCGATCGCCGTGGGGGTGGAAAAGATGTCGCACGACGACAAGCAGCGTGCCCAGCAAGCGATCAGCACGGGCGTCGAGGTGCACGAGGGCGACCCTCCGTTCTCGTTCATGGAGCTTTACGCGCGCAACACCCGAAACTACATGGAACGTAGCGGCGCGACCCGCGAGGATTTTGCCAAAGTGGTGGAGAAGAGCCGCTTTAACGGGTCGAATAATCCCTACGCACATTTCACCGACCCCACCACCGTCGAGGACGTGCTGTCGGCACGGACGATCGCCGACCCCCTGACCCTGCCGATGTGCTCCCCGGTCAGCGACGGCGGCGCCGCGGTCATCGTCTGCTCCCCCGAGCTGGCTTCCCGCGGGGTCTTCAGGGCCGTGCGGATCCGGGCATCGATTCTCGTATCGGGAACAGACCGGGATCCTGACGAGCCCGAAGCAGTCGAGATCGCCACCCGGATGGCCTATGCCCAAGCCGGTTTGGGACCCGATGACCTCGACGTCGTCGAGCTGCACGACGCTGCTGCACCCGCTGAGCTGATCGACTACGAACTTATGGGGCTCTGCCCGGCGGGCGGCGGTCCCGACCTACTGCGCTCTGGTGCGACCAGTCTTCGGGGCCGAATTCCGGTCAATCCCAGCGGCGGCTTGCTGTCGCGCGGGCACCCCATCGGCGCAACCGGCATCGCCCAGATCGTCGAGCTCGCCGATCAGCTGCGCAGGCGCGCCGGTTCGCGGCAGGTCAAACAGGCTAGAGTCGGCATCGCACAGAACGGCGGCGGATGGCTGGGAACCGATGGCGCTGCGGCACTGGCCACCATCCTCTCCCGCGACTAGCGCACAGATGACATCTGAACCGGTTAAATCGCCAGTGCCACAATGTGAACCGTTCACTGTCATCGGATCCGAGGGCGTGCGCTTGGTCGGCGACCGCTGGGCCGCCCCGAATCCGGCGGGCACCGTGTTGCTGCTCCACGGGGGCGGTCAGACGCGGCATTCGTGGTCTCGTACCAGCCAGCGATTGGCTCAAACCGGCTGGAATGCGATAGCGATGGACACCCGCGGACACGGCGACAGCGACTGGGGCGCCGGGCCCGACGACTACGAGATGGACAGCCTTGTTGCGGACCTGGTGTCCGTTGTGGCAGCGGTCGGTGAGAAGCCTGTGGTCATCGGCGCGTCGATGGGTGGCATGACCGCACTGGTCGGCGAGGGTGAGAGCGGCGGCCTGCTGCGCGGTCTGGTCCTTGTTGACGTGGCCCCGTCGATTGAGCTGGCCGGCATCGAGAAAATTACGGCCTTCATGTGCTCGGGGATGGATGGCTTTGATTCTCTGCAAGATGTCGCCGATGCGATCGCGGCCTACAACCCGCACCGCAAGCGGCCAACCAATCTGGATGGCCTTCGCAAGAATGTCCGATTGGGCGATGACGGGCGGTGGCACTGGCATTGGGATCCAGCATTCATCGCGCACAATAGCCGTGAGCCCGATCGCGGGGTGATGGAGCGCGCCGCGTTCGCTGCACGCTCAATTCGGGTGCCCACCTTGCTGATTCGCGGCGCCGAATCTGATGTCGTCACGGCCGAGGGTGCCAGTGAATTACTGAGTGTCATCCCAGGCTCGCGGATGGTCGACGTCGCCGAGGCCGGACACATGGTCGCCGGTGATGACAACGACATATTCTGCGTGGCAGTCGAAGGGTTCCTTCGCGATCTGCAACCCCGCACTTAATGCCTGCGAGGGTCAACGGTCGGTCAATGCGGGTCCCACGCAATCTCGAGGTGTTTCATACCGAGGACCGTCGGATTGATGACGAAATCGGCCGGGAACTCGGGCTCACGGACCAACCGGAGATTCGGAAGGCGCGACAGCAGCTCCTGAATCGCGACTGTCAGCTCCAAGCGCGCCAGCGGTGCTCCCAGACAGGCATGGGCACCTCGGCCAAATGCGAGATGCTTGACGGCGTTTGGCCGATTCAGCCGGAATTGATCGGGGTTGTCGAACACCTCCGGGTCCCGGTTGCCGGCCGCCCAGCACAGTTGCACCAGCGACCCGGCCGGGATCGTCGCACCACCAAGTTCCACGTCCTCTGTGGTCAGCCGGAACAGGCCGGCGATCGAGGACTTGTACCGCAGGGCTTCTTCAGCGGCCGCTGCCGCCAGTTGCGGTTCCTCGCGCACGCGATCGAGCGCCTCGGGATTGTGGAGCAAACACATGATCGCGGTGGTGATCATGTTGCGGGTGGTCTCGTTGCCACCAAAGATCAATGTGGCCACCACGCCGACGAGGACCTGTTCGCTGATCTCTTCTCCGTGGACGGTGGCGGCCGCGGTCACCAGGTCGGACAGCACCGTGTCGCTCGGATTGTTGCGGGCATGGTTGATCGCATCTTCGCAGTACTGGTAGAACCCGCCGTAGTGCTGGAACAGCTCGCGCTGTTCATCCTGGGTCATGTGCGGGTTGACCGATGCCACCAGTTCGTCTGAGTAGCGGCGCATTTCGGTCATGTTGTATCCGTCGGCGGGCAGCCCGAGGATGTGCGCAATGGTGATCAACGGGAGCGGAACGCTGAAGTTCTCGACCAGTTCGGTCTGACCGTCATCGACGAACTTGTCGATCAGCTCGTTGGCCTGCGCACGGATCGAGTCTTCGAGCGTCGAGATCCGCGACTTGCGGAACGCCGGATCGCTCGCCTTGCGGACTTCGGTGTGGGCGGGCGGGTCGGCGTTGACCAGCGCGGGGGTCCAGATCGCCAGCCCCTTGGGGATGAGGTCGCGGTTCTCCTCGAAGATGTGCACGGTTGAGAAGAAGCCCTCGGAGCTAAACGCCTTGGTGTTGCGCGCCGCCGTCGCGATGTCCTCGTACCGGGTGACTTGCCAGTAGCCGAGCGTCTCGTCGAAGAACACCGGTGCTTCCCCCCGTGCCCTAGCCCACGAGGGGAAGGGGTTGACGAACTCCATTGGATTGGTGGGGTCGTAACCGTCCAACTGCGGTGCCACGCCGGCGTGGGTATCTACCATGAGCAGGCCTCTCGTCGCGGTGCAGTCGGCTGCGGGTTCGCGCGTCCGCGTCGCGATGCCGCCGTTGGGCGCTGCCGACCGCACCATAAATTGACCGGATGGATAGTAAGATAACGTATCCGCCCGCCGCGCGGGAGGGTTTCAGCGGCATGAAATTGCGGATACGTTGATCCGCGCCGCACCCCTGGGCGAACCGGGACTGGGCCGGGAGCGCGCGGAGGGTCATGTCGGCTCGTTGAGCGGTCCAGGACCACCGCTGCGGCGGGCGGTCACCGGCGCGGTGTGTGCCGGGTGCCGCAGATGCGCGCTCGCCTCGTTGTCGGTGCGGTGCCAGAGCTCCAGCGCGAGCGGTTGTGCGCTTTCTTCAAGAAGGTGTCCGACAAGCCCGATGGCCCTTGCCATCACGCCCAAGCCGCGGACGATGCGTGGCGGAATTCCCAGTTCTGCGGTCAGCGCCGCAATGGCGCCGGTGACGTTTACCGGCAGTGGCTTGCCCAGTGATTTCTCGGCCTCATGCCCGACAAGTTGGATGAGCTCGACGTAGCGGCCCGCGAGCCCGTTCTCGGCGGCAATCTCAAACAAGCGCGGCGTGCGGGGGTCTATTGGCTTGTGAAAGGGGTGGCCCAAGCCGGGAATGATCGCGTCACGGGCGCGAAACTCGGCGACGATCCTGGCTGCGGTATCCGAGAGGTCCAGGGTGCCGTCATCCTCGGCGAGTGCGTGGTTCAGCATTACAGCGGCGCCCTCGGTGGTCCCGACGAACACGCTGCCCAGACCGCAGAGGCCTGCAGCGACGGCCGCCTGTAGCGACTCGGGAGCGCCGGCGTACGTCAGTCGGGCAGCCAGGGCGCTGGGCGTCAGTCCGTGCTCCACTAACGCGATCAGAATCGCGTTGTAAACACGTGACTGACCGGTGGTGGGTTCGTTGCCAGTCAGCTGAAAGAAGGAGAATTCGGCCAGATTCATTTTGCCGAGGATCTCTCCAGGCAGATCCTTGCCGCGGACGGTGATCTGGTCCGGGGTGCTCCAGGCGATATCGGACCGGATCTTGCCGGGTTGTCCGGACACGATTACTCCTCCTGTGAACGTGCGGGCCGCGAGGTCGTGGTATCTGTGTGCTGCTCGGGGACGGGCCGGCAGCGACGGCGAGCTTAATCCTCGAGCGTTTCGACCACGATGGCTTGTTCAGGGCAGCGGGTGCGCGCCTCGATGATCCTGGACCGTAGCTGGCGGTCCTGCATGTCAACGGAATGCTGCACGATGGGATAGCCGTACCGATCCATCACGAACACCTCGGGACAGACCCGCACGCAGTCGCCGGCACCGCTGCATTGGGCAAGATTGACTCGGATCCGCAGGCCTGGCCGGACGACTCGGGTATCCATCACACGAAGTGGCGGTTGGCCATGGGATCAGGAATGGTCAGACCGAGGCCCTCGAGAACCGAGTTGACCTCCTCGGTGTATTCCTGACGCAGCTGCTCGTTGGTCTTGGTGCGAAAGCCCAGTTCGATGTAGCGCCATTGGCGTGTGCTGTTGCTGCGACCGAAGAAGTCAAGGGCCATGGGATACCAGCGCTTGAGGCTTTCATTGGCTTGCTCGAACCCGTCGTCGAGGTTCTCCAGGCACCAGCGCAGGTGGGTGACACCCATGTTGGCGTGACCTCGTTCGTCGCGGGCGACCCAGGCGCCGGCCCGGCCAAGCGGGCCGTAGCTGGATTCGGTGTAGTCACGAAGCATGACCCCGCCGGCGCGATCCATGATCGCGTTGAAAACGGCCAAGTCGCACCAGGTGGTGATCTGGTCGATCAGATTGAGCGCTTCGATGCTGGTGTAGTTGGCAGGATCAGTTGTGTCGTAACCCAATTCAACGAGGAGCGACTCGAAAATGTAGCCGTGGCGCATCTCATCGGCGTAAAAGCTTGCCATCCTGAC
>Ga0153943_1000368_pt1 | contig 13809 bp, 6 predicted proteins | sample TSNJ027MetaG_FD_104721 | JGI IMG/M metagenome (GOLD analysis project Ga0153943, IMG submission 104721) | Attine ant fungus gardens microbial communities from New Jersey, USA - TSNJ027 MetaG | ecosystem: Host-associated > Fungi > Mycelium > Unclassified | place: USA: New Jersey, Brendan T. Byrne...
CTTTCCCAGCCGTTCTTCCATGTACGTCATTAAAACGGCTGTGTGGGTCTCTTTATGGATGTCCAATCCTACATAAACATAATCGGTTTTTTGCGGCATATCTCCTCCGTCTTTCTCTAAATTTCTTTAGTACCATAGAAATGGTGGCAACCTTAGTTTGAAGCATTCAGCCCGGAATTTCTTTGGGATGTGCAAGGGGGATTCAGCCTATCCATTTTTATGGTTTACAGATTACGCCGCTTTTGATATACTCTACTTGTTGACGGCAGAGTTTTTATGCGGGAATCTTTCTTGTGTAAGAACTCTTCTTTTTATTCGATACATTCTGCCATCAGTATGACGGCTAATTTAAATCCATTTTTAAAACCTTCTTCCTCGCCGCAATTGCTGGCATAAACGAGTAATTCTTTGATAGTCTCCTTCTCTTCGCCTTCGTATTCCAGCCTTTCACCAATTTCCTTGATCTTGCGGGAAAGCTCATAATTCTCGTGATAACCCATGTACTCATAGATATCACTTTGATAAATCTGCTCAATAAGGCTCATTTTGTTATCTCCTACCATAGGCTCATACCTCTACAAGACATTCGATCATTAAGGCCACAGCAAAGTGGAATCCGGCATTGAAACCGTTCATTTGCGAATTGTCACTTGCTTCTAAGAACAAACCAGCCAACCGCTCTTTTTCTGCTTCACTTCTGTATTCTGCCTTCTGGGCCATTTCGTAAATGTCTACTACCGGTACGATGCAGAATGGACTATTTTTGTCATTCAGCATCAGGCCTTCATAGATTTCAGCTATTGCAGTCATTTTAAAGTCTCCTTTTTTGGCTTTACTTTATTTAGCAACTGTTTTAGAATAGAAATATGCATTGCTATAAATGCATTATACACTTATTAATTGATAAAATCAATGGGTGTTTTATGATTTTGTAAAATATTTTTTTATTTTATATCTTTCATATTGATTTTATAAATTATATCGTGTAGAATTATATTAAGTCTAAATGAAAGCAGGTGATTTCATGAGCATGACCGAAAAAATTCGGATTCTACTGGTTAAAAGAGGAAACATGTCGGAAGCTGAATTGGCAAGACGGTTGGATATCAGCCCGCAAAACCTTAATAACAAGATGAAACGAGATAACTTTACAGAAAGTGACCTAAGTTCAATTGCCAATGTTCTTGACTGCTCTTTTAATGCGACTTTTGTATTAAATGATACCGGAGAGGAAATCTAACATTAAGAGTTTTCATATTCGGAATTCAATTCCATATGAGAGCTCTTTTTTGTTTCCTCATAAATCTCCGGAATCAACTCTATCTTACCTAAATGCCATAAATGATTGACTGCCTTTTTGCTCAATTCTGTACTATATTTGACATCCTGCAACGCATTATCTATTCCTTCTAAATCTCCTAATGCCTGATGATCTCCCAGATATCGCAAAAGTTTGACCGCTGACAGGCACCCTCCACTTTCTAACCACTCGCGCGTCTCATAAAGGCCATTAGATGGACGTTCTACCGAAAGAGTAAGCTGTTTCGCTTCTCCTATGAACCTTTCCCAAAACTGGCATGTTTTCCAGCGGTTCCTGTTCCTCTGGTTCTGATCTGCTTTCACAAACCGCAGATTCTCCCTCAGAAATTCAAATGCCAATTGAGCGAAGCCCTCTTGATAATCTTTTAGATGCATAGCAAAGGCGTGCGCCGTCTCATTTCTTAGCTGTATTTCTGTGCGCTTCCAGCTTCCTATCTCTTCTACTGATCGGTTCCATTTTCCCGCCTGCTCTTTATCCTTATCATAAAAACGATACCGAATATTGGCTTTTATACTGCCGATATAAACGGTTTTCCCGGTGTCGACTTCCTCTATTCCATCCTCTGACTTACCACTTTCTACACTTTGGATTTCTTTGCTTCTGGCTATAAACTCACCTTTCAAACACTTCCTTTTAATCTGCTGGATCGTAAAATACGGCACTTCGTTACGATCATCAATCGCAATATCCAACCTTGTCACATGAAAACCATCTTTTCCAAAAAGTTCTACACAATCACAAAAGAACCCCGAAAGGCTCTGCTTTTGAGTATCCAGAAACAATTGTAACTGACTGCATCCATATCCACCCAGAGACAGGTAACAACCTAGTCCAAGTGGATTCTTTTCTGTCCGTTTGCTATCTCCATAAACTGTAAAGCTTCCCATACTATATTCTTTGGTATATTCTTTGGTATATTCTTTGTATTTGACACGCCCTTCCGATTTCCGAAATAGCCATAATGGCAAATGAATCAATTGTTCAATCACATCCACAGCCCTTGCCTGTTCAAATACAATGCTTAGATAATCCAGTTTCACACTTAATTCATTTCTTGTTGTTTTTATAAAATCCCCTCCTTTTGGTCTTTCATTTTAGCACACTGTAAAATAGTCTTGAAACCACGTATTTTCAACGTTCCATACATTTTTTTCTTGTATTCATAGGGCGGTGTTACTTGAGCGCCCCAGAGGGATTGTCGCTTCGCTCCAATCCCACCAGCCACGAGCGTGGCCACTCAGACACCGAAGGTGTCCGTCGTGGCTGGTGATTTTGATCTCTATCCGATCATATGTTCGTACTATACTACTCTTTTGGAGACTAGTCAATAGAAATTCAGCAAAAACTTTCTAAATTAGATTGCTTTTTTGTTTCATTTAGTCTAAAATGGATTAAAGGAGGGCAGAATATGCTTAGTCAAAACTTTCAGAATGCTTTAAGAGATTTGCGTAAATCGAGAAATCTTACTCAAGATGAGCTTGGAGATATTATCGGGGTGAGCGCTCAAACAATTTACAAGTATGAGAATGGTGTTACTTTTCCACCGGTTGAAAATCTGGAAAAGCTATTAGACTTTTTTAAAGTTGATCCAAATACTTTATTTGGTACGAGCATTTCAGAGCCAACTTATCTTGATCGAATTCGGCAGATCATTGACAAAGAGCGGAATTTTCAATTTTCACTCGGCATTTCGCTTCGTGATTCCGACGAGCTTCACGATCGCCTAATTGACCAATATCCTGGTCTTAAAGGCCACGCGACCAATTTCATTTTATCTTTCCACCAATACATGCTTGAATCTGATATTATGAGTATTGTCAAACAGCTATCAGAGGAGGCCTTTGAAGAAGCTCGTAATTTTGATTGTGACCAAGCTCGTTTCTCCGATGAATCGTAACCGCCAAACCTTGTTTATAATATGCGATTAATTATATGGTCTTTTTTAAGAGAAATATCGCCGGATTCTCTTTCTTTATCCGGCGACTTTCCCACTTGTTTTAATTGAGCTAATTTCAATATTTTCTATCCATCATCTCTTATTTGGGAACTCATCCAAAAGTACAAAAAATCTACGAAATGCTTCCTCTTCTCTAGAATTAACAAAATTAATTATGCCGGCCCAGTTTCTTGTCACCTGAATATTATATTTTTCTCGCCAGTTATGCCTATAATTTTAGACTATTATAAACTGTCGCAATTACTTGACCAAAATAGAATGCTGCTCTATTAAAAATGACATAGAGCAGCATTACATATTATTTCATATTGGCAACATATTCATCGAGAATACTTATCTCAAAATTTCCCGATACATAATACTCTTTCAACCAATATGCATCCCCTTCACAAAAGGCTTTGACTGCTGTGGAGATTGTATCAAACGTCAATTCTTTTACTATGATCATAGGTGGACCCGGTTCTAAATAGTTGAGATTATCTTTTTCCATTAATTGCATTATATTTAAAGGCGTCGCAACTACTAAAGTATATGTGTTTCCGTCTTCCAATTCTACAAACACATCTATATTGTCATTTGATACATCTCCGATTTCTTCCAAATCTGTAGGAAATGTTATTTTAGCCAACTTCAAACCTTCACCTCCTTTTACTTCCCAAAAATTTCTATTACTAGATCAATTACCGTCTGCTCGTTTGATTTACTAGCCTTCCCTAAAATTTCCATTACTCCATCCTTCATTCGGTAAAATACTCTAGCACCGTTACGGCCTCTAAGGTAATAAATATCACCCTGTAAATGTTTTGATCCCAGACCAGGATTTGTATTACCATTCTTATACTGTTCAATCAACTCATCAGCCTCTTTTTGAACCTTGGGATCTTTCCCCATCTTCTCTGCTTCTTTGGCCAGTCTATCGTTTTCGTTGATTCTGGATTTACTCTGAGTCTCACCATCCCCCTTACTAGAATCACCTCTTGCTTGCTCTTCAGATGGAATATTCTTTTCAAAATACTTTATAGTCGCCCAGGCTCCCGCCACTGCCATTACTTTTTCAATTTCGTCAGGAATCGAAATTGTGATCGTAACTGTCGAGAGGGCACCCCCTCCGGCAAATTGGGCCGCCTGGAGCAATGGAATGGTAAAGGTCTGGCCTCCTATGTAAGACAGAAACTCCCATCCCAGATAACCAAGCCCTAGCATCAGGGGTGCTGCCACTAGTACCTGTGCCCAAAACTGCTCTTCCTCTGTGAATACTCTCTTGTAGACCCCTTGCGTCCTTATATACTCACTGTTCTCATACTCTGCAAAAGTGACCCTCTTTCCGTCCAGATAGCATACCTTAAGTGTATACCTTTGCCCGTTAATATAATATTCTTGTTCAAAGCAGCCGGAAGCATTCGAGCCCTGCCATTGGAATACCTGGCTTTCATAAGGATTGGCTATATCCAGGGGAAGCTCTCCTTTATTAATGGTATTCCACTCTGCCGAAGTAAGATTCACGTTTTTACTCGTTCCTCCATTAGCACTATTAAAAATCCGCTTGGCCGGCATGTTTTGTATAACTCCATCACATGCCTTTATTTCTTCATACATCTCCGCAAAACTTTTATTCCCTGCCGTCGGAAAATAGCTCTTCCCTGTCGTCTTCGGCTCACTCACAGCCTTTGTCGACTTATTTCCGGTTCCAGATGTTGCGGTTTTAAGCGTATACTTCGTAGTATCATTGGATGTTGCCCGATTAAATACATCTTCTGTAACCTTGTAAAGACCATTTCTGGCGGAATTCCCCGATCCGGATTTTGAGGAGCTTCCTCCCGCTGGTACCGGCGGATTGCTGTTTAATACAAGTCCTCCTTTCTTCGTTGACAGCAGTCCACCGGCATCTTCCCGGTCTACCGGGTCATTTAATACGTACAAATATCGATTCAGGCTGATTGGCTCTGTGACATCCCCCGCCACCAGATCCTTCTGGTTAAACCTCTCCATCTCCGGCTCATACCAGCGGGCTCTCAGGTAAATGCTGCCACTGTCCTCCTCACACATTTCACCCTGATAGCCAAAGCTCGTCCGCCGGCTTTCCGATTGGGAGGACCTTAGGGAGAAAATCCCTGTCTCCTCCTTAAGATAGCTCTCCTTCACGCCCCAGGGATTATAGGCAAAACTCTCTGCATCCTGCTTCTGATACAGATAATTGCTCCAACTGTTTAAATGGCAGATTTCCCGGATGACACTGCCTCCTCCGTCATAAAGGTATTCGGTCTTCTCATCCTGCGGGCCGGTTCCCGTATAAGAGGCGATTCGCTCCAGCCCGTATTCGTGAAGCCTGATGATTTCCCTGCTCTGTTCACCAGCCTCATTTTGGCTTGTGGTGATTTCATATAGCAGCTCCGGGTATTCCTCTGTCAGGTCAAAATAATACCGGGTGGTGTTAATCCTTCCCTCTGTTTCCCGGGCAGCTTCCCGCAAAAGTCCCAGGGCATCATAGGTATATTCTTCACTGCTGCCGTCACTTTTCTCATGAGCGGTTAACACATTACCCGCGCCATAGGTATAAGTCTCTGCCTGACCATTTACATTCTTCTCGGTCAGATTTCCTCGGACGTCATACGTATAAGTGGTTTTCTCCTCCCCTTCCTCGCTTTCGATTAACTGATTCAAGGCATTATAGGACCTGTGGATGCTTTCTCCCTCACGGATTGTTTCCACCATATTTCCGGCAGCATCATAAGTATATTGTTCCTCATACACTACCGGTATCTGCCCATCCCCCGCGTGGTCCTCTTGCCTCCAGCGGATCAGCTGGCCGGCCGCATCGTAAGAATAAGAATTGGTTCGGGTGTTTGTACCCTCTTCCCGCGTTTCTTCTATCTGCCGGTTATTTTCATCATACCGGTAAGTCAGCGTAATGTCTCTGGTTGGATTGGTTCGGTCCTGGATCCGTAAGCGGCACAGATTGCCCGCCACGTCATATTCATAGGATTCGGTATAAACCAATCCCTCTGTCTTAGACCGTCTTCCGAACCCGTCATACTCATATACCGTCTCCAAACCATCCAGCCCTGTCATAAGAATTAGCTGGCCCTGTGTGTCATATTCGTAGGAAACACGGCTGCCATCCGGGTATACCACGGCGGTTTTATTTCCGGCTTCGTCATATTCATACGATACCATATCTCCCCCGGAATAGGCAACCGAAATCAGGCGGTTCTCCCGGTCATATTGGTACGTGGTTTTTTGGCCCTTTTCCTCCGCCACGGCAGTCGTGCCGCTCGTCGTATAAGTATTGGTGACGGTTCTTCCGTCTGCATATTCGATACGGGTAAGATTCCCAACCCCATCATAGGTGTAGCCTGTCTCATCGCCGGCCGCGTCCGTACGGGTGAGAACCCGGCCCTCACGGTCACGGACATAGCTGGTTTCATTCCCCAGGGCATCGATTTCTTTTGTCAGGTACCCTCTTTCATCGTATTCATAGTGTGTCACATTTCCCAGCGCATCCGTTATGCCCGTAAGGAGGCCGCCTGCCGAATACCGATAGCAGGTCGTATTTGCCAGGGCGTCCGTTACCGCTGTCAGCTGTCCGGCAGCATTGTAACCATAGGTTTTACGGTTGCCTAAGGCGTCGCTTTCAGCAATTAAACGCCCGGCCACGTCATACTCACCGGCCGCAGAACGTCCGGCGCTATCCTGAACACCGATGAGGTTTCCTTCGGCATCATAGGTATATTCGTTCACCAGCCCCGACGGATCCGTGGTCTGAATAAGATTTCCCACCCGATCGTATTCATAACCGGTGGTCCGCCCATCCGGCTGTACTTCCCTTACCAGATATCCTAAAAGGTCGTATTCATACCAGGTGGTCTGCCCATTTACGGTCTCACTGGTCACCAGATCCTTTGCGTTATAGGTGTAGGCAGTCACCATGCCAACCGGGTCTTTGCTTTTTACAAGGCGGCCCAGAGCATCGTATTCCAGCTGATAGGTTCTTCCATCCGCATACAAAACTTCCGCCAGACGCCCTGCTTCATCATAGGACATCGCCGTATGGTTACCGGCCTGATCAATAAATTCGGTCAGGTGGCCTGCGGCATCATACCGGTAGTTGACGGGCTCTCCATCCACTATCTGCGTAGCCAGCCGTCCTGTCACATCATAGGTGCTCTCCACCACACTGCCGCCTTCATCCACCTGCCGCACCAATTGTCCGGCTCCATTATAGACGAAGCTTTGCGTATTGCCGTCCGGAGCAATGCTCCTGGTCAGATTGCCAAAAGCATCATAGGAATACCCGGTGATTTCTCCCGCTGCGTCGGTTGCCTTCACTACACGGCCGGCTGGGCTGTATTCGAATCGGCTTACGCTACCGGTAGCATCACTCATCTGAAGCAAATTTCCATTTGCGTCATAGGCTGCTGTGATACGGTTGCCATTCTTCGTGACAGTGGCTGTTATGCGGCCTTCCTCATCCCGTTCGTAGCTCTCCTGATTGCCCGCAGGGTCCGTCGATGCCCGCAGGAGGCCATCCGCATCATATTCGTAAAGATGAATACCGCCAGATGCATCGGTTTTCTCTACTACTCTGCCGCGGTTATCATAGATATAAGCGGTGACGGCCCCTTCCGGATCCGTTTCCCGGATCTGGTTGCCTAAGGCATCATATTGGTAAGAGATCACCTGTCCCAGGGCATCCGTCACTTTCACGATATTACCGCTGGCATCGTAGGCATAATGGGTGACAATTTCACCGGGAAGGGTTATGGAGAGTATGTTCCCACAGGCATCGTACTCGTACCGGGTCACCCCTCCGGAAGGATCCGTTTCTGAAACGATACGGTTACGGCTGTCATATTCTCTGGTGGTAACCGCCCCTCCCGTGGCTTCTTCACGGATCAGGTTACCGGCCGGATCGTACTCGTAAAGGATGGTAACGCCATATTCATCCGTCATAGATGCCAACATACCGCTTAACAAATCATAGGTATAGAGAACTTCTGCGCCTGTGGGCAGGATCTCACGAGTCACTCGCCCCTGCTCGTCATACACGAACTGGTTCGTATTTCCTTCCGGATCTCTTTGCAAGGTCTTATTTCCATTTCCATCGTATTCATAGACCGTTTCATTTCCCAGAGGGTCGATTACCTTTGCTGCCTGTCCACTGGCGGTATATTCCGTTTCCTCTCTGCTGCCGTCTGGCCGGACAATGGCTGTTAACCTGCGCAGATTGTCATATTCATAGCGGGTCACACGACTGGATTCATCCACAGAGACGGTTAATTGATGAAGGCTGTCATACCCATAGGTGAGGATGGACCCGTCCGGATTTATGGTTTTTACCACATTCCCACCTTCATTGTATTCATATTCGGTGCGGTACCCCAGGCAGTTGATTTCCGCGGTCAGACGACCGGCTTCATCATACTCATAATCCTCCGGATTGCCTAAGGCATCCGTCTTGCGGACCAGGTTTAAGCCTTCCCACAAATAGGAGGTCTTTCCTCCAAGCTCGTCGACCTCTTCTGTGAGCTTTCCATCTTTATTATAAGCCCAGCTTTTGGCTGTTTCATCCGCATAAATTTCCTTCGTCTTATTACCGGCCTCATCATACTCATACCGGGTAATATTTCCAATCTGATCGGTTAGAGAAACCAGCTGGTTCTTTGCATCATATTCCATGGAGACCATACTGCCGTCCGGTGCGGCGTCCTTGATCTTATTTCCCTGTTCATCGTATTCAAAAATATGTACGGAACCATCGGAAGCCGTGCAGGAGGTCATTTCCTCCTCCCAGGCATAGGAGATCTCCTGTCCGGTTCCGTCTACCATTCTAGTAGTACGCTTCTCTTCATCAAACCAGATTTCACATTTCACACCTTCCGCATCCGTGGTAACCGTATGATCGGAGAAATACTCCAGTGTATATTCACCTCCGTCTCCATCCCGCTGCCAAATGACCCGGTTCTCACTGTCATAACGGTTATTGACCTGCTGCACGTCCTCGCTGTCATACCATGCCGTCATGCGGCCCTGATCATCATACTCATAGCGGGTGAGGAATCCGGCGGCATCGGTGAACGAGGTCAGAAAACGCCCTTCATACATATATTGCATTACACCGCCATCCGGGGTTTGGAGCTGCGTGATATGTCCATTTTCGTCCATTGTTACCAAAAGAGCCGCACCGCTGGGGGCAATTATGCCGGTCATAAGCCCATTTTCATCGCGTTCAATTGAAGTTACTCGCCCCCCCTGGGTAGTAACAGACTTTAACAGGCCCCCTGTAGTAAAGGCCGTGACTGTACCATCTTTTTCCGTGATCTGGTATTCCGTACCTTCTGCCCCAAATGCAAACTGAAGGTAATCATCATCATTTCCCTGATAAGTGCCATCCGCTTGTTTGCGGAAGTTAATAATGGAACCATCCCCACGCTGGTAGCCGATATCTCCACCCTTATAGAAGATCAGGTGCTCGGAATAGGCGAACTGCCACTTAGCGCCAAAGGGACCATCCACCATGTCTGCCTTGGCATTATAGGTTCGGAAAATTACGAGTTTGCTGCTGCCCTGATCCTCTCTCTCATAATCGGCAGATTCTAACAGGAAGTTCCCGGTATTAAAGTTGATCGGCTCAAAGCCATAGGCACAGCGGGTGCTGCGGCCTAAAAGCTTTTGGTCTACCTCCTTGGCTCCACTCGGGGGAGTCAAGTGATCGGAGAAGGTATAATTGCCGCCGTAAAGGTCATTTATGTATTCACTCTGGGCCGTTTCCACCGGATTGTATTGTACACCTTCTACCACCGGCTTAGCCGGCAGAGTGTATGATGCCGCCGTAGCCGGATCACTGATGCGGGTTTCGAAATGCTTAGGATGATGATCCTCTCTGGCCGGATAACGGCGTACTGCCTCGACGGTATAAACGGCATCCTTCTGGTATTCTTCATCCGTATAACGGAGTGCACTTGTTTCCTCCAAGAGGCTGCCATTCTTATAGAGCCGGTAAACGGTTGCGCTGTCCGAAGTCGGATCCACAGGATTCGGATCCGACCAAGTAATTTCATATTTCTTGAGATCTTTATGCTCATAATAGGTGCCCCAGTCCGCTGCTGTCAACTGAATCGGCGCATCCATGATCTGCACATAGGCATTTACATCCGCTGCCACACTGCCTTCTACATGCCAGGAAAGCATCGTGGTCTCCGGACTAAGCTCTGCCTTCCAATAGATCTCGGATACTCGCCGGCTCAGGAAAATGTTTTCTCCGGGTGTTATGGCAATCCATTGCTCACCATCCAGCGAATAGAAATAGTTCCCACTCCCCCCTTCTGCAAGCGCCATCAAGCGCACCGACTGGAGTGGCGTACCATCGCGAACTACGCGAGTTACTACCCCTTCCACGAATGCACCTGAGGATACATTCTCCCGTAGCAATAGGCGTGTCTTATTCTGTCCGCTGGCATACAAAGTGCCCAACCCATCCTCTGCCAGTGTGGATATGCTATGACTGCTTTTTTCATCTGCTGTCAAAGCGTCGTAGGTTAAGAGGTCACCATGGAGGATTCCATCCACATAGAGGTACTCCTTGGCATCCCCGCTCACTGGCTGAGCTCCTTGTTTGGATCCATAGGCCGCCTGAAGCTCCGCGTAGGAAGTCCGAACCCGTTCAGGCACTGTCAGTATCAGGTTCTGTATATCCTTCATCAGCCGGGATACCACCTTGGTCCCCTGAATCTCGACGACCGCCTCCAGATCCCAGCCATACAGCACCGGCGTCTCGCTGCCATTACCGGCAAAGACCGCCCGCAGCATCACATCCTGCGCAGGCTTTGTCACGATTTGATCAACACCCGGCATGATCTCTTCATATGTGATACCGCCATCCAGTGATACCTCATAGCGGATCGAGGTCCCCACCGGTATTTGCTCGGTCGTTCTAAGCCGCAATGCCAGGATATTTTTCGGCGCAGTTACCGTAATGGCACTAATTTCCCCATTCTGGCCACCGCTTAAAGCCGCTCCCATCTGGGTATACGTGATGCCAGCCTTGCTGCTGGTAAAACTCTCATCCTGAAACACATCCGATAACAATAATACCGCATAAAGCCCATCGGAGTACTGCAGCCCGCCTTCTTGATCCCGTGTAATTACAGAGATAGAATGCGTGCTTCCTTCGTCATAGGTGACCGCATCAAAAGAAAATTGCTGCCCTTCACCACTTCCCTGATACATGCTGTCAATATATACATAGCTGTCTGTCTCCGGACGGGTGCTTTGGTACCGGCCATCGGTACTTTCGGTCCGGATCACACTGCCATTCGTTGGTGCTGTGATCTTCACATCACCGCCAACTAGCCTGGCACTCTTATCAACCTTAATCACGATCCCGCTGGTTTCCGTCCGGTTACCGGCCGCATCCTCCGCTTCAAGCGTAATCGTGATCTTTTCACCATCGGCAAAAAGGTTGGTGTTCAAGATTCCCAATAAAGTATCATTCGCATTTTCCGTACCGGAAGCAACCGGTACGGGAATGCCGTCCTCACCGGCCGCATACAGCTTCCACTCTAGCAATGAGAGATCCTGCACGCTGCCAAGAATCTCCATGGTCCCTGCAACCAGATCGCCATCCGCGGGCGAAAGAATTGTGATGACCGGATCACTGCTGTCACGGTACAGGGGGACGCTCATCACGATTTCATTGCCAAGTGCATCCTGGAAGGTCACCGCAACCGTATGCTCTCCATCCTCAAGAGCAGAAATATCCAAGACAAAGCGGCCATCTTCCGAAACCTCGGGTAAAGTGACCGGCACACCGCCATCCACCCGGTACGAAATCCCATGGATACCGCTGTGGGCATCCTGAAAAGTTTGCCAGAATATTTCAACTTCCTGTTCTTTCGTCCAGGAAGCCGGCTCCACGGTCACAGCTGCTACCGTTGGGGGTTCCTGATCCTTATAAATCGATATGGTCTGATTTGCACCCACATTTCCGAGTTTGTCTACCCCCCGTACTGTCAGCGTATGAACGCCACTGCTAAGAGCGGAAATATTTAACTCCCAGCCCGTATATGCCTTTTCTGTGCGTCCTGTCGCTACGTAAGCACCGCCATCAAAGGAGTACTCGACACGCAGGAGATCCTGTAAGTCCTCCATCCCACTCCAGGACAGGCGGATAGCATCGGACTTTGTCCATCCCTCTGGCTGGACATGCAGCGTCGGCGCCAGCGGCCCGGTTTTATCAATCTTAAAACTGGCATAGTTAGGCGACCCGGTATTTCCCGCGGCATCCTTACCCCGAATGTAAACTACATGAGTGCCATCGGCCAGACCAGCTGTGGGTACATGGTAACTCCCCGAAGCAGTGTTCTGATCGGTATCGCGCCAGCGGGAAGCATCATTCGGGTCATCAAAGGCATATTGAATTCTACCCATACCAAGATCCATGGCAGCTCCACCGGCAGAGTTGTTGTAATCCGTCACCCCCGCCCAGGACACTTTTACCGCCGCCGCATTTGTCCATTCAGATGGGTCAACCGTGACTGCCTGGGGGCGGTTTGGCGGCATCGTATCCGGCAGCTTTGTACTTCGCAGGGCAAAGCTCTGCGGAAAAGGTACCTGCTCGAAGGAATTTGCCGGAACGATCCTGAAATGGTACTGAAGATCCGAAGCATATGCCGTACCCGCATTCCCATAGGTGAACGCCGGGATCATCGGCAGGTCAGTCCCTTGCCCATCATGGTGCAGCTCATAGCGCCCTTGCCCGATCTCCGTCTGCGTCGGCCATAGCTTTTTATCTTTGGTGCTATAGCTGGTCACGTTTCCGATATTAAAATACTCGTAATCCTTACCATTAAAAATCCCCAGGAGGTAGGTCTCAGCCCCTTCAATTGCATTCCAGTTCAGCGTCACATAGCCAGTTCCGGAATTGACACCATTTCCAGACGGTGTCAGGGTAAGATTTGTATCCTGGTCCACTTCGTAATAGGTAACTTCAAAGGTTAAACCATGATCGGGGTCATCCGCGGATGCAAAGCGACGCCAGTCACCATTCCGGCCTTGATCTGCTATCAGCGCAAACCCATAGTTTGGAAGTTGGTTCATCGCATTGAACCAGCCAGAGAAAAATGACTTAATATCCCAGGTAAACCAACCTCCACCCTGAACTTCCTGCGCCCCATACGGCAGGCTCGCAATTAACGGAGCATTGCCTGCCGTTAACAGGTCCGAACTCCATTCACCGCCGATGATCGGATAGAGAGAAAACGTTTGATCACTTCCGCGCCCGCTCTTTTCGTAAATGTGAACGGATGCCTCTGCGATAAGGACTCGTCCAAGCAAGGCTTTAATATCTTCTGGGATTGCTGGTCTAATATACGCAATATGTGTCTGTCCGTCATTTCCTACCAGCAGTGAGGGATCATTGTGATTGTGGTGGTAAGAAGGGTTTTCCAGAGTAATGTAGTTATCCTCTACCTGCTGACGTACATTCGAGTGAAAGGTGACCGGAGGATCCAGCACCACCGGATAGGCCCGTCCC
>Ga0153943_1000374_pt1 | contig 13712 bp, 15 predicted proteins | sample TSNJ027MetaG_FD_104721 | JGI IMG/M metagenome (GOLD analysis project Ga0153943, IMG submission 104721) | Attine ant fungus gardens microbial communities from New Jersey, USA - TSNJ027 MetaG | ecosystem: Host-associated > Fungi > Mycelium > Unclassified | place: USA: New Jersey, Brendan T. Byrne...
ATAGAGAAAAAACGGATTGGGATGAAAACTCTCAGGACCACGACTGAACATAAATGCCTGTGCGGCAAAGGGTCTGCCAATTGAATCGTTATCCAACAACATGCGGCAAGTCTGTATTCCGCCACCCATAAAGGTATCCGGTGCACAGCCCAAAAGCAGTCCATGTTCTTTGGCATAGGAAACCAACGCTTCACCTTCTTCTATATTGGTTGTAAGTGGTTTTTCACTGTAAACGTTTTTGCCGGCTTTCAACGCCTGCATACTTACCTTTGCATGTTCATCGGGAACAGTCAGATTCAAAATGATCTCAATAGCAGGATCAGCAAGCATCTCCTTCACTGTGGCAGCTTTTATACCAAATTGTCCGGCACGTTTTTCTGCCGCTTCAGTTATAATGTCAGCACAGGCCACAATCTCAACATTGCCAAACCGCTCCATACAATTTTTCATATAGATTTCACTGATCATTCCACAACCGATAACACCGACCTTCACATTATTCATGTACCTTCTCCCCTCTAAATAAAAATCGATCGATATCCACATAGGATAAATCCAAAACCGCATAATCCGCCTTTTCATACCCTGCAGCAGGTCCGACCGCTACTGCTTTTGCACCTGCCGCTACGGCTGCGTCAATACCCGCAACAGCATCCTCAACAACAATACAATGCTGCACAGGCAGGTTTAAAAATTTTGCCGCTAACTGAAAAACCTCCGGGTCCGGCTTACTGTTTATGATTTGCTCTCCATCTACTACTGTATCAAACCATTCTCCAATGCCAATTTTTTGAATAATGAAGGATGCGTTGCGGCTGGAAGAAGCAATTGCCGTTTTTAATCCTTGTTCTTTTAATTTATTCAAAAGACTGATTACACCCGGCAGAATGTCATCTTTGGACAACTCTTCCAGCAGGCAACGGTAAATTTCATTTTTTTCCGATGCCATAAACCTCTTTTGTTCCTGTGAATAGGTTTTGCATGCTCTCTCCAGTACAATCTCCAGGCTTTCCATTCGCGAAACACCACGCAGGCGTTCATTGACCATTCGATCAAATGGTATCTTCTCCCGCTCAGCAAGCTCTTTCCATGCCTGATAGTGGTATTCATCTGTTTTTACAATAACGCCATCCAAATCAAAAATCACGCCGCAATATTTAATTTTAGATTCCTCCTTATTTGTGAAAATAAACACATTTCTTTCATGTTTATTTTCTTATTTGATCGTCATTATAAAACAAATTTATATATAATACAAGTGACACAAACTACAAATTAACCATACTATTTTTGTTTATTATGTCAATAAAAGTATTATTTTACTATATACTATACGTTTTATATGGAATAAATATGCTTTTTGCTTATTATGCAATATATGGAAATATGAAAATATATGAAAATAAACTGAAGATTTTCACAAAGAACCTGCAGCAAAAAGGATGCTCACACGATAATATGAGCATCCTTCTTGGAAATTTTATAAAATGAAATAAAAGAGCGAAAGATTATAGTAACAGCACAAAATCATCAGATACCAATTTCAGTTACACCACGTAAAATCAATTTTGGCTCTAATATAACTGTTTTCGCATAAAATTCCTTTGTATCATTTTGATTTGCCACAATCATATCTACTGCTGCAAAAGCCATCTCTTCAATCGGCATATGCACACTGCTGATGGGGGGAGCCATCTTGTCTGCATAGGTGTCGTCGTAGCCAATTATCTCCACCTCGTCGGGAACGCGTTTACCAATCTTATATAGGTACTGCATGGCACCAGCTGCATATCCATCAAACCATGCAAGAATACCAGTAATATCCGGATCATCGCAGAATGCTGTACGTGCAGCTTCATAGCCGACTCCCACACTATTATCAGGACACGGGATAATTCTGTATTTTGGTCTTTCTTCTTCCCTTATCTCTCTGATTGTACGCAGGAAACCATCCATACGTGCGTTTTCTACTTCACCTTCGCGGCCGCGTGTGATATACAAAAGATTTTTATGACCCTGTCGAATCAGATGCTTGGTCGCCATTTGGGTACCACTGGCACTGTCTACGAGTACGCGGTTAAACCCGATACAACCTGCTGTGCGTTCAATAAACACCAAAGGCATACCGCATTCCTGTAGATATATGCGCACATCTTCCCGAAGATACTCCTCCCCAAATCCACCAATCACAATACCATTCACCTGATATTGTTGAAATTTTCTAATATGTTCAAGTAATGCATCATTATTCAAATCCTCTCCATACATTACCATAGTGTGATAACCACATTGTTCTGCCGCTTGCATCAACGCCGAAGTGAGTTTATAGTAAAAAAAATTCTCCGGGAGCTTACGCAAAATCAAGCCAATAATCTTCCCTTTTTTATCAGCATTGATCTTAGAAGATTGTGGTAAAACATATCCTGTGGCAGCAATAGCTTCTTGTACTTCTATACGTTTCGCCTTAGACACATAACCCGTACCGTTCACAACGCGTGAAACCGTGGTGAGTGAAACACCCGTATACTCCGCCACATCCTGCATCGTTATTTTCTTCATCTAATGATTCCTTCCTATCTTTCTGTTGCTGTATTTTATTCAAATGGATTTTCGTGTATTTTGAGAGCTCACATTGAATTAATCAGCTCTTACTCATACAATGAAAAATTTCATATTAACTATGAAAATTCTCATTACACATTATAGTAGAATTATTTATAAGAAGCAACCCCTAAAACATCACTTTCATTAAATTCTGGAAATGGGTTCCATTTATAATATATCTCCTTTACACGAAAAAGCGCCTGCATCAGTGCAAGCACCTTTTACTCATCTTATTTAATTCTATATTCCTCTGCTTCCTGATCCGTCAGCGGCCTTTCCAGCCGGTTGACCGCATCCAGCATCCTCCGGTAATCAAATATTTTCCCATCAAATGGTTCCGTCAGCTTATATTCCACCAGTCTGTTTTAATACTGTTTCAACCACAGCAAATAATCTCTCACAAATGCCCAATATGCGTTGCCATGATCCATATCCGGATATATATTCAGCTTCACGTCTTTACCAAGTGCAGACATTGCATCAAACAAGTTCTGAGAATGATATGTCTCTACCCTTTCGTCGGCGGTTCCATGCGCAATAAAGAGCGGCGTATTTATCATTTCAGGCCAATATATTGCAGAACGTGCTATATATTCTTCGATATCAGTAGTCGGCAGGCCAACCCTTTGTCTCAATACTCTACGCATAGCTATATCAGACTCTTCATAATGCTTAATGTAACAACTAAAACTAATTTAATACATTCATTACAAATTTCATTTTTATCAACATAAAAGCATACATAAATAGTTGTTCGTACTTTTCTCATTTACACTGAATAGAATACTATACGCCAACAGCAAAGAAGTCATTCAAAAAAAATGTTATATAGCATTCATTAGTAATCTTTATATTCATATTCCAGATGATTTCTGTTTTTCATAATTACAATCATTGCATCTTCTGCTTCTTCTATAGTATTATATTCAACAGCATATGTGTATTTCTTATTTATATTAATGACAAATCTTTCTTTTTTAATTTCCTCTACTGCCATATCAAAATCAATATCCAGGTAATCTTTAACAACTAACTTGTTATTGCTTTTCTCTTTTAAATTTATCAGCACTTTCTGTCCTCCTAACATTCATATAATTTTGTTGTTTTTCCATTAATATTTTTTTTTGATGTTTCTTCAATAGCTCTTGGTGCGATTTCTTTAGCTCAGGATCTTTTGCTATCGGAACAACTATTCTTCCTAATTCTTCATCTTCATTTATCACCTCTAATGAGCTTACTATCGTTTCAATGGTAAATCTCTTAGTTAACTCATTGTCAAAGTTAGATTTTTGTAAATCCATAACAATACTATATAAATTTTCAGTTTGTTGTTCATAAATAAGGGTAACATTATTATCTTGAATAGCTTTTCCAGTATTTGTTGAAAGTATAATACTTCTTGCTTCATCATAAGTTTTATTACTGATATGTGAAAACATATTTATAAGTTGAATCAATCTTATATTATCCATAATTTCACCTATATTCTTCCTGTTCCCATTTATTGTTTATAAAATGTTGGACAATAATATTCTCTCTCTTCAATAACGTCAATGCTTTTTCAGTTTAAAACAATATTGATCTCCATCATCCTTTTTCCACTTAATCAGCTCAATAGCTTTTTGAGACGTTATTCTTTCTTTATTATACTTTATTAGTGTATCAGATATTTTATCAAATTGACTATCCGCTATTCTATCATAAATTATGTCGTATTCGGTTTCTATTCCATTGATCCGGCTCTCAGTTATAAAATCAATCCAGGTTTTATCATACTTCAGCAATTCAAGAATTTTCCATTCTCTTTCGCAAATATCTTGAATTTTATAGCAATAAATATATGTTACAGTTTTACTTCCCGCTTTTTTTTGTGCCCATTTTTGTGCCTGTCTTAGACTAGAAGTAAGGTAAAAACCTTTTCCATAATCTTTAAATGCTTTAGTAAGTTTTAAGTCAAAAGTCTCAAAATCGCTATCACTTCCATGATATAATGTTTTTATTGAATTTATCTTCATTGTTCTTTTCCTACATGGTTATTATTTTATCATTATTTTCATTACTTTACCACCATTAGCGAAGACAAAAATACAAATACCAAGTTCAAAAAAGCAGATTCCAGAATAGAACCCCAAAAATTGTATCAGCTTATACTATGAAAGCTACTCGGATACAGTACTAGTACATCATTTCATAAATATCGCTGTAATAAGTGCTTGATATTTGTGCCAGTGCCAGGCGGAAGAGGGTGTTGCTAATGAAGGCTTTATTGCTGTTATTGGACTTGTCCTTTCAGCTTATGGTCTTGGATATAATAATGGACGCAATGATGAATCAAAAAAAACCGCCCCAGCCTCGTAAACTAAGCGGTTATTTTTTAGCCATTTACTGGGCAACCGTCTATCGGTAGCACCTTTATATTGACATTGTATCAAACACGTAAAAATTTGTCAAATATAGAATTCGCTGGCTCTCTCTTGTCTGCAGTATTCTCCCGTTTTTTTCTTTTCTCTTTTTTGGACGTTTTCAAATTATGATATTACTATTTTATTATATCAAGCCCCATGATTCCACAAGAAAAGTTTAAACGTATTCTTAACGGTAATTTTTGATATAGATTACATACAGAAATATTCCAGTAAAATAGATTCGGAAAAATAGACATTGTAACTGTGGCTAGCTGTCGCACCAAACGCGGTACAATTATTTTAATATATACTTTTACTTCCGGGGATTTTTTCTGGTAATAAAGTGGGTTGAAAGGGTTGCATACCTTATTAAATCCATTTACTCTATTTTCAGATTTCTAATCTTGTCACGCAATGTCAAAACCAAAGGCGGCGAAACAGAGAGTTCATCCACACCCATTTTGATAAAGGTTTCCGTTAAGCTAAGATCACCGGCAAGTTCCCCACAGATACCCGTCCAAATTCCCGCCTGATGAGAGTAGTCAATTACCAGCTTAATCAGTCGCAGTACCGCTTCATGATGCGTATCGCAGAATTGTTCTACTTTTTGATTTTGCCTGTCAACCGCCAGCGTGTATTGTGTGAGATCGTTTGTACCTATGCTGAAAAAGTCGACTTCTGCTGCAAGGAGATCACTGATCACAGCGGCTGCCGGTGTTTCAATCATAATCCCAAGCTCAATGTCATCGGCAAATGGAATACCACAATCGGTCAGTTCATCACAAACCTCTTGGATCATTATCTTTATCTGCTGTACTTCCGAAACCGACGTAATCATGGGGAACATGATCGCCAGCTTTCCAAAAGCAGAAGCTCTATACAAGGCCTTTAACTGTGTTTTAAATATTTCAGGGCGGGTTAAACAAATACGGATAGCCCGCAGCCCCATAGCAGGGTTTTCTTCTTTATCCATATTCAAATAATCAGCCTGCTTATCAGCTCCGATGTCTAAAGTCCTGATGATTACTCGTTTTCCTGCCATTGTTTCAAGGACGGTTTTATATGCGGTAAACTGCTCCTGTTCGGTGGGACATACCGATTTTTCCAGGAATAAAAATTCACTGCGAAAAAGGCCGATGCCTCCGGCATCATTTTGAATAACTGAGCCTAAGTCAGATGGATTACCAATGTTGGCATATACCATAATTTCTTTGCCATCCAGCGTCACATTACGTTTTCCTCTGAGTTGTTCCAGTCTATTTCTTGTTTTAATATTATTGTCAAGCTTGCTTTGCAGCTTTGCCTTTGTCTGTTCATCAGGCAGGATATATAGCATTCCGGTGTATCCATCAACGATAACCTCGGTTCCGTCATATTCATCATTAAGCAATCCTTCCATACCAATAATTGCCGGAATACCCATCGTCCGGGCCAATATGGCAGTATGGGAATTTATAGAACCCTTTTCTGTTATAATTGAAAGAATTTTACTTTTATCCATTTGAACTGTTTCACTGGGAGCCAAATCATCAGCTGCAATAATGCAGGGCTTATGGAATTTAAGGTGATCTCCGCCTTCACCCGATAAAGTCCCAATCAATTGATCGGAAATATCACGAACATCTGCCGCCCGTTCCTTCAAATAGGCATCGTCCATTTCTGAAAACATTTTTGAAAAGTTTTTTCCTGTTACAGAAATGGCGTATTCGGCGCAGACTCTCTGGTCTTTAATTATGTTGATAATAGAGTCGCAATAGTCATCATCATCAAGCATCATTTGATGGACGTTGAAAATAAGAGCATCTTGCCCGCCGACTTCAACAAGTGCTTTTTGGTAGAGTTGCTCCAACTTTGTAAGTGTAAGTGTTTTAGCTCTTTCATACCGCTCCAGTTCAGCAGTGATATCTTCTATATGCCGACGGACGACTTTTTGTCGTCCGCGTTTATAGAATTTTAATTCTCCAAATACGATGCCATTGCAAACCCCTCTGCCGTGTAGTACCATCATATGCTCACCATCCCTTTGCACTCCCAGGAGTATATCCCACTAACTCCACACCATCCAATTCCATTGCATCCATAAATGATGATGTGATCACGTAGATTAATCAACTTGCAATTGATTACAAATTTAATTCGAAAAATGACTTTACTGCTGTATAGGCTATCTCCTCATCCACACCTTCAACAGTTATCTCCAAATTACTTCCTTTTTTTACCCCCAAACCAATAATTGCCATAAGCCTTGTAGCTTCAACAGATTTTCCGTCCTTCGAGAGTATTATTTTACTTTCGTATTTTTTTGCTTCTTTCACCAGTAAGCCTGCCGGTCTTGCATGGATGCCAATTTCATCCTTGATCACATAGCTGAATGTTTTCATGTTAGTTTCTCCATTATTGTAAATCTTCCCCATTACTGGCAATCACCTTTTTATACCAGTCAAAGCTGTCCTTTTTATAGCGCTTCATGCTCCCTTTCCCTTCATCATCCAAATCTACATAAATGAAACCATATCGCTTGGAAATCTGACCGGTAGAACAACTGATCAGATCTATGCATCCCCAGGGTGTGTATCCGATCACATTTATACCGTCCTCATTAATGGCTCTCTCCATGGCTGCAATATGCTGCTTGAAATAGTCAATGCGGTAGGGATCATGAACACTTTTATCCTCTTCCAGCACATCCCTTGCACCCAGACCATTTTCCACAATCATGATTGGCTTGTGGTAGCGGTCATAAAGTATATTCAGTGCATACCGCAATCCTACAGGATCGATTTGCCATCCCCATTCACTGGTTTCAAGATACGGATTTGTGATTCTCATGGCCAGATTACCGCCGGTCTTTTCTAAATCATCCGGTGCGGCAGCTGCAATGCTTGTCTGATAATAGCTTATACCAATAAAATCTGTAGTCCCTTCAGCTAAAATCCCTTCATCTCCCGGAAAAATCGGCAGCTGCACGCCTGCTCTCTCTAACTCCTTTCGTTTATATTCCGGAAGATAACCCCGAATCATTACATCTCCATAGTAATTTATGTTATGATTCAGCGTTTTGATGGCTTCCAGGTTGTCTTCAGGACGGCTGGAATGGGCATAACACGGATCGCAGCTAATCATACAGCCCATCATAATCTCCGGATAGTGTTCGTGGACATATTTAACCACATATGCACTGGCAAGCATCTGATGATAACTGGCTGATTCCAGAATAAATGGATCTTTCGAGAACACACCTGCATTCACATAGCCGCCATGCACAATAGAATTAATTTCATTAAAAGTCATCCAATACTTTACCTTCTTGTGGAAGCGGTCTATCACAGTTTTTGAATATTTTACAAAACAATCAACTGTCCGGCGATCGGCAAATCCGTTCCACTGCGTGCAGAGATATAGCGGAATCTCATAGTGTGACAAGGTAATTACCGGCTCTATCCCATACTTATGACACTCATCAAGCATATCGTCATAGAACTTCAATCCCGCCTCATTCGGCTCTTCTTCAATACCATTGGGATAAATGCGAGTCCATGCAATTGATGTACGATAGCATTTAAACCCCATCTCCGCAAAAAGCCGGATATCTTCTTTGTAATGATGGTAAAAGTCAATGGCTTTCATATTCGGATAAAATTCGCCGTCCAAAAGCGCTGGTTTACCATATTCCGGATAAGTCACACCCTTGAAAGGAATACTTGCTCCAATTTCTTCACCATTTTTCCAGGTAACATATCGCATTTTCTCATAATAGTGGGCATATTTTGCGTCCAGTCCAGGGATATCTACCTTCAGACCCAATTTGTTGACGCCTCCTGCAGTGCATACATCAGCTACACTCAAGCCTTTACCGTCTTCATTATATGCACCCTCGCACTGATTGGCAGCGGCAGCGCCGCCCCATAGAAAATTTTCAGGGAATCTACTCATACGCTTACCTCATTTTCTTCAGCTTCCTTCTCCTGCTTTACCGCCATCTTCTCTGCTACCTTAAAGAAAGGAAAGAAGATTACTGCGCTTAATACCACCATCAGGCATCCCCATATCAAGCCGCTTATAGAATTTGTAGCCATCCACATATAAATTGGGGTCGGAATCACATTGGAAAGCGCAACTCCCGTCAAAGGTGCTATAATACCAAGTCTCATAACGATTGATGTCAATGCCAGCGTAATACCAGGAGTCAATACAAATGGTATCGCCATAATTGGATTCAATATAATGGGAAAACCAAACATTACCGGTTCTGTAATATTGAACGTAGAAGTTGCTATCGAAATTTTTCCCAAGTTATTATACTGCCTGGACTTGGAAAATAACAATAAAATTGTTAATCCAAAAATACCTATATTAGTGAATGGAGTCAACAATCCCCACTCCAAATATGGAACCGCCTCACCTGCTGCAAATGCCGCCATGTTAGCTTGAGTTGCTGCAGATCGGATAGATCCTAAGGTTGCGTAGGTCAGCATATCTCCATGAATACCAAACATCCACAAGAATTTGCCTACCATCAGATACAATGCTGCTCCTACAGGATTTGCACCGATACCCATCAGCGGTTTCTGCAGGATTGTGTACACAAAAACCTGCATGGTTCCAAATGATGTGGCTGCAAATCCCATCCGGAGAACCATAAACACAATGAATACAAGACCGGCAGGAATCATTGTCTCAAACATACCAGCTACTGCGGGAGGGATGGATGCCGGCATTTTAATCTTAATATTTTTCTTCATTAAAAAAACATAGAGGCGGACACCAGCCAGACCGCATATAATTGCCAAAAATATACCCTGAGACCCTAACGGACTTAAGGAAAGTACATTGGAAACGACACCGGTTACGCTCTCACTGTTTTCACCGGTTATCGTTACTGTTGCTTCAAAAGGAATCAGAATCATAAATGATCCAAAAGCTACCATCGCCGCTGGTAACGGTCTTTCTTCAAAGGACTTTGCCACCTCATAACCTACACATAGCACCACCATTATAGCATATAAACTGGATATCATAGTAATTGGTATGCTCAGAACATTACCCAAACCACTATTTGTCAGAAATGTCTGCCATGGACCTATTGGAATGGATTTAACCAACGAAAAAAGAGAACCTCCAATAGAAAAAGCCGCAATACCCATAAAAGCATTCATTATAATTTTTATATATCGCAGCTGTGCAAACTTCATGACTTTTTCGGTTACTTTATCTAATTTACTCATTTTTACTCCTATCTCCGCCCTTGGCGGACTTAAATTCAATAGGTTGAAATAAATGAACTTTTTCAACCTTACTCCCATCTCCGCCTTTGGCGGACTTAAATTCAATAGGTTGAAATAAATGACCTTTTCAACCTTACTCCTTTCTCAGTCACCCATCAGTTTCTTAGCTGCGGCCAATACACTGGCTCCATCCAGACGTCCATAAGAAACCATATCAATAACATCTACAGGTACACCCGGGCATTGCTTCTTTACATTGTCCTTCTCATAGCGTACCTGCGGCCCAATCAGGATACAGTCTGCATTTGCTGCCGCACTTTTAGCCTGACCTACAGAATAAGCATTGATTGTACATTCATAACCGGTCTTAGCTGCATTTTCACGCATTTTATTCATTAACATACCTGTAGACATACCTTGTGCACACAATAAAACAATATTTTTCATTTTAATCTTTCCCTCCAATTCAGATTATTCCGATACAGATTAATTTCGTTTATTAAATTCTCTCAGTATTTCAATCATTTCTGCTGCCATATCCTTCACTGTCATAGCATTCATCACATGATCCTGTGCGTGTACCATCAGCAGGGATAACGGTACTGAATCACCATTGGTCTCTGCACTTATTAAACCGGTCTGGTAATTATGTGCTTCCACCATGGCCTCTGCACATTGCTGCATAAATTTGTCCGCCTCTTCAAATTCACCCTTTCGGGCTACCCGCACTGCCTGAATCGCTAAGCTTCTGGCTTCCCCGGCATGGGTAATCAGTTCAATAATTGTGATTTCCATATCATTTTCCATGAGAACCTCCTTTCCGTCCTTTTGGTCGGACAAATTATAGTTATGTATTGTTTTTGTCTGATACCTGATGTTGAAAGTCTAGCACATTCTTATTTTTAACTCCAACATCAGAATTTCCGTTTTCATAACGGTAATTTTTGATATAGTTTACATACCAACTTGTGAGGCAAAAACAATTTTATCTTTTTCCGGCATCCTGCAGTTGTTCGATCAATACATAGAAGCATGGCTTCTCAATAACCTTTTGCACCAGATCACGATTAGACAGGAACTTGGTAACAACTCTATAAAAGTGCTCAATATTTTCATCTTCTTCCTCTGACAGAGAAATCAATAATACCAATTGTACGTCATTATGGCCCCACCAAATTGGTTTTTCCAACACTGCAGCCACCACAAAGTTATCATTGCTGATGATACGATACGGATGAGGGATAGCCACCAGGTTGCCAAAGTCTGTCTGTCCCATTTTCTCCCGTTTCATGACCAGCTCATAAAAGTTTTCAGGTACCTTCCGATGTACAGCGGCATGTTCACACATCTTATACAGTATTTCTTCCTTGCTTTCTCCGCAAAGATCCGGAATAAACAATGCAGAATCAAAATAATGATATAAAAATTCACTATCTCCGCCTTCAAATATTCTTACATAATTGTCTATCTCAACATGATCAAGAAAAAACGAAATTTCAAAAATCGGAACCGGAAGTTTAATATTAAGAGGAACTGTGGTAAATACATAGTCAATATCCAGTGCTTTAAAATCCAGTTTCTCCAGGTCAAAAACCGTACTTTCGTATATTTTGTTGATGTATTTTCCAAAAGCCTGCTTATACCTATATATAAAAAGCTGCGTACTGCCGCGGCCAGACACGCATACCATTACTATGTTGCGTTTTCGAATAACTTTATCCTTTTTTTCAATTGCGAGTGCAAAAATAACTGCAATATATCCTATCTCATCTTCTGGTACTTCTTTGCCGTAATATTGACTCAGCACAGTACAGGCGGTAGCAGCTACTGTGTAAGCAAAGGCATACTTTTGCCTGATTTGATCTAAAATCGGATTGATTTGAAAGGCATTGTAACGCATGCGGATATCAAGCGGTACCAAGTGCTGGTTCAGAGACATTCGCAATTCCAGATTACTCTTGAAATCCAGCTTATTTGTCTCGTATACTTCATTCAGCATCATCAATACCAGCTCATCGATTCGACTGGAAATCACCAAATTGGAACCATATTCTCCCATGGAGTCAGCATTTATCATACTGCTCAACTGCATAGCCAGATATATAATCTCATCATCCGAATAGATCACATTCATCCCTTTCTGAATTTCCGCCGCTATAGCTTTTGCTGCATCAATGGTTTTTTTCTGAACACTCTCTATCATTTCTGTTCGAACCTCTGGCGCAAAGGTCATAACATGTCCCCGCAGGATACGGCCATTGGACACATAAATATGTACAATCAGACTTTCATAAGCGCTTTCTGACAATTTAACAGGAAAGATCTGAAGTATATTTCTAATAATTTCTGCTATCAGATGACTATCTATTTTTTGCTTACCCAGACTGCTGAACTGCATATTATTCTTTAGCAGGCAGTTAGCAATGCAGATACGTTTGTCCATTTCACTGCCTTCAATCCGTATGCCGTAATTTGGACGCCTGTTAATGCTCAAATGATATCCTGCCAGAATATATTCAACCTGTTTTAAGTCTGCAGTGATGGTATTTCTGGAAACACAAAGCAGCATACTTAAATCTTCCAGCTTGATATAATCCACATGATTAAGCAAATAAGCAAGTATAAAGTTTATACGCTCAGAAGATGTACCCGGTAAGACACCCTCGTCCATCTGTGATTGATTACTCCACTTCGTATACACATCTTGATTTGTTATTTTAAGCAGATACCCTTGTCCTTGTTTGGCAATCAGTTCTGCTCCATTCTTCTGTAGTTCCCAATCCAGCTGTTTGAGTTTTGTCCGCACTGTTTTTTCACTGACACCGACGATGTCGGCAATCTGCGCAGATTTAATAAACTTATCCGCGCTTAAGACTTCGCGTATTCGCCTTATCAATGAATCCATTACATACCCTCCTTGTATTATATAGTTATATTTTTTTACCTTTTCTCAGGTATAAGCTGGTCTTGTTTGTGTACCATAAACCAAGATAACGGTACTTGATACATGATACAAGTCTAACACATTCTTATTTTTAACTCCAACATCAGAATTTCCGTATTCTTAACGGTAATTTTTGATATAGATTACATGCAAGTAAAAATCACCTACAATCCTCGAATTTATTAAGCTTGAATATACTCTGGCAAACTGCTATAATCAAGTTTATCTTAAGGTAAAAAGCAAATGAATGATTCGTGAGATAGAATATAATAGCAAATTGAGGAATTTATTATGAACGAAGTTGACACATATATCAATATCTTTCCAGACGAAGTACAAGAAAAAATACAAGCAATCAGGGATATTGTTAAGAAACTTGCTCCATTGGCAACAGAACTTATTTGTATGAGGATACCTACGTTTGACTTGAATGGCAAATGGTTCGTTCATTTTGCCGGATTTGAAGAGCAATTATGATTTATCTCGTTCGTCACGGTCAAACCGATTGGAATTTATTTAAGAGGTTCAACGGTG
>Ga0153943_1000380_pt1 | contig 13571 bp, 10 predicted proteins | sample TSNJ027MetaG_FD_104721 | JGI IMG/M metagenome (GOLD analysis project Ga0153943, IMG submission 104721) | Attine ant fungus gardens microbial communities from New Jersey, USA - TSNJ027 MetaG | ecosystem: Host-associated > Fungi > Mycelium > Unclassified | place: USA: New Jersey, Brendan T. Byrne...
AGGATGCAAAAGAGGTGATGGAGTTGGTAACGCCGGACCACGTCGCCAACTTCCTGACGATCCAGGGTGAATACCTGAGCGCTCAGACAAAGTACCAGTCAACACGCAGTGCTATGGAACAAGCCCAGGAGAATCTTTCAAGTAATGCAGCGCAGATAGAATCCCTCCAGTCTCAGATTACAGCAGCTCAGGCTAAACGCAGTATAGAGCGTCTGGAGGCTGAGCAGACGTATCAGGAGAGCAGAATCAATGGGGAGAATGCCGCAACCACCTACAATGCGCAATTGGAAAGTCTGAAGGAAGTACTGCAGGAAGCGGAAGATGATAAGACAAGGATAGAAGAGCAAATAGAGGCTTTTGAAGCATTTGTGGGAGAGGATGGGATTCTTTATGCAGATGGTTCCGGAATTGTGACTTCCGTAAACTTTTCGGCTGGAGATACGCTGACAACAACAGGTACCATGATATCCTATGCCAAAGCTGAAGGTATGACCACATCTGTGGATGTGACACAGGAAGATATTGTTTCCCTGAAAGTGGGAGATGAAGTGGATATCAGTTTTCGTGCTTATGAAGATGCCGAATTTACAGGAAAAATTTTATCCATTGACACAACAGCAACCTCCACCAGTTCAGCTACGGTAAGCTATACGGTAGTCATCGGTGTGGAAGGAGAGACAGAGCTTCTTTATGGCGGAATGTCTGCAGATATTACCTTTGTAATGGAGGAAAAAGAGGATGTGTTGTATATCTCCAAAAAGGCAATCGTGGAAGAAAATGGAAGAACCTATGTATACGTAAGTTCATCCTTTGGCGGCAGAGAGCTAAAAGAGGTGGTTACAGGTCTTGGAAATAGCGTAAATATCGAAATTGTATCCGGTCTTGAGGAAGGCGATACGATCTATATAGCCAGCCGGGTCAGCAGTGAAGCGGAAGCCCAGGATACTTCCCAGTCTGACAGCAGCGGAAGCAGTATTGAAAATACGGAAAATATGGAATTTCAGTTTAATGGGAGCGGCGGTTTTCCCGAGGGAATGAGCATACCTGAGGGAATGAGCATTCCCCAAGGCGGAGAAATGAACGGAATGGAGGGAAGACCATAATGAAGATTCAGAACTTTATAAAATCAAAAAAAGGGATTGCTGCCATTTGCGTTTTACTGGTACTTGTACTGGTGATTGGAATCATTTACAGCCAAAGCAACAGAACAGAGGAAGTTACCTACCGTGAAACCAAGGTACAGTATGGTAATCTGACAGTCGGTATCACAGAAGACGGAACAGTTGATATCGGAACCGTGGAGCAGGTCTTTGAATTGGATATGAGTGCCTTGCAGAGAACCGATACCAGCTCAGACAGCACTTCAAGCAGTATTGAAGATACTATGAGGGGCATTGTCTTGCCAGGGGGAGGCATGACTAATAGCGGTGGCGGCGGCAATAACATGTTCAGCCAGATTTTCAATATGGCTGGCGGAACTGATTATACCACAACGGGTGATGATTCCTCCCTGGAGATTGCCGAAGTGGCAGTTTCCGTGGGGCAGCAGGTGGAAGCGGGAGATGTGCTCTATTATCTGGAGGAGGAAAGTGTAGCCGGACTGGAGGAAGAGCTGCAGTCCAATGTGGAGAAAGCCAGGGCTGATCTGGATGCAGTTTATGCGGATCAGGTATTGTCAAAACAGACAGCTGAGATTACCTATAAAAGCAATGCAGCTTATGGCAGTTACGCGCAGACTGAGTATCATACTTCCATCCAAAATCAACAAAATACAATTACAGAAAAACAAGAGGCCCTGGATAAGGCCAGGGTATCTTTAAACAGATACGAAGAGCAGCTTGCCCAGGCAGCGACAGATTATGAGGAAGCATTAGTGGTCCTTAAAAACAGCGAATGGAGCCGTGATAATACGGGTAAATGGAATGACACATATTCTTACGTGTCATATTTCCAACTGGCACAGAATGCACAATCCAATGCAGATACCCTGGAGACAAAAAAAGAGCAGCTGGAAAAGAATGTGGAGCAGGCAGTACAGAATGTGGAAACCTGTGAGAATGAGTTAAATGCTGCAAAAAGGACGTTGGAAAGCTTAAAATTGTCTGCCAGACAAACGTATGATCTCAGGGTACTGGCTTATGATACTGCCCAGGAAAATTATGATATTACCCTGGCTTATCTGGAAGATGAAGCGGCTGAACAGGAAAAGGTCTATGCAGAAACCCTGGAAAAATGGGATGAGTACAGTTCTCATATCAGTGATAATGCAGTGCTGTCCAAATACAGCGGTGTAATAACCAGCGTTGATCTGGCAGCAGGTGATTCCATCGCCACAAACAGTACCTTAATCACCCTCTATGACATGGAGGAGGTAAGCATGACGGTTACCGTTGATGAAAGTGATATGGATGATATTGCACTGGGAACGAAGGCTAATATATCCTTTACGGCCTATCCGGAGGATATATTTGAAGCGTCCGTAACAGAGATTGCAGATGCTGCTACAGACAGTTATGGTAATGTTACCGTAGATGTAACAATAACCATGCAGGGGGATGTGTCCGGTCTGTTCCAGGGAATGACAGGAGAGATAACATTTATTACCAGAGAAAGCAAGGATGTACTGTATGTATCCAACAGAGCCGTCACCCGGGAAGGCACGAAATCCTATGTAAAGGTTATGGATGCAAATGGCAATATCACGAAGCAGGAGATTACCACAGGCTTTTCAGACGGTGTGAATACAGAAGTTGTGGAAGGGCTTAAGGAAGGCGATGTGGTGCTGATTGAAAGCAGGGTGAGTGAGTAATGAAACTATCTGAAATATTCAGACTGGTTTGGATAAACCTGTCACAGAACAAATTTAAAGTTATCCTGACTTCCATCGGTATTGTAGTGGGATCGGCCACCATTATGATGGTAATCGCCATCGGTACCGGCGGACGTGAGGAGGTTGCGGAGCAGTTTAAAAACCTGAATGCCGGGGCTATTGATATTACTTACGAATCTTCAAGCTCTTCTTCGGATGAAATGATAATGATGAGCAGTTCCGGCGGCGGAGAAACAATAGTCAGATTTTCCATGCCAGGAAATATGGGTATGTCAGGAAGTACGGGCATGCCTGGAGGTTCAGGTATGCCTGGAAGTTCAGGCATGCCTTCCGGAGGCAGAGGTGGATTTCCCTTTGGTGATTCAGGTAATACACAGGAGGATGTTACCCTGACCACCAATGACATGGAAGACCTGGCAGTATTTGTACCGGGAATCTCTGATGTCACTATTTCCTATACAACAACTTCTACAGTGGAAGGCGGCAGTATGGATTCCTCGGCCAGCTATACAGTTGCAGGTGTGCAGAGCAACTATGCTGAAATGAGCAATATGAAAATGTCGATTGGTGATTTTCTGACAGAAGAAAACAATGAAAGCAAAGATAAAGTTTGTGTGCTTGGCGCTTCAGTGGCAAAAGAGATTTTTGGAAGCGCATATGACGCCTATGATGAGATTGTCTATATTGATGACCGGCCTTATGTAGTTGCAGGGGTATTATCTGAAATGGGAACGGTAGCTTCCGGTATTAATCCTGACACAGCTCTCTTTATCCCCTATGAGACAGGAATTAAATACATTACCGGTACATCCATAAGCCCGACGATTACAGTAATTGCGGACGATGTAAATCAGGTAGAACAGATTATAGGCAATATCGAAACCGTGCTTGCAGAAAGTTATTCCAATACAGAATTTACCATATCAGATGCAGGTACCAAGATGGATGCGGCTAATGCGTCCAATGATACGCTGACACTTTTGCTGATTGCCATGGCAGTGATCGTTTTTATTGTTGGAGGTATTGGCATTATGAATGTATTGTTTGTATCAGTAAAAGAACGTACCAATGAGATTGGTATCCTGAAAGCACTTGGGTGTTCCCGGCGGGATATATTGCTGGAGTTCCTGCTGGAGGCAAGCTGTATCAGCCTGCTTGGTGCAGTGATTGGTGTACTCTTGTCATTGGGGATTACCCCGATTGTGGAAATGCTTTCAGTACGTGTATCACTCTCGGTAACCGGCGCCGTTTTATCATTGGTATTTGGTATAGCAACCGGCAGTGTGTTTGGTTTCTATCCTGCATACAAGGCTTCCCGATTGATTCCGGTGGTAGCACTGAATCAGGAATAGGAGGACTGTTTGTGCCGCCTTGGGCGGCAGAAGGGAGCAAATATGGAAACCAGAAGAGATTTTGATGAAAGAGCTATTATTATGGAGCAGGACCGTCTGGCTCGTAAAATGAAAAAAAAGAAATACCGAAAAAGGAAGATAATTGCTGCTTGTATTGTGGCAGTATTGGCAGTGGGGGCTATCTGGTATTTTGTTTGGGGCCGGAATATGTTTAATCAGGAAACGGCAACCACGGTCTCGATTAAGGCAGCATCAGGGCAGGAGATTATTTATGCCAGGTTAGACAGCGTCAGAGGAAATGAAATAACTTATACAATTGCTGCACAACAGGAAGAAAGCGAAAGCTCTGGGGCGAGCGGAGATGTTGAAACCAGTGGGCGTCCTGAGATGAGCGGGGATGTAGCATCAGGCGGGCGTCCTGAGATGAGTGGGGATGCTGTATCAGGTGGGCGTCCTGAGATGAGTGGGGATGTTGCATCAGGTGAGCGTCCTGAGATGAGTGGGGATGTTGCATCAGGTGGGCGTCCTGAGATGAGTGGGGATGCAGCATCAGGTGGGCGTCTTGAGATGAGCGGAGATGCAGCATCAGGTGGGCGTCCTGAGATGAGTGGGGATGCTGCATCGGGTGAACGACCGGACATGAGTGCAGGATATGGTTCTGGGGATCAGCCTGAATCGGATAGTAATACTTACGTACAGATGCCATCGACAGTTGAAGGTTCTGCTGAACAATCCACAGGTTCAGGAGATAACAGCGGCGGCGGTGTCGTCAGTGGTGAAGGTATGCCCAATATGACCGAAATGACAGGACAGGAAGGGATGCCGGATATGAGTCAGATTCGGGGCGGAATGTTTGGCAGACAGAGTACGGACTTATCCACTTTTACCTATAACAGTATCGTATATGAATTAACGCAGGATACCGGAACAGGTATGATACCGGTAGGAACAACCGTAACAACCCTGCTGGGGACAGAGACCACATTCTCCAGACTAAAGACAGGTGATTATGTTGCCATTGTCGCCACGATAGAGGATGGCGAACAGGTAATAATGGCGGTTTATATTGTAGGATAAGGAAAGGGAGATGAATCATGATTACTATGCAAAATATCAATAAAGGATATATGCTGGGGGAAGAAAAGCTTCCCATATTGAAAGATATCGACTTTTCCGTGGAGAAAGGAGAATATGTTGCTATCCTGGGACCATCCGGCTCCGGCAAAACAACTCTTATGAATATTATCGGATGCATGGATGTGATGGACAGCGGAGAATATTATCTGGATAGTATGGCGATTCACGAAACAGAAGAAGAGGATCTGACAGACGTCCGAAACCAGAAAATCGGTTTTATTTTCCAGAACTACCAGTTGATCTCCACCTATAACGTTATGCAGAATATCACAATGCCGCTTTTGATGCGTGGTATGAGCCATAAAGAAGCAGAAGATAAATGTATTGAGACGATTAAGCTCCTCGGACTGGACCACAGACTTGGACATAAGCCCAGCGAGCTCTCCGGCGGACAGAAGCAGCGTGTGTCCATAGCCAGAGCCCTGGTTGGAACGCCGGCCATCCTTCTGGCTGATGAACCTACCGGTGCATTGGACCAAAGCAGCGGCAAGGAAGTATTAAAACTGTTCCAGGAACTGAATGAAATGGGAAATACGATTGTCATGATTACACATGATATGGGAGTTGCAGAGTCTGCTAAAAGGATTGTAAAGATTATTGACGGACAGTTGTTTGATTGATAAATAAGCGAAAGGGATTGTAGGTTTGCTGCCAACAATCCCTTTTGTCAGTCTGCTATAACTGAATAAATGAAACCTGAAACTGCCACTCATGGTTTACGCTGAAAATAACGGCATCAGGTTTTAATCCAAACGCTCATTTAAATAGTTATAAATACTATATCTGGACAAACCTAAAAAATCGGCAAGCTTTTCAGCTGCTTTTTTGATCAGGAAAAATCCCTTGCTGTCCAGGTTGTGAACAATAGAAACTTTTTCTTCTTTTGTCAGGTTTCTTACGGACCTGCCCGTCATACTTACAGCCTCTGTCATCATGAGTTCAAGCAATTCATCAATATTTCCAACGAACAGTTCAGGTGTATGGGTGGTGGGAGGGGTATTGGAGCCGGTGAGTGCTCTCAGTGATGCTTCCCCTCTGATCATATCAGTGATGTCAAAATTGATACATAAGCTTCCATTCACTTTTCCATACTCGTCGCGGAAGTATTTACTGGAAGAACGTAAAACCCGGCCGTCTGTGGTGGTATTGATATAGCTATACTGATCTTCCGGGGATGCAGAGCCTTTTAAAATTTCCAAACCGGCATTGGTGCCTCCGTCTCCCACCTTTCTGCCAGTTACATGGCCATTCCATATGGCAACAATTGTTTTGTCATAAGGTAAGGTAAGATCGTGTAAAACAACTTCACAGTTTTCTCCAAATTGCATTGCAATACATTTGGCAATATCAGACAGCAAATTCAAATTATCTGTTACATATCCCATAATAAATTTATCCTTTCAACTTAAGTATGCATATAAAGTATAAATGAAAAAATAAGCAAAGTCTAGTAAATTTGTTATTTTGTTGATGAAAAGATATAATAAATCAAATATTTGTTGAATGTTAATATTATCTTATAAAATAGAAGTGGAGGAGATAAAACAAACATTTATGACAAAAGACTCCCACTATCCTATTTTTAAATCTGACATATGCACTAATAAATTTAAAAATATTAAATAAAATTGTTGACAAATACCGGGATGTGATATATATTTAAGACGAGATAAACAAATTGTTGAAGCGGTATAAACAAATAGTTTAACACACATTTTATTTTTTACCAAAAGGAGGTATTATATGAAAAAAGTACTTAGTATGATTATGGTTGTCAGTTTGATCGTCTTGGCGTTAACAGGCTGCAGCGGCGCGGCAAAGCCTGCAGATGAAGCTGCGGCAGAAGTGACAGGAGGAGAGGAAGCCTCTCAGGCAGAATCAGCAGATAACACAACCGCTGAAGTGGTCACCTTCTGGTACAATAATACAGGTGATGAAGCACTTGTCTACGAGAAGGCTATCAGTGAGTATAACGCATCTCAAAGCAAGTACAAGGTTGAGGGATTAAGTGTTTCAGATGCTCAAAAACTGATTGTTGCAATGAGCAGTAACGAGTCACCGGATGTGATCAAGGTAAGTAACCAGACGGTTATGCAATATCAGAAAAATGGATTGTTGGAAAGTCTGCAGCCGTATGCAGACAATGATACCTTTGATGTTTCCATATATTCAGAACAATCGATTGCTGCAAATACAATAGATGGCGATATTTATGCACTTCCATTGGATGCATATACAATCCAGATGTTCTATAATAAGGATTTGTTAGAAGAAGCCGGTTACTCCGATCCGCCTGAAACAATGGAAGAAATGTATGAAATGGCAGCAGCCGTTACACAGGTTGGTGCAGATGGAACTATTGAGATATTAGGATATCCGTTATTCCCGTATGCTTCTGCCAGGCAGGAACTAATCTATGGATTTGGCGGAAGATGGTGGAATGAAAATTCAGAGGTTACCCCCTTAGATCCTGGAATTTTAGCCAGTCTTGAGATGAATGTTAAATTCAGAAATCAATTCGGCGGGAAAGCACTGGATGGTTTTGTCGGTACAGCCAATACGAACAGGTATACAGAACAGGATATGTTCTTTCAGGGAAAACAGTTGTTCCGTCTGGATGGTTCATGGCTGCCCACTATGATGGATAATTTTGGTTCAACCGTTAATTATGGCATTACACTTATTCCGGGAACGGAAGCAAATCCGGAATATAGAGGAACCAGCCGTTATGAAACTGATTCAATTGCAGTACCGTTAATGGCTGAGAACAAAGATGGGGCTTGGGATTTCACAAAATGGCTCTGCAGTGAAGAAGGAGCAAAAATTGTTAACTTAGGAAATGGAAACCTTCCTTCTGTCATATCATTATATGACGATCCTGATATTATAGCAGTTCCTGGATTTGCAGAGTTTATTGACGCATTGAAGCTGGAAAAAGGAATACAGTATCCGGAAATGACCGATTATGATGAGTATATTTCCATGGTTAATGCAACGCTTGATGCGGTATATGCGGGAACACAGACACCAGAAGATGCTTTAAATGCCCTTGCCGAGCAAAGCAAAAATTTACGTTAACAGTTTTATTAAGGGTGCTATAGGCAGACACTTGCTTGCTGCAGCGCCCTTTCAATTTTATCCTTTGGGAGAGAATATCGGGAGGGAACACAATGAAGCGACGGAAATTAAATCAAACACAGCGGGATTTTGTAAATGGATTGCTTTTTGCTTCTCCGTGGATAATAGGTTTTTTTGCATTCAGCGTCTATCCGTTAATAAGTTCTCTGTACTATAGTTTTACGAAATTTAATGCCGTAACAAGCCCGGAGTGGGTAGGGCTTGATAATTTCATAGATATTATCAATGATTCGCTGGTCTGGAAAAGCCTGGGAAATACCTTATTTATGGTATTTGTATCAACGCCGGTTAATCTGTTTGTAGCTTTACTTCTAGCCAGTATCGTATGTTCAAATTTTAAAGGCCGGGGATTTGTCAGAACTGCATTTTTTCTGCCATCCATCATCCCTATGGTTGCTGCTACCATGGTTTGGATTTGGATGTTTGACCCAACCTACGGATATATCAACAATGTATTAAGCTGGTTTGGTATCAATGGACCAGCCTGGCTTATGGATGCGGATTATACAAAATGGGCTTTGGTAATTATGGGGACATGGAATACGGGAACGACAATGCTGGTCTGCATGGCGTCCCTGCAGTCGGTGCCCAAAAGTTATTATGAATCGGCAGAAATTGATGGAGCCGGAAAGATATCAAAATTTTTTAATATAACTATACCATGTATTGCCCATGTTCTGGTGTATCAGGCAGTTCTGGGTATGATTAATGCATTTCAATATTTCCAGCAGGTATACATTATTACAACTGCCAATTCAGGAGTGAAGGGAGGAGGAGCAGCCGGGGGACCGGAGAATTCGATTCTTATGTATCCCTTGTATATCTTCCGTAATGCATTTTCCTATTTAAAAATGGGAAAAGCATCAGCTATGGCATGGCTGCTGTTTATCGTGGTTGCGCTTATGACGATCATTATGACAAAGGTAACTAAAAAAGTGACTGAAAATGCAGGAGGTGAGTAAAAATGAACAAATATCTTAGTGTGCAGACGAAGAAAATAATTGGTAAAATTCTATTTTATGGTCTGGTTTTTGTACTGACAATTATTTTCATCTCGCCTTTTTTGGTTATGGTTCTTACCTCGTTTAAAACGAATAATGATGCTTTTACTATTCCGGTAAAGCTCTTGCCCCGTGAGTGGGTTGCGGAAAATTATCCGGCAGCTCTTGCGGCGATTCCGTATTTTAAATATATGGGAAATACGGCATTTATTACTTTTGTATCCATTTGCGGTCAGCTACTGGTGACACCGATGGTTGCTTACTCATTGGCAAAAATCAAATGGAAAGGCGCCGACATTATTTCCGGTCTGGTTATGGCAACCATGATGGTACCGATTACAGTCACTATGGTGCCGATGTATAAAATTTACTCTATGCTGGGACTTACCAATACCTATGTCCCTCTGATTCTGCCCGCATTTTTTGGCAAAGCATTTTATATTGTGATTGCCAGACAGTTTTTTGCAGGTATTCCAAACAGTTTGCTGGAGGCAGCTAAGATTGATGGAGCTTCGGAATTCCAACGTTTTTATAAAATAGCCCTACCGTTGTGCAAGTCAGTGATGACCACGATTGGAATCTATGCATTTCTGGATGCGTGGAGTGATTATTTATATCCGTTGATCTTTATTACAAAACCAGACAGATATACACTCTCATTAGGGCTGCAGCAGTATATGAGTGAGTATTCTGTGGATTGGGCAAGACTGATGGCTGCAGCGGTGGTATTTGTTCTTCCGGTTATCATTTGCTTTGCTGTCTTCCAGAAAAATTTTGTAGAGGGAATTGCAACAAGCGGCTTAAAAGCATAATAGTCTGGTGGGAATCATGTATAAAATACAATCATTAAATGGTACATGGGAGTGGCAGAATCTGTCCTGTGGGAAAAAATATAAAGGGAAGGTACCGGGAACCCTTATTAACGATATGCTTGAAAATAAACTGATTGAAGATCCGTATTGGAGATGCAATGAGTATGCTGTCTGTGAGCAGATGAGATATGATTATGTTTATAGAAGGAGCTTTACTGTTTCCGGAGAGGATTTGCAGTTTGCGTACGCGGAACTTATCTGCGAAGGTCTGGACACGATTGCTTCCATTTATATAAATGACGGTCTGATCGCAAAGACAGATGACATGCACAGGCAGTATCGATTTTCGGTAAAAAAGTATTTACATAGGGGAGATAACCGGATAGAGATCCAATTTTCTTCCCCGCTTAGCTTTGTCAGGAAGGAAGATGCGGAAAATGATATATTCTATGCTTCTACCGGCTGCATACATGGAAATGCGGCGCTTCGTAAGGCGCATTATATGTTTGGATGGGACTGGGGACCGCAGCTTCCTGATATGGGAATCTTTCGCGGCATTAGCATAGAATACTACAGTACTGCAAGAATTGAAGATGTCCATATCAGGCAGAACCATATAGATGGCAAACGCGTAAGTCTTAATTTTGAGATAAAGATTAAGCAGTTTGGTAATGGAAAAACCTGTTTGTTTACCGAGCTTGAAATAAAGGATCCAACAGGCCGTTTTGTTTGCATCAGGAAGCGCAGTATTGATGAGTGGAAATTTGACGAAATGATTACGGAGCCGCAGTTATGGTGGCCCAATGGTCTTGGGGAGCATCCGTTGTATGAGGTGAACGTATACCTGACGAATGAAGCCGGAGTCAGATTTGACAGTTATCAGTGCCGTATTGGCCTTAGAACGGTAACTGTAAGCAGGGATAAGTTTGTAATAGATCATTTTAACCACAAATATGGAAACGAGTTTGCGATTACAGTCAATGGGATAAAGATGTTCGCTATGGGTGCAAATTATATTCCCGAAGACAGTATTCTGGCCAGGGTTTCCAGGGACAGAACTTCCCGGTTAATACAAGATTGTGTGAATGCCAACTTCAACTGCTTAAGAGTCTGGGGAGGAGGATATTATCCGGATGATTATTTTTATGATAAATGTGATGAGGGTGGAATTCTGATTTGGCAAGACTTGATGTTTGGATGCAATGTTTATGCATTAAATGATCACTTCGAGGAAAATATCATAAAAGAAACGAGAGACAATGTCAGCCGTCTAAGGCATCATGCCTGTCTTGCGCTGTGGTGTGGAAATAATGAAATGGAATGGGGATGGGCAGATGAGTGGGCCAGATTAAAAGGGCACCATCCCAGGTACAAAGCAGCATATACGAAGATATTTGAGTATATTCTTCCCCTTGCCGTAGGTTCCTGCGATGACAGCACTTTTTACTGGCCATCATCACCATCCTCAGGTGGATCTTTTGACGATCCGAATGCAATAGACAGGGGAGACCAGCATTATTGGGAGGTTTGGCATTCTGGTAAACCATTTACCGAATATAAGGATTTTAGTTTTTGCTCTGAATACGGGTTTCAGTCGTTTCCTCACAGTAAAACTATTGCGGCATTTACTTTGCCGGAGGATAGAAATATTTTCAGTAAAGTCATGGAATCTCATCAGAAGAATGGAATGGCAAACGGAAAGATCCTGAACTATGTGGCAGATTACTTTCTTTATCCCAGGAATACCGATTCGCTGGCATATATTTCACAGATCCTGCAGCTTAAGGCGGTTGCATATGGTGTGGAGCACTGGAGAAGAAACCGGGGACGCTGTATGGGATCTCTTTACTGGCAATTAAATGACTGTTGGCCTGTGGCATCCTGGTCAAGTATAGACTACTATGGGCGCTGGAAAGCACTTCACTATGGAGCGCGCAGGTTTTATGCTCCATTCACGATTTCGATTCATGAGAAGGAGGAATTATCCCCGCATATTTCATACTTCATTCATAATGATACGCAAGAGGTTCATCATTGCAGAACAGAGGTAACGCTCATTGATAATGAGTTTCATGTATTGTGGGAACAGACCGCGGAATCCACCATATCCCCATTGTCTGTATTTGAATGCCTGGAAACTGATTATTCCGGGTGGATCGAAAATGAGCTGGTCCGCCACACACTGTTTTCTGCTTTTCGATTATATGAAGGGTCGAAACTGCTGGCGGAACGAACGGTATTATTTGTAAAGCCAAAACATTTTGAATATAAGAAACCGATTTACAGCATAGTGTTTACGGAACTGGAAGAATGCTTTGAAATTAATATCAGATCTTCATGCTTTTGTCAGTATGTGGAACTTTATTTTCTGGATTATGACCCTATCTTTTCCGATAACTTTTTTGATATAATATCAAAAGAAGGAGTTACGGTCAGTGTGTGCAAAAAGTACTTTCCGGTAAATATAACCGCGCCGATACTAAAGCAAAATCTGGTGGTCCGCAGTGTAACTGACAGTTATTAGCAGTTGAGAAAAGAGGAGACCAGACAAGGCTGTTTAATAGAGACTATGAAAGAGGACGATAGGTTGAAAAGACGATGAAGATGTCTTTTCAACAGCCTGATTTGTATGTGTGCAGAGCGCACAGATGGGAGTTAACATGAATGTTTATGACAAGCTAAAAGAGCTTAATCTAGAGCTGCCCAAATCACCGCCCAAAGGCGGGGTTTATTCTCCAAGCCGGAGATTTGGAGATAGTTTAGTATATATTTCAGGATGCGGTCCTGTAATTGGCAATGTAATGATCGCTGGAAAATTAGGAAAGGAATTTTCAGCAGAAGAAGGAAAAGAATTTTCTGAAAATGCTATGCTCAATGTTTTGGCAGTATTACAGGATAACATCGGAGATTTAAATAAAGTAAAAAGAGCAGTCAAAATCCTCACCTTTGTGGCAAGTGCGGATACATTTTACGAACAGCCTGCTGTAGCAAATGGAGGAAGTGAATTGTTGGCAGAGTTATTTGGCTTAGAGAATGTGCCGGCACGATCGGCAATCGGTGTGAATGTGCTGCCAGGCAATATACCGGTGGAGACGGAAGCAATATTTGAAATAGAAGAAGACTTCCGCGCATTACCGTGACAGTAATCGATTGTAAACGGCAATGGTTTTAAGAATAGTATTAAGAATGGTTTTATGAATAGTATTATGCGGCTGAGGAGGCAGATTATGAGGCTTACGGAGGAGCAGATTGGGCAGTTGGAAACGCCTTGTCTGGTTATTGATGCAGATTTAGTAAAAGA
>Ga0153943_1000382_pt1 | contig 13533 bp, 13 predicted proteins | sample TSNJ027MetaG_FD_104721 | JGI IMG/M metagenome (GOLD analysis project Ga0153943, IMG submission 104721) | Attine ant fungus gardens microbial communities from New Jersey, USA - TSNJ027 MetaG | ecosystem: Host-associated > Fungi > Mycelium > Unclassified | place: USA: New Jersey, Brendan T. Byrne...
AGCACTACAGTTTCGCCATGTTGGCGCAGTGGTCGGCAGGTGTGTCTGCCACGCTGCACGAACGGGGCGTGCGTTGCGGCGACCGGGTCCTGATTCAGCTGCCCAACGGCGCAGAGTTGATCACCGCAATCCTGGCTAGTTGGCACCTGGGCGTGATCGCCGTGCCGGTGCTGCCTCTTCTCCGTGAACAGGAACTTGCAGCGGTCGCGCAGCAGACGCAGCCAACAGCGGTCATCGCCGGCCCCGGCTCGAGCAAACGGGTGCCAACCGCCGAGATCGACAGCGCACTCGCTGCCGCGTCAGTCAGGCCGCTGACCCGGTTGAGCGTCGCACATCGCACCGCGGGCTGGATGCCCTTTCCTGTTCGCGGCGCCGTGCAGGAACTATCTCCGCCGCCGCACCCGGGATTCGCCAATGCCGACGCGTGCGCGTTGATTCTGTTTACCTCCGGAACCACCGCCCAACCCAAAGGGGTGCGCCACGATTCACGATCGCTGCTGGCCGAGGTGAACAGTTACCGACGCAGCGCCGAGCTCACCGCCGGCGACGTCATCTTCAATCCGGCGCCAATCGCTCACGTCGGTGCCTTGGTCATCAGCGTGCTGGTGCCGTGGTGCGTCGGTGCGCCGGTGGTATTGCTGTCTAAGTGGGATTCCCAGCGCGCCCGCGAAGCGATCACCCGGGAACGGGTGACCTTCGCTGTCGGCGCGCCGTATTTTCTCAACGAGCTTGTGGCGCTGTATGAGTCGTCCGACTTCTGCGGCCACCGCCTATCGAAGTTTCAGACGGGCGCGGCGCCAACCGGCTCGGCCCTGCTGGCCCGGGCCGACCGTGTCGGAATCGCCGCCTGGCGCGCATGGGGGATGACCGAGGCGCCGACGATATCGTATGCGGCAGCGAATGACCCCCTTGACCGGCGAGCTAACTTCGACGGCCGTGTTGAACCCGAATCACAAGTCGTCGCTGTCGACGAGGCCGGCGTGGCGTTGCCCGCCGGCCGCGAGGGTCACCTGATGCTGCGCAGCCCCAAGCAGATGATGGGGTACGTGCGCGACGTCGACGCGACGAGACATCCTGGTGGCTGGCTGGCCACCGGCGACGTGGGCATGGTGGATCGCGATGGATGGGTGAGAATCACCGGCCGGATCAAAGACATCATCAATCGCGGGGGTGAGAAGTTTTCGGCCCGTGAGATCGAAGACGCGCTCTGCGATCATCCGGCCATCGAGGCTGCTGCGGTGCTGGGTGTCCCCGAGCAGCGCTTGGGCGAGCAAGTGGTGGCCTACGTGACGACGCGCCCTGGGCAGTGTTATCCGGGACTTTCGGCGATCATCGATTACCTGCGGCGGCGCCGCATGGCACCGCAGAAATACCCCGTGGCCATCACCGTGCTCGAGGCCTTACCGATGACAGCCACTGGCAAGGTCCACAAGCATGCGCTGGCCCAACTGTGGGAGAACAGCCAGCTCAGCACCCGATAGCCTCGGCGCCCACCGCAAACGGCGCGCCAGCGTGGCATTGGTCGTGACCGGGAGCGTTGCGGAGGGCAGCCGCGATTGGCGGGACCCCATTGACACACCAGATATCATATCGTCGATACCAGCGTAGCGAAGGGTATGGTCATGACTGCCTACAAAGTGATCCAGTGGGGCACGGGGGGAGTGGGCGTCTGGGCCCTGCGACAGGTGCTGGATGCTCCCGACCTCGAACTGGTGGGGCTCAAATGCGCTACCGACGCCAAGGCCGGTGTCGATGCGGGCATCATCGCCGGGCGTGATCCGGGGCATAACGGCGACCAAGAACGCCGATCAGCTCCTGGCCTTGGACGCTGACGTCGTGCTCTTCATGCCGCGCGTCTCGCTGAAGGACCCCACCATTCCGGGAAGCCCCGCCGCAGCGTGGGTGGACGAGGTGACACCGATCCTGGCTAGCGGCAAGAACGTCGTCAGCTCGATCGCGACCGGGATCCACTACCGCCAACTCGCCGACGGGGACTCGCTCGTCGCCCGGCTCAACGCCGCCTGCGCCGAGGGCAACGTGAGCATCTTCTTCACCGGCGTCGATCCGGGATTCGTCAGCGATGCACTCGCCATCGCATTGACGAGCTCGGTGGCCGACATTGCGCAAGTCCGAACGTGGGAGTTCATCGACTATGCGAACTACCCTGTCCCCGAGGTCATGAACGAACTCGGGTTCGGCATGCGGCCCGACCAACTCGACGTGACGATAGTCGAATCGCTGCACGCGTCCTGGGGTTGCGCGCCATGGCTTATCGCCGAGAGTCTAGGCGTCGAACTCGACGAAATTCGCCTCGACACCGATCTATACCTATCCCCCCGGACCTTCACCGCCCCCGGTGGGACGCGGATCGAAGCGGGAACGATCGGCGCGACACGGTGGACGATGACGGGGGTGATCGACGGTCAACCGCGCATCATGATCAATCACGTCAACAGGATGGGCGGCGACATGGCCCCCCTGTGGCCCAGCATCGGAGACAAGGGCGGGTACCGCGTCGAACTCGAAGCAACTCCGCCCTACCACGGCGACTTCCCGCTCGGTCAACCCGGAGGAACCGGTACCGCGTTGGACGACGCGGTCGTCATGACGGCGGCGCGCTGTGTCAACGCCATCGCCACCGTCGTCGAATCACCTTGGGGCTACAAAACACTCAAAGACCTCCGGTCATTCGGTGCCAGGCACGGATTACGCCACTTCGCGAAAGCGCCGCAATGACCGCGACTACGTTGGACCGGCGTGATGGGGACGCAGTGAGCCCGGCTTGTGACCTTTTGACCAGAGGCCGCCGCAGCGATATCATATCGTGAATGGACCATGGGGAGTTTGGCGGATCGGGTACGCGCGTGAAACGAATGACCGCCAGCAAAAGCCAACCGCGTCGCATTACGGTGTCAGCCTCCAGCGTCAAACGCCACGGTGACGGCGAGGCACCGACGAGTGTGGGTGCCGCGGGGGGAAACCAGACGTCGCCTGGCGGAAGCGGCATGACGGTGAACGAGCTCCGATTTGACGGCCGCGTCGCTGTGGTCACCGGGGCCGGACGCGGTGTCGGGCGTCAGTACGTGCAGCTCTTGGCGCAGCGCGGCGCCGCAGTCGTTGTCAACGATTTCGGGGTGGCGCCCGATGGTTCGGGTCCATCGGCGGTCCCGGCTGAGCAGCTTGCCGCTGAGATTGCCGACGCTGGAGGTTCGGCGGTCGCCGATACCCATTCGGTGGCTGACAAGGCTGGGGCCGAGGCGGTTATCCGCCGCGCGCTCGAGGAGTTCGGGCGCATCGACGTATTGATCCACAACGCCGGCATCGTCGACGGAACCTTCGAGCAACTGGCTGCCGTCAATCTCGGCGCTGCGTTTTGGCTAACTGAGGCGGCATGGGGGCACATGCAGGCGCAGCGGTACGGCCGCATTCTGCTAACGACTTCCAGCGCCGGGCTGTTCGGCGCTTCGAACGGGGCGACCTACGGCCCGATCCAATCCTACGGTGCGACGAAGATGGGCGCGTTCGGGTTGGGGCGATGCCTGGCTGTGCGTGGTCGCCCGTACGACATCCGGGTGAATATGGTCTCACCACATGCCTATACGCGATTGGCAGCGGGGCTCCCACCCACTCCGCAGGCAAAGTTCATGGAAACGTACGCGAAACCCGAGTTGGTGGCCCCGGGCAGCGTGTTCCTCGTCCACGAGACATGCCCGGTGAGCGGGGAAGCATTCGCGGTGGGCGCAGGGCGGATGGCCAGGATCTTTGTCGGGGAAACTGTTGGCTACGTCGACAGTGAGCTCACCTTGGAGAAGGTTGCGCAGAACTTCACCCAGGTATGCGACGAGGCCGGCTATCACGTACCGGCGGATATGAGCGCGATCGTCGACATCTACCGGCGTGCGGTGGGGGCTGACTAGGCCACGGTCGGCGACCAGAACGCCAGGACAAACAACTCGCCGGCGGTGCGGCTGTTCTCGATTGACACTTGACGCGCCTTCTCCCGGTCACCCTTGGTGAAGGCGTCGATCAGTTCGACTTGCCAGCTTTTGGCCAAATCGCGCCACCCCGGCACGTCAAGGCTGAAATCGGGGAAGTAGTGCAGCGTGTTTCGCAGGAGCACATTGAGTGTGGGCGACGCGGCCACCGAGTTGATCGCCGCGTGGAACCGCCGGTTCACTTCGGTCGAAAGTTCGTGGTTGCCGTCCTTTTGGGCAGCGATGTAGTTCTTATGCTCCTGGCGCAATGTGGCGATCAGCGCGTCGGACTTCTCGTCCCACGCCCGCGCAGCCAGCTCGCCGGCCAGGACACCGTGAACCCAGTACACGTCGCGGATGCCGCGCCCGGTTACGGCGGTTACCTCGAACGACCGGCTAGCCGACGCGGTGATCAAGCCTTCGGCGCCGAGGCGCAGCAGCGCTTCGCGAATGGGCATCGTGCTGACGCCCAGCATTTCGGCCAGATCGGCCTGCGTGACCCGCGTTCCCGGCGCGAGTTCACGTGAGAGGATCATGCTGCGCAATTTTTCGCTTACTTGGTCGGTCATCGACTTGTGGGCGATCGGCGCGCTGATAGTGGTCTTCGGCTTTCCGGCCATTGCGACATCTTACATTTTATCGCAGACCAGGTCGGATTCCCTCGGGCGATTCGCGCACCATTTGGGCCTCAACACCGCTCGCCCTTTTGGCGGCGACCGGACAGGAGTAACGCGATATGATATCGTCAAGGCGACGACAACTTCGGTCGATCTGACACCGACGGCTGATTGAAGGAAAGTGCGGTAAATCGTCGATGGATGACATGGCCCATACTCCGTCCGGCATCCCCATCAAGCCCGTCTATGGCCGGCAGGATCTGTGCGACGAGCCGCCCGCGCCGGGCGCCTTCCCGTTCACCCGGGGTAACTTCGCGTCCGGCTATCGGGGCAAGACGTGGACGTTTCGTCAGTATTCGGGGTTTGGTACCGCCGAGGAATCCAACCGCCGTTACCGCTATCTGCTCGAGCAGGGCGGGACCGGGTTGTCGGTGGCGCTGGATCTGCCGACGCAGTGCGGGTATGACTCCGATGATCCCGAGGTCGGCGAGGAGGTGGGCCGCGTCGGCGTGGCGGTGGATACCTTGGCCGACGCCGAGATCTTGTTCGACGGCATCCCGCTGGACAAGATCAGCACCAGTATGACGATCAATGGGACGGCGGCGATTCTGTTGGCGTTCTATGTGGCCGCGGCCGAGCGCAAGGGGGTTCCGCGGGCCAAGCTCACCGGGACGATCCAGAACGACATCCTCAAGGAGTACGCGTCGCGGGGGACCTGGATCTGGCCGCCGGAGCCGTCGTTGCGGTTGATCGCCGACACCATCGAGTTTTGCGCGGCGGAGGTGCCGCGGTTCAATGCCATTTCGGTGGCCGGGGCGCATTTCCGTGACGCCGGGGCCAACGCGGTGCAGGAGATGGCGTTCACGCTGGCCGACGGTGTGACCTATTGCGACACCGTGGTGGAGCGCGGCCGCATGACGATCGACCAGTTTGCGCCGCAGATCTCGTTCTTCTTCTACACCCACGGGGACTTCTTCGAGGAGATCGCCAAATATCGTGCCGGACGGCGACGTTGGGCGACGATCGTGCGGGAACGCTACGGCGCGACGACGGACAAGGCGTCGATGTTTCGCTTTGGCTGCGTGTGCGGTGGCGCGTCGCTGTTTGCGCCGCAGGCGCAGAACAACCTGGTGCGAGTGGCCTACGAGGCGCTGGCCGCCGTGCTGGGTGGCGTGCAGTCGATGTTCACCGCGGCCTGGGACGAACCGTTCGCGCTACCCACCGAGGAGTCCACCACCCTGGCGCTACGCACCCAACAGATCCTGGCCCACGAAACCGGCGTCGCGCGCGTCGCGGATCCACTCGGTGGCTCCTACTTCGTCGAGGCCCTCACCGACGCCACCGAGGCCCGCATCATCGAGATCATGGATGACCTCGAGCAGCACGGCGGAATGGTCCGCGCCATCGAAGACGGCTATCTACAGGGCCTGATCGCCGACGAAGCCTATCGGATCCACCAGGACATCGAGGCCGGCACGCGGCCGGTCGTCGGGGTCAACCGGTTCGTCTCCGAGGAGCCGGCGCCGGACATCGTCACCTACGAGCTGGACGCCGAGGGACGCGATCTCCAACTCAAACGGCTCTCCAAGGTCAAGGCCGAAAGAGATGCTGCCGCGGTAGAATCCAGCCTCGCTGCGCTGTCGCGTGCAGCCGAAGGAACCGACAATCTGATGCATAAGCTGATCGACTGCGCAGACGCCTACTGCACGGTCGGTGAGATGGTCGCGACGCTCAAAGCGGTCTGGGGCGAATTCCAGCAGCCGGTGGTGTTCTAGATGGCGGTGCGAATCCTGGTTGCCAAGCCCGGCCTCGATGGACATGACCGCGGCGCCAAGATCGTCGCCCGCACCCTGCGCGACGCGGGATTCGAGGTGATCTACACCGGCATCCGGCAGCGCATTGAGGACATCGCGTCGATCGCCGTACAAGAAGATGTGGCGGTTGTTGGGCTGAGCATTCTCTCCGGTGCGCATGTCGCGCTGACCACCCGCACCATCGAGGCGTTGCGCGCGGCCGACGCCGCCGACATCGCCGTCGTGGTCGGCGGGACGATACCCGAGGCTGACGTGCCCAAACTGCTGACTGCCGGTGCGGCGGCGGTGTTCCCGACCGGGACGCCGCTGGATGTCCTGGTGCGCGAGATCCGGACTCTCACTGGCAGTCCCGAACCGACGATGGAGGAACCGTGCGCCTCGGAGTAATGATCGGCGCCGAACGTGGCGATTCTGCGCGCAAGGTCAGCAAACTGCTCGCCGATATCGAGTGGGCCGAGGCGGCGGGTATGGACACCGCCTGGATTCCCCAGGTTCCCAACGACTTCGACGCGCTGACGGCGGTTGCGCTGATGGCGACCCGCACCAGCCGCATCGAGCTGGGCACCGCGGTCGTGCCGTTGCAGGCACAACACCCGATCGCGTTGGCGCGGCAGGCGTTGTCCGTGCATGCCGCCGCCGGAGGTAGGTTGGCGCTCGGGGTGGGGCCATCGCATCACTGGATCATCCGCGACATGCTCGGATTGCCCTACGAGCGGCCTGCCGCCTACACCCGCGACTATCTCGAAGTGCTGGACGCGGCGTTCCACGGCCCGGGGCCGATCGACGTCGAGAACGAGACTTTCACCGTGCACAATCCGCTGGATCTCAGCCCTGTCGCACCGCTGCCGGTGTTCGTCGCCGCACTGGGTCCGGTGATGCTGTCGCTGGCGGGGGAGCGTTCCGACGGAACCGTGCTATGGATGGCCGACGAGCGGTCCGTCGCCCAGCATGTGGTGCCACGGATCACCAAGGCCGCCGACAACGCCGGCCGTCCGGCGCCACGCATTGTCGCGGGAATACCCGTTTGCCTTTGCGCTGCGAGCGAAGTCGACGCGGCCCGCGAGCGCGCCAACCGGATCCTGGGCGAAGCCGAGGTCTCGCCCAACTATCAGCGGCTGCTGGAGTACGGCGATGCGCGCGATGTCGGCGACATCTGCGCGGCCGGCGACGAGGAAGCCATCCTGGCGCGGATGCGCCGGTTCGCCGACGCCGGAGTCACCGACCTGTCGGTACGGCTGCTGCCAATCGGCGACAACCGCGACGAGCTGGTCGCGTCGAAACGCCGCACCCGAGAAGTCATCGCGGCACTCGGCGCCGAAGTGCGATGACGGGGCCGCTGGCGGGGATCAAGATCCTCGAGGTCGGTACCATGCTGGCCGGGCCATACGCCACCATGCTGCTCGCCGACCTCGGCGCGCAGGTCACCAAGATCGAGCCGCCCGGCGGCGAGATCTCGCGGCGGGTCTCCGACAGCTACTTCGCCAGCCTCAACCGCAACAAGGACAGCGTCTGCCTGGACCTGAACTCGGGTGAGGGTCAACGAGAGCTGGGACAGCTGGTCGCGGAATCCCATGCGCTGCTGGTGAATTTGAAGCCGTCGGCGATCAACCGGCTGGGGCTGACCTACCAGTCGCTGCGACGGTGGAACGAGCGCATCGTATGCGTCGCGATCACCGGTTTCGGGTTGGACAACGGCGATGACCCGGCCTTCGACTACGTCATCCAGGCCGCCACCGGGATAGCCGCGCTCACCGGCGAGCCGGACGGGCCGCCGACCCTGCCCGGCTATTCGTCGGCGGACAACTCCACCGGATTGGCGGCTGCGCTCGGGCTGCTGGCCCAAATCACCTCGGGGCGCGGCGGTCAAGTCGATGTGTCCCTGCGGGACGTGATGCTGTCCCAGTTGAACTACCACGCATCCGCTTACCTCAACACCGGCATCGAGCCCCAACGTCGACCGTTCGGTGCTCACTCGTATTACGTTCCGGCGCAAATGTTCTCGACGGCATCCGGCTATCTGGCGTTGTTCATTACCCATGACGGCTTCTGGAAATCCTTTGCCAATGAAGCGAACATCACCGGGTTCGAGACGATGGCCGAACGGGTTTCGCGGCGCGATGAGGTGCTGACCGTCGTCACGGCCGCGCTCGCGACCGACACCGCCGCCAGTTGGGAAGCCCGCCTGCGTCCGCTGGGGGTGCCTGCGGCAGCGGTGCGCACTCTGCCCGAGGCGTTGCAGGCCACACCGGAAATCGTGGTCACCGCGGGTGATTTCCGGTTGGTGGGCAACCCGATCCGGGTCGCCGGCTACCAGCCGGACTACCGCCCGCCGCCGAAGCTGACTGACGCCTGACCGGGGCCGGTGAGGTGGGCTTCGGCGAGTTTGCGGAACGCCGCCACCAATCGGCTGCGATCTCCGGCGCGGGTCGCTAAGACGACGTGGCTGGGCTCGACGCCTTCCAAGGGGACCGTGGTGATGTCGGGGCGCACGCTGTTGCCGTGGAAGCCGGCTGTGATGGCCACCGCCTGGCCGGAAGCGATGAGTTCGAACTTGTCCTCGAGCGCGTCGATTAACGGGCCGTCGGGTGCCCTGCGTCCGTCGGGACGAGGATCGATGCGCCAGAAGGCACTCCAGGCCGGATCGGAGTGCCGCACCCGCGGCATGGGCTCGTCGGCGATGTCGTCGAGGGTGACGGATTCCCTGCCCGCGAGGCGGTGGTCGATGGGCACCGCCAACACCCGGGGCTCGTCGTAGAGGACCGTCACGTGCAGCTGGTCGGTCGGGAACGGCAGGCGGGTCACCACCGCGTCCACTCGATGGTCGAGGAGCGCACCGCGCGCCTGGTCCCAGTCCAGGTGCGAGACTTGCACGTCCGCGTCCGGGTGCTCGCGGCGCAACTCGCGCACCGCGCGGGTGACGATCATGCCCGTCGTGTAGCCGATGATGACGCGGCTGGGCTGGGCCGCGGCCCGGGCCTGCGCCGCGGCTTGGGCCGCCGAACGCAACAGCGCCTTGGCCCGCGGCAGGAACACCTCACCCGCTTCGGTCAGCTGGGTACCTTGCGGTGTGCGGTCGAAAAGGCGGACGCCGAGCTGGTGTTCCAGGCGGCGAATCTGCCGACTCAGCGACGGCTGCGCAACGCGCAACGCGCTGGCCGCGCGGCCGAAGTGCCGGTGCTCGGCCACCACAACGAAGTACCCGACCAATCGCAGGTCAAGGTCCAGCACCGGCGATGTCGAGTCGGTCATGCGCTAATTGTAGCGGGCCGATAAGCCTCAGATCTTTGCATAGCGTTAATGAGCTGTGGTGATGCCTAAACTGCATCGCGCCATATGGAATAGATCTTGGACACTCGGCCACGGCGCTCGTTGACTTGATGGCATCGGACGTCAATCAGAAGGGACCTGAAACCCATGCACGTTTTTGTTACCGGCGCGAGCGGACACATCGGTTCGGCCGTCGTCGACGAACTCCTCAAGGCCGGGCACCGCGTCACCGGCCTGGCCCGTTCGGACACCTCCGCCACGGCGCTGACGGCCAAGGGTGTTGAGGTGCACCGGGGCGACCTCGGCGATCTCGACGGCCTCCGGGCGGCCGCCGCGGCAGCCGACGGCGTCATTCACCTCGCCTATCGAGACGACTTCGACAACGACTTCGCGGGTGCCGCCGAGACTGACCTGCGTGTCGTCAACGCAATGGGCGAGGTGCTCGCGGGTTCCGACCGACCGCTGGTAAACACCTCCGGCACCCTATTGCTGGCGGGAGTCGCGCAAGGACGGACCGCGACGGAAAACGATGTCGCCGAGGCCGGTCCGCGGATCGACTCGGAGAATGCGACCATCGCGATGGCCGAACGCGGCGTGCGATCGTCCGTCGTCCGGCTGTCGCCGCTGGTGCACAGCACACTCGATCACCACGGCTTCGCCCATCGCCTGATCGACATCGCCCGCGAGAAAGGCGTCGCCGCCTACGTCGGCGACGGGTCCAACCGCTGGCCCGCCGTCCACACGCTCGATGCCGCGCGCCTGTACCGGCTTGCGGTCGAGGCGGCTCCCGCGGGGACCAGGTTGCACGGTGTCGCCGACGAAGGCGTGCCGTTCCGTGAGATCGCGGCCCTCATCGGCCGTCACCTGGACCTGCCGGTGGCGAGCATCTCCGTCGAAGAAGCCTATGCGCACTTCGGATTCCTTTCGGTCTTCGGATCTCTGGACAATCCGACATCAAGCGCCCTGACGCAGAAAGTGCTCGACTGGCATCCCGACGGTCCAGGCCTCATCGAGGATCTCGACGCGGGCCACTACTTCCAACAGTGATGCCTCGCCAATGGCTGGGGCCGGTGGGCGTTTGCCTGCCGGTCTCGTTCACCAGCACCCCGCAGGCCGATCTGCAGCGTGCGGCCGTGCGGCGGCTGGAAGACGCTGGCTATCAAGCGATTTGGACGAATGAGGTCATCGGCAAGGACGCCTTTGTGCAACTCGGCGTGCTGCTGGCCGCGGCCGAGCGGACGGTGTTCGGCACCTTGATCGGCAATATCTGGGCCCGACCAGCGCAGACCATGCATGCCGCGGCTGCCCAACTTGCCGAGGCGTACCCCGGCAGGCTCGCCGTAGGTCTGGGCGTCGGGTATCCCGAGCAGGCGGCGAGCGTCGGACAGAAATTCGGCAGCCCGCTGGCCACGATGCGCAACTACCTGGAGCGGATGGACAGCCCCACCTGGCCGCAAGCGCCTGACGCGGCGTATCCGCGGGTCATCGCCGCCAACGGGCCGAAAATGCTTGCGCTGGCTGGCGAGATTGCCGATGGCGCGATGCCGGCCGGGCTGCCCGCGCCGTTCACCGCTCAAGCCCGTGAGGTGCTTGGACCCGACAAGCTCTTGGTCGTCGGACTGTCGGTGATCCCGGACGCCGACGCTGACCGGGCGAAAGCCACTGCGCGGGAATCGGTGTCGGTCCGGCTCGCTGCGCCTTCATACACTGCCAGGATAGCGGGGCTGGGATACTCGGCCCAAGAGATCGCCGAGGTAAGCGATCTGCTGGTGGATGCGATTGTTGCGCACGGTGATTCGACGGCCGTCGCGGTCAAGGTGCGCGAGCACCTGCTCGCCGGCGCGGACCACGTGACGCTGCTGCTGCCGATCGGCGGCGAGTTCACCGCGGGCGTCGACCAACTCGAACAACTTGCGCCGGCGCTGGCCGAACTCAGCTAACTTGACGCCGGGTTGGCATAAACGCGCGTGGGTGAGATCAGCACAGCGGTGCGACGTTGCTCTCGCATCACCCGATCGTAGGTGTCCCAGTCGTCGTGGGTTCCGCCTGCGGCCGTGAAGATTTCGCGGAGCAGGACGCGGAGCCGCTCCTCGTCCACCTCTGGGTGGGGGTCATCGGGTCCGATCAGCTGGGCCGAACCTTCGACGGTGGCCCACTGCCAACCGGCGCGGGCTACTACCGTGGTTCGCGGGTCGGCGCGCAGGTTGGCCAGCTTGCGCGCGCCCCCGATGGCCACCAGTGCGACCACCGGCTCATTCGTCAGCGGGTGTGGCATGACCCCGGCGTTGACCATCGACGCCTGGGCACTGCCGTCGCGGCGCAAGGTGGTGAACACGATAAGCCCGTGATCGGCGGCGGCGAGATCAGCGAAGGCTGAGAGGTCTGTCATGAGTCACGCTCCTTTCCAGCCCGGGCTATGCCTAAGCCGTTGCAGTGCAGGGCTACTCGTAAACCACCATCACCGAGGGTGTGTCGGGTACCGCCTGACACGTCAGAATATAGCCCTCGGCGAGCTCGTCGTCTTCGAGCACGTCATTGTTGCGCATGGTGGCCTTGCCCTCGGTGAGCCTGGCCATGCACGTCCCGCAGTTGCCGGCCTCACAACTGAATGGCGGCGACAGCCCGGCCCGTCGCGCGCTCTCCAACAGTGTCTCGCCAGCGACCTGCGGCACCGACACCTTCTTGCGCTCGAGGTGGATCGTCACCGTGCCGCCAGCCTCGCCGTTGTCGGCGGCCACTTCGGATGCAGGCGCTTTGACCGGTGGTGATGCGTCGAAGTCCTCGACCAGGACTCGCGCCGCATCCGGCAGCGCGGAGCGCACCACGGCCATGAAGCCTTCTGGGCCGCACAGATAGCATTCGGCATCGGTATCGCTGCCGACGAACTTCGTGACCGCATCCGGGTTCAACAGCCCGTGCTCGGCATCGATGTGGCGGTCCACCGACAGCCGGCCGGGATAACGCTCGACGAGTTCGTCGATGGCCGCCTCGAAGATCACCGATGCCCGGTCGCGGTCGGCGCACAGGATCCGCACCGCGCGGTCCGTGGTCGCTAACGCGCTCTTGATCAGCGACAGGATCGGCGTGATGCCGCTGCCTCCCGCAAAGGCCAGCAGCGGCACCGAGGTTGGACTCAAGACGAAGGTTCCCGCGGCCCTGGTCATGGTCAGCTCGTCGCCCTCGACCACGTTGTCGACGATCCAGTTGGATACCCTGCCGCCGGCGACCCGCTTGACCGTGGTCATCAGCTCACTGTCGGTCTCCGGTGCGCTCGACATCGAATACGACCGATATAGCTCCTCGCCGTCGACGGTCACCCGGAATGTGCAGAACTGGCCGGCGCGATAGGCGAACGGCTGCTCGTGTGGGGCGAGCACATAGCTGCGGGTGTCGGCCGTCTCCTTGACGATCCGTGTCACCGTGGCCTGCTGGAACACGTGGCGTTCCGCCATGCCTGCACCCGCCACACTTTGCGTTCTTCACATCAGAGAATACTATTCTCTCAAAACGATAGGATGTTCTCAATGTCCTCGATGTCGCAGTGCGGGTTGGCGCCGCCGCCTGAGCCGACCGCGCTCGTGTTCGAAGACCGGCACTACAACCTCGCGCAACTCAACGCGCTGGCTGACGGGCTGGCAGCGAGCCTGGGCGGACGTGGCGTGACGGCTGGTGCGCGGGTGGCGTTGATGACCTCCAACCGCCCCGAGTTCATCGTCGCGCTGCACGCCGTCTGGCGGCTGGCCGCGACCGTCGTGCTGATCAGCCCCGCCTGGAAGCGCGACGAAGTCGAGCACGCGCTGGCGTTGACGAATCCGTCGCACGCCGTCGGCGACCATGCGGTCTTGTCGGAACTGATGCCGA
>Ga0153943_1000384_pt1 | contig 13514 bp, 9 predicted proteins | sample TSNJ027MetaG_FD_104721 | JGI IMG/M metagenome (GOLD analysis project Ga0153943, IMG submission 104721) | Attine ant fungus gardens microbial communities from New Jersey, USA - TSNJ027 MetaG | ecosystem: Host-associated > Fungi > Mycelium > Unclassified | place: USA: New Jersey, Brendan T. Byrne...
ATTTCAAGCATTGGTCAATCATTATTTTCACTTTTTTTAAACTTTTTTTCAATACCGATTATTCTTTCTTATCCGATTAGATAAAGTTCGTTTTTTTATCAGATTACCCATTCTTTTTATTACTCATCTTCGATTTTTTTAGAAAAAAAGAATTAGTTTCAATTGTTTTTCTATTCTTTTTTTATTTAATTTTTTGCGAATAAAAAAAAAAGATGCCCTTAAGGCATCTTTTTTTATCTCATTGTTGGGAATAGCAAGACATCACGAATTGATTGTGCATCAGTCAATAACATAACTAGTCGATCAATCCCAATACCTAATCCTCCGGTTGGTGGTAAGCCATATTCTAAGGCTTCGATGAAATCTTCATCTACTCCGTGTGCTTCATCATTTCCTTGTTCCCGTTCTTTTTCTTGTTCTTCAAAACGTTCACGTTGGTCAATTGGATCATTTAATTCTGTAAATGCATTAGCAAACTCTTTTCCGATAATAAACAGTTCAAAGCGGTCAGTGAAACGACCATCTTCTGGATTTTTCTTCGCTAATGGTGAAACAGCGACTGGGTGACCATAAATAAATGTTGGTTGTTGCAACGTATCTTCTACAAATGTTTCGAAAAATTCATTAATGATATGACCGACTGTCATGGCATCTGTAATTTCAACATTATGTTCTTTAGCCAACGCACGGGCTTCTTCTATCGTCATCTCTTGCCAAAAATCTACGCCCGTTTGTTCTTTGACCGCATCTACCATGTGTAGACGTTTGAAAGGACTTCCTAAGTCAACCGCTTGACCATCGTACGTGATATCAGTAGTTCCTAAGACTTTTTCCGCAGCATTACGAATAATTCCCTCTGTTAAATCCATCACATCTTGATAATCAGTATAAGCGGTATAAGCTTCTAGCATTGTAAATTCTGGGTTATGAGTGGTATCGATTCCTTCATTACGGAAGACACGACCAATTTCATATACTTTTTCCATGCCACCGACAATTAAACGTTTTAAATGTAACTCTAGGGCAATGCGTAAGTATAAGTCCATATCTAATGCATTATGGTGTGTGATAAATGGACGAGCAGCAGCTCCTCCTGCTTCGTTATGCAAGACAGGCGTTTCTACTTCGACATAGCCATTGCCATCTAGATAACGACGGATTTCGCTAATAATTTGACTGCGTTTCATGAAACGATCAAAGCTTTCTTTGTTACTGATTAAATCCAAATAGCGTTGACGATAACGTTGTTCCACATTCGTTAATCCATGGTATTTATCTGGCAATGGACGCAAAGCTTTAGTTAATAACGTAATTGTTTGAGCTTTAACAGTAACTTCCCCCGTATTGGTTTTCATTATTTGACCTGTCACACCAAAGAAGTCGCCTAAGTCAGCATGTTTAAATAGTTCATAGGCTTCGTCTCCAACTTGGTCCTTCCGAACATAAATTTGAATTTGGCCTTCACGGTCTTGCAAATGGGCGAAACCAGCTTTTCCTTTACCACGTTTTGTCATCATACGTCCAGCAACGCTGACTTCTGTATTCATTTCACTAAGTTCTTCTTTTGTATGATTATCATATTGTTCATGAAGTTCTGCTGAATTATGAGTGCGATCGAAACGTTTACCGAAAGGATCAATCCCTTCTTCACGTAAAGCTTCCATTTTTTCGCGGCGCACGAGCATTTGATCATTTAAATCCTCTAAATGCGCTTGTTGTTCTTCTGCCACTGTTGTTCCTCCATTCTTGATTTTAACCTATCCTAATAATGCCACAGTAATTCGAAAAAAAGCAAGCCGAATTTTACTTTCGGCTTGAATTTTTTATTCTTCTATAGTAGTTACAGCAACTTTGGAAATCTTCTCTACAAAGGCATCAAGTAAATCGACAACTGCTTGTTGTGTTTCAACTTGGTTAATCGCAACTTTCACTTTGGCTGCTCGCGAAATTCCTTTTAGATAGTAAGAAGCATGTTGGCGAAACTCACGGACCGCAATTTTTTCACCTTTTAAATCCACTAATCGTTGTAAATGAACTTTTGCAATGTTAATTTTTTCAGCTGGTGAAGGCTCAGGCATCAATTCGCCCGTTTCCAAGTATTCTTTCGTCCGTTGAATCATCCAAGGATTGCCCAAAGCAGCTCGACCAATCATCACACCATCCGCTCCAACATATTCTAACATGCGTTTAGCATCTTCAGGCGTTTTGACATCTCCATTTCCCATAAAAGGAATGGTTAAATGCTTTTTCACTTCCTTTAAAACGTCCCAGTTGGCTGTCCCTTCGTACATTTGGACACGTGTCCGACCATGCATAGCAATTGCCGAAGCGCCTGCTTGTTCGGCAGCCAAAGCGTTGTCTACAGCATATAGATGATCTTCATCCCAGCCTGTTCGCATTTTTACAGTGACAGGCAAAGAAACTGCCGAAGAGACTGCGTGAACCATCTCATGCACTTTATTCGGATCCAGCAACCATTTCGCACCAGCTTCAGCTTTAATTATTTTATTGACAGGGCAACCCATGTTAATATCAATAATCGCCGCTTGCGTATTTTCTTCCACAAACTTAGCAGCTTCCACTAATGTTTCTTTATCTCCACCAAAAATTTGTACACTTAAAGGATATTCTCGCTCATCAATATATAGCATTTCTAAGGTTTTTTTGTTTCTTAATTTAATTCCTTTGTCACTAATCATTTCACAAACGACTAATCCTGCGCCAAATTCTTTTACAGTCACACGAAAAGCGGCGTTACTAATACCCGCCATCGGAGCTACGACAACACGGTTGGGGATTTCAACGTCTCCAATTTTCCACATAGTCTTTCCTCCTACTTTTGTTTCGTATTGCGAATCGCTTCATCGCGAAGTTCAATTAATTCTTCTTCACTATAGTGATATTTATTGTTACAGAATTGACAAACTGCTTCTGCTCCATGATCTTCATCAATCATCGCATTTAATTCATCGATCCCAACAGCAATCAAAGCGGTCGCAAATTTTTCTTTGGAACAGTCACATTTAAATTGTACAGGCATTTTTTCTAAAATTTCTACTTCGTCTTCTCCCAATAAGCGATACAAGACTTGTTCAGGTGTTTCTCCATTTTCTAGTAATTGTGAAATCGGTGGCACTTCCGCTAGACGCTGTTCAATAAAATCAATGGTACTTTCATCGGCACCTGGCATTACTTGAATCATAAAACCACCGGCTGCTTTCACAGATTCATCCGTGTCCACCAATACACCTAAACCGATAGCTGAAGGAACTTGTTCAGAGACCGCCATAAAATATGTAAAGTCTTCACCGATTTCACCAGAAACAATAGGTGTTTGTCCAGAAAAGGTTTCTTTTAATCCTAAATCTTTAATGACTGTGAAAATTCCTTCGTTACCGACAGCACCACGTACATCAATTTTACCTGTTGCATTCAACTTTAAGCTGACATGTGGATTTTTAATGTAGCCTTTTGTTTCTCCACGGCCATTACTATCAACAATTATAGCGCCAGCTGGGCCATTTCCTTGTACTTTTACAGTTAATTTATCGTCACCTTTTAAAGTCGCTCCTAGTAAAAGGGCTCCAATCAATGTGCGTCCTAACGCTGCGGTAGAAGAACTCCATGTATCATGTCTTCTTTGCGCTTCACTAACAGTTTCAGTGGCACTGATGGCATATGCTCGTATTGAACCTTTATAACAAAGGGCTTTTACTAAATAATCTTCCATTCTTTTTCCTCTTCTCTTGGTGCTTTTTTGTCCATTAGTCAGATAATACTAGGAATCAGGTGTTTTTTCAACCAAATAATCTTCCTTCTATAGAATATCTTAATATTATAGAAGGTGCAGTATTCGTCATCTCGACAAATACTGCACCTTCTACTAATTGGTTATTTATAACGATCTTCGTAGTTATTGCGATCATATTCAGAATTGGAATCTGAATCTTTTTTCTCTTCAGATTGGACTTCTTTTTCTGTTTGTTCGCTTTCTACTTTGACTTCTTCTGCTTCATCATGTAATTCTTTTTTCGCTTCTTCAAAGTCTTGCTTTTCTTCAACTTGTTTTTGCGCTTCTTTTTCTTCTAAAGCACGTTTTGCTTCTTCGAATGTTTGCGCTTCTTTTTCACTAGGATAGTCGCTGTCAGTACCTTCAGGCATTTTACCTGTTTCAAATAATGATTTGATTGCTTTTGCATCTAATGTTTCATATTCTAATAGTTTTTCAGCGATTAGTTTATGTTGTTCACGGTGCGCTTCGATAATTTCATGCGCTTTCGTATGAGCATCCATTAAGATACGACGAACTTCCTGATCGATTTCAAACGCCACTTGTTCTGAGTAAGCTTTTGTTTGACCATAATCACGACCGACAAAGACTTGATGGTTTCCTTCATATTGAACAGGTCCTAATTTGTCGCTCATTCCATATTCAGTTACCATGCTACGGGCAATCCCTGTTGCTTGTTCAAAGTCATTTGAAGCCCCTGTTGATTGAACGCCAAAGATAATTTCTTCTGCTGTACGTCCACCAAGTAAGCCAACGATTTGTTCAAACATATCTTCTTTAGTCATTAAGAATTGATCTTCTTTTGGTAAAGCAATCATATAACCGCCTGCGCGACCACGAGGGATAATTGTTACTTTATGGACAACACGGGCACGGCTTAAGACTAAACCAACGATTGTGTGTCCCGCTTCATGGTAAGCCACCATTTCGCGTTCTTTTTTATTAATCACGCGATCTTTTTTAGCTGGACCAGCAATTACGCGGTCTTCAGCTTCATCCACATCAGAAGCATCAATTTTTTTCTTGTTACGACGAGCGGCAACTAAGGCTGCTTCGTTTAAGACATTTTCTAAATCAGCACCAGCAAAACCTGGTGTTTGTTGTGCAACAACTTTCAAATCAACGTCATCAGCTAACGGTTTGTTTTTCGCATGAACACGTAAAATCGCTTCACGACCTTTGACATCTGGACGTCCTACCAAGATTTGGCGGTCAAAACGACCTGGACGTAACAACGCTGGGTCTAACACGTCTGAACGGTTCGTTGCAGCAATTACGATAACTCCTTCATTGCCATCAAAACCATCCATCTCAACTAATAATTGGTTAAGGGTTTGTTCACGTTCGTCGTGTCCGCCACCCATACCAGCACCACGTTGACGACCAACTGCATCGATTTCATCGATAAAGATAATTGCAGGCGCGTTTTTCTTCGCTGTTTCAAATAAATCCCGGACACGGCTAGCACCGACCCCGACAAACATTTCAACGAAATCTGAACCTGAGATTGAGTAAAATGGCACACCTGCTTCACCTGCTACAGCTTTAGCAAGTAACGTTTTACCAGTCCCTGGAGGTCCCTCTAATAGTACGCCCGCAGGAATCCGTGCGCCTAATTCAGCGAAACGACGTGGATCTTTTAAGAATTCCACTACTTCAACTAATTCTTGTTTTTCTTCTTCCGCACCAGCTACATCTGAGAAGCGGACACGGTTAGCTTTTTTATCGGCTTCTTTGGCTTTTGATTTACCGAAGTTCATCACACGGCCACCGCCGCCACCGCCACCGCCTTGTTGGCTCATCATCATGTAGAAGAAGAAGAAAATAATCACTAATGGTAAGAAACTAAACAACAGTGACAACCAAGCACCACTTGTTGATTGTTCTTTGACAACTAGCTTCACCTTGTTATTTTGTGCCGCATCTTGAATGCCAGCTAAGGTTGTATCACTAGGTAAAACGGTTGTTGTGAAGCCTTTTGACGACGCTTGCGTTGAGCCCCACAATGACAGACCACCTGTGTCTTTCACTTCTTGTTTTTCTTTATACTGACCTTCAATCCGGTAAACCCCATTGGTTGGTTGAATGGTCATGTCTTTGACTTTTCCGTCTTCCAATTGTTGTTGGAAGGTTGAGTAATCGATGTCTGGCGATTGTTGGTTGTTATTTCCAAAAATGAAATAGACAACCATGACCATGGCAAGTACTACTAAGACGTAGTATAAACCATTTTTCATGCCATTATTCTTTTTGTTCATGCCTGTCCTCCTTATGCTCATCATTACAATTCATGTTATTCTTTTATCAATCCTGACCTTTACATTGTAACACAATTAATTCCTTGATAGATATTAATTTGATTCGTAAACTTCAGGTTTTAAAACGCCAATATAAGGCAAGTTGCGGTACGTTTCTGCATAGTCTAATCCGTAACCGACCACAAACTCATTGGGCACATCAAACCCTACGTAGTCAGCTTTAATGTCTACTACACGGCCTTCTGGTTTATCTAATAAGGTAACAATTTTCACAGATGCAGCTTTACGGTATCTAAACAAATCTACTAAATACGCTAATGTACGACCACTATCGATGATATCTTCTACGATTAAAATATGTCTACCTTCGACATTTGTGTCTAAGTCTTTGACAATTTTTACTTCGCCTGAAGAAACTGTCGCGTTGCCGTAGCTAGATACATCCATAAAGTCCAATTCTAAATAAGTATTGATTTCACGAGTCAAATCAGCCATAAATGGTACTGCACCTTTTAAAATACCGACCACTAAAGGATTTTTCCCTTGATATTCTTCTGTCAGTTGCTTGCCAAGCTCTGCAGACTTCGCAAGAATTTCTTCTTTGGAGATTAGGACTTTCTCAATATCTTTTTCTATCATAGTGCGCTCCTTTCAGCATTACTCCTTTGTCTTAAAAAGGAGTCTGTAGTGTATTTTATCAGTTTCTAAAGGAATACTCAAATAGGAATTTGCAAATTTTGGTACCCAAATGATTTCCTCTTGCTCATCCGTAATGACCCAAGCACTCTCTCTCGCTTCATTTGGCACTTTTTGATCAATAAAAACTCTGCTTAATTTTTTCGTAAACCCTGGTTTTAATGTAATTCGATCACCACTTTGGCGATGACGAACGGTCAAAGGTGTGGCTGTGGACAACGGGATTGCTAACAACTGGCCCGCCCATTGATTAATCTCTTCAGGAAGAGGAAACGGTTTGTCTGTCGCAATTAATCCTAGCCACTCGGTTTCCGATAAATAAATCCCCGCACCAGGTACTAATAAATGTGTAACTTCTTCTCGCAGTGCAGCCTGTTTTTGTTCTAAGCATAGCCAATCATAACTTTTAGCTAGTTGCCATTGCTGTTCTAACATAACCGAGCCTTGCGGTTGCCGTTCATCATTCAAAACTTTTAAAATTTGTGTCATCTGGCGTTGGTTTAACGAAACCCCTAATGGCACTAATGTTTTTTGGAAAAACGCGGTTAAAAAGAAGTGCTGGTACGCAGGCGTTTCTTTTAATAATCTCTTCAAAGGAATGCGCCAGCCTTGTTTGGTTGGTTCTACGGCTTCAGATAATTGAGGCTCAATTTGTTCTTGAATAAATTCTTGGGCAAAACGTTGTTCATTACTAAAAGAAGCAATCTGATCTAAGAATTGCGGATTTTCCTGCTTTAATAGCGGCAAAACCTGATTACGGAGTCGATTTCTCAAATATTCATTGGTTTGGTTCGTTTCGTCCTCAAAATAAACGAATGCTTGGCGCTGTGCAAATTGATACAATTCTTCTTTTGGATAAATAAGTAACGGACGAATCAATTCCCCTGTCGCAAAAGGCCGTCTCTCTTTAATGCCCGCGGAATGGGAAAAATTAGTTCCTCGAATCAGCTTCATTAAAATCGTTTCCGCTTGATCGTCTAGATGATGTGCCGTCATTAAGACCGCCGCACCTTCAATTTCCATGACTTCTTTAAAAAATTCATAACGAAATGTGCGCGCTTTTGCTTCTAAATTTCGTTGCTTTTCAGGGTCTTCCCAACGTGTTTCATAATACGTTAGCTCTCGCTGCTGACAATAGGTAGCGAGATATTGCGCTTCCTGTGCCGACGCTTCTCGCAATTGATGATTGACGTGTGCAACAACCAATTGTAATTGTTCTTTTTCTGCCACCTGTTCCATTAACGTCAAAAGGGCCATGGAGTCTACACCACCAGAAACGGCGACCACGATTGTTTGATGCGGTTGCCAAAATCCTTGTTCTTTTCCTCGTTTATAAAACTGCCAAAACATTGTTCGCCCTTCTTTCTTCCTTAGAATAAAAGAGGAACCGAGAAATAACCCATTCGTTATCCCCAGTCCCCCTATTTGTTTGTGCTTAGCCGCGACGTCCGCCACGTCCGCCACGTTTGCCTTCAGTATTACGTTTTAATGAAGATAAACGGTCATCACTATCTTTCAAGAAAGAGCTCATCAATGAGTCAAAATCTTGTTTATTGTTATTGTTATTTGCTTGTGGTTTATTGAAAGGCTTTTTGCCCCCTGCGCGTGGATTACGGTCACGATTCTCATAATTGTTTTCACGACGTTGAAATTCACGTTTTGGTTGTTGCCCTTCTGCTGGCTCTTGTGCTTTACGGATCGATAAGCCAATTTTGCCGTCGTCACCAACTGAGGTTACTTTCACTGTTACTTCGTCACCTACTGTTAATACATCATGAATATCTTTAACGAATCCATTAGACACTTCACTGATGTGTACTAACCCAGTTTTTCCTTCTCCTAAATCAATAAATGCACCAAAGTTAGTAATCCCTGACACTTTTCCTGGCAATTTAGCTCCTACTTCGATTGACATAAAAAAATTGTTCCTCCTATTTTTTCCCTAATTATAATTGCAGTTTATTCAGCTGAAGACTTAGTTGTTTCAGTTGAAGACTGTGATTGACTATTTTTTTCTGAACTGCTCTTGCTTTCTTCCGCTCCAGAAGTCTGTGTTTTTTTCATTTGTTCTGGTGTGGGATAAATCTGTTCGCCTTCTTTTGAGAGAAGGAAACGGCTACGTGCTAATTTTGCCACATAATCATCATCTTTTAACAAAGCAACGTCTTTTTTTAGATCCTTGACCTTCTTATCAACTGCTACGGATTCAGCAATTGCATCTGCTCGTTCTTGTTTGAAAGCACCTAAGCGATGATAATCTTTCATCAATTGGATGCCAGAAAAGGCAAAAATAATGAAGGCCACGAGAAAAATCGCTGCCAAGCGTCTGCGTCTAAAAATCAATTGTTTCTGTTGTTTTTGGAATTCGACATACTGTTCTTTCGTGTAGTCATTTTCCAATGCCGCAACTTTCTTCGAGTTTTTTTCATTCTTTCCCATCGTCTCGCTCCACTCGCTTTGGATTGTCCGTTTTATTATACCAACATCTAAGAACCTTGTCTAATGTTAATTTCAGAGAAGTTAAAGAAAATCAAGCTTTTTTCTAAAATATTCTTTGCTTTTGAAATAACAGCGGTTGATTTATTAATTTTTTTCAAAAGCGGCGCGTCTGTTTCATTAAAACGCTGAAAGGATGAAGCGCTTGGAATATTCATCTTTTCAATGAACTTGCCAAGCGCTCCATCCTCACCTGCTTATTCTTCAGAGACACGTGTTTCTGATTTTATTTCATACATTTTTGTGGCATCTTCTTTTTTCGTAGAGTCATTTAGTTGCAGGACTTCTACTTCTAAAATTCTGTTCCCAAATTGAATTTTGACAAGGTCACCAATCTTCACAGTACTAGAAGATTTGGCTAAGACTCCGTTGATTTGAATCCGACCTTTATCAGCGACTTCTTTGGCAACTGTTCTTCTTTTAATAATGCGAGAAACTTTTAAAAATTTATCTAACCGCATCACATTCACCTCTTTTATTTTTTTTTGTCTCATTCGTAAAATTTTTGCGCCATACGGTAAACTTAACCATTCACGTATCGTAAATAATTCTAACTTAATGATGGTGCTAATAAAAACTGTACCACCCACTGCAACACCTAAAACTGTAACGAAAAACGCTTGACTTCGGTGATGCACACCTTGGAACAAGATGGAGATAATTCCTTGATAGACCAGTAATGACAGCATCATGATTGCTAAACTAAGCAACAGTTTTTTCAAAAAGTTTCGTTCTCGAACAAAACAATTAATCGCTGCATCCGATTGTCGGACTAAAACGAATAGCGTCGCTAGTAACCCAAGAATAGTAGACCAACTAGCACCTAATGTTCCCCAACGAATGGTGAAAAAGCCCGTTGTCAGTAATTTCACTAATAAGCCCACACCAGCTGCCACTAAAGGACCTTTAAAACGATTGCGACTTTGTTCAATACTTTGGTAGGCCTGAATAATGGCCATAAAAGCGATGGATAAAACATACACCCCTAAAACATCGTTGCCTTTATAATCTTTAAAAAGTGTAAAGTTCATGTACGGCAATAACATCATTAGACCAATCGAAGCTGCCGATGCCAAGGTTGTGGTAAGACGCAAAAAGATTTTTGCAACTTGTAAAAATTGTTGACGGTCTTTTTTCATAAAATATTTTGTCAAACCTGGTAAAAAGGTCGAGCTTAAAGCTAAAGCAATTACCAATCCTAATTGAACTAGTGGTTGTCCTCTATCATAGACCCCTTTGTCCACTTTCGCAGCTAAATCAGAGAGCCCGAAAAGCATGAGGGCATTTTTTACTTTAAAGGAATCAATTAATTGAAATAGAATCAGAAAAGCACTATATAAAGAGACCAAACCACCCTCAATCATTAAACGTTTAAATAGTCCTGTGGTTTGAGGCATAATCTTCCATTGATGCAAGTATTCCGTACTTCCACTAAGAATTTTTCGATTGTAGTACCATAAGACAAGTACCGCTAAGACACCGCCAGCCAACGCACCACTCATAGCCACCGTCCCCGTTTGGTAAATGGAGCCACCAAAGTAATGATAGGACAACGCAGCTACTAGAATAACCCCGACACGCACAAACTGTTCCATCACCTGTGAAATACCACTAGGCACCATCAACAAATGACCTTGAAAATTTCCACGATAGAAGGAAAGAATTGGAACGAGTAAAAAGGTAAAAGAAACAACTTCCATTAATGGTTGGAGTGCAGCATCCCCCATACTAATAGCAATTTCTTGACTACCAAAGAAAAAGAAGGCCCAACAAGCAATCGCTAACCATAACACATAGGGATATAGTTGGCGCAACACTTGTTTTTGACTCCGAATATCTGGTTGTTCAGCAACAATTTTGGAAATAAATTGCGGTAAGCCTGACAATGCTAATGTCATCGCAATCCCATAGATTGGATAAACTTGCTGATACACGTAAAATCCTTCATCCCCTACAAAGTTCTGAAAAGGAACGCGATAAAACGCACTCAACACTTTTGCAATGAAGGAAGCAATGGTTAACACAACGGCACCTTGCATCATTCGTTGCATTTCTTTTTGTGCCATCTTCTAGGCCTCCTTTTAAAGGGAATCCGTTTCTTGCGAATGTTTGTATTTTTCTTGTCGCAATGCGGTTGTAAAAGTAGCAATTTCTTGAATCCAAACAGCTTCTTTACAATCTTTCGGCAACTTCAAGGAAATAGTCATTTGTTCTTTCTCAACTGCTAGATCCGCTTTTAAGCTGGTTGCCGATAACGCTTCAAACAACTGCTCCACAGAGTATGTTTTTGTGCCAATTTTACTTAACACAAACTTGACTTTTTGGTCGCGTTTACGAATACTTTCTAACAAGGCACGGTCGCCATCCATTTTGATACGGCCAGTGGTTAATAAATGCGCCACTTCGTCAGGATACTCTCCAAAGCGGTCTAGCAAGTCCGCTTCTAATTCTTCGTACATATCCATATTTTCTAATTGACGAATCCGTTTATAAATTTCAATTTTTTGTCGTTCGTCTGTAATGTACGTTCCTGGAATATAAGCATCAATGCCCAAATCAATTTCAACAGACGTTTTTTGGTCTTGGATATTTTTCCCTTGTTTACGAGCAACTGCCTCAGATAACATCTGTGAGTACATATCAAACCCAACCGAATCAATGAAGCCATGTTGTTGGGCACCAAGAAGGTTTCCGGCCCCTCGAATGGAAAGGTCACGCATCGCAATTTTGAACCCAGAACCTAATTCCGTAAAGTCTTTAATTGCTTCTAAACGTTTCTCACTAACTTCGTTTAGGATTTTTTGCTGTTCGTACATAAAATAAGCATAGGCCACTCGATTGCTACGCCCCACACGACCACGTAATTGATACAACGTAGATAAGCCCATGTAGTCCGCATTTTCTACAAACAAGGTATTAGCATTAGGAATATCTACTCCTGTTTCAATAATCGTTGTAGTGACTAATATATCATATTGTCCTTCAATAAAATCAAACAAAGTATTCTCCAGTTGTACTTCTGTCATTTGACCATGTGCATACGCAATTCGTGCATCTGGAACTAGTGCTTGTAACTCTTCAACTTTTCGTTCAATCGTATCTACTCGATTGTATAAATAAAAGACTTGGCCATCTCGGGCCATTTCTCGCTCAATCGCTTCCCGAATCGCCCCAGGATTATTTTCCATGACATACGTTTGGATCGGATAACGATTCTCTGGTGGGGTTTCGATGACGGATAAATCACGGACACCTAACATTGACATATGAAGGGTCCTTGGGATTGGCGTTGCTGTTAACGTCAAGACATCCACTTGTGAACGCAATTGTTTTAGTCGTTCTTTATGTTTCACTCCAAACCGTTGTTCCTCATCAATAATCAACAAGCCTAAATCACTAAAATTAATATCTTGCGACAATAAACGATGGGTACCAATCACAATATCTACTTGGCCATGTTTAATTTTTTCAATTGTTTCATTTTGCTGTTTTTTCGTGCGGAAACGACTTAATAAACCAATTTCTACAGGAAAGCCCTCAAACCGCTCTTGAATCGTTTCGTAATGTTGTTGCGCTAAAATAGTTGTTGGCACTAAAAAGGCGACCTGTTTATTGTTGCTAACAGCTTTGAAAGCCGCTCGTAAAGCCACTTCTGTTTTACCAAACCCTACATCGCCAACTAACAAACGATCCATTGGTCGAGATTTTTCCATGTCGTGTTTAATTTCGGCAGCACTACGTAATTGATCATCTGTTTCAGAATACGGAAAAGCCTCTTCAAATTCTTTTTGATACGCATCATCTGGCGGAAAAGCATAACCTTTTTCCGATTCTCTTGTCGCATAAAGTAAGATTAAATCATCCGCGATATCTTCAATTTTCGAAGCAACTTTTCGTTTAGTTTTCGTCCATTCACTGCCGCCTAGCTTGTTAATTTTCGGCGTTTTAGACTCGGAAGCAACGAACTTTTGAATCAAGTTCAATTGTGTTACTGGAATAAATAACTTGTCATCATTTTGGTACAAGATAGTCATGTAATCTTGATGGACCCCATCAACTTCTAAGGTTTCCATACCAATATATTTACCAATCCCGTGATTCGCATGAACGACATAATCGCCCGTTTTTAAGTCGCTATAACTTTTCAAACGTTCCGCATTAGAGATTGTTTGACGACGTGCCCGTTTTTTGGTCGTTGTATGAAAAATTTCTTTTTCCGTAATCGCCACGAGCTTGTTTTTAGGTAATTCAAACCCTGTTTGTAATGCCCCTTG
>Ga0153943_1000386_pt1 | contig 13462 bp, 10 predicted proteins | sample TSNJ027MetaG_FD_104721 | JGI IMG/M metagenome (GOLD analysis project Ga0153943, IMG submission 104721) | Attine ant fungus gardens microbial communities from New Jersey, USA - TSNJ027 MetaG | ecosystem: Host-associated > Fungi > Mycelium > Unclassified | place: USA: New Jersey, Brendan T. Byrne...
CCTTTCGAACACGTATCTGAGTTGTTCATTTGTAGCCTAATCTCGTCTCACCCGCCACGGATCCCCGTGAAGACAGGCCTTCAGAAGTCATGCGTCCAAAACCGAGCCTGCATCGAAAGGAGCAACCTATGAATGGCCAGACTGCTGCCCTCAAGTTCGAACCAAACCTCAACTTTCAACTCCAAACCTGTCGGCAGATACTTTTTTACAAGACACTTCGTCGAAGAGCTTTTGTACCGACCTCCCGAATAGGTCGGTCATAGAGACTCTGACTCAGTCCGTGACTCTTTCTTAGAAGTCCCCCACGAGTCGCATGTCTCTTCGTGCCTTACCTCGACAAAGCAGTCAATGTCAGTAACTCTTTTATGCGGTATGGACGGCACTTGAACCGCGTGACATGGCTTCTTGTCAATGCCCACCTTCCCGCGCGGCTTGACAGCGACTATTTACAGCTAAGGGCTTCTCTGCCAAGAAGCTCCATTACTGGCGCATACCGAGTATTGGCCATTCTGTGCTGACACCGCCCACCGTGGGATCTGGTAAACCTTCTCAGAACCGAGGTGAAACAGCCCCCAATTGTTGCTGTCTTATACCCACACAACTAGCATGAGGCTTAGCCATCTGTGCAAACAATCCAACATTTCTTCTGCCCTGGCGAGACAATGAGGCTCACTGGGTTCGCAACGACACAAGTACGTAAAACGTAAGTCTTTACCAGCGGGGAGGTACTCCCCGGTCATCTATTTCTGTTCCCACATCGCCCAAAAGGAACTTTTGGTGGTAGAAGGACCAATATATATGAACAACCTGCTGGCAGGGGTTTAAGAATGTGGGTCAGCAAGTGAAGATGCACCCTCGTTCTAAAGCTCATAATAATATACTAGTCTACCATGGTTTTAGTGCGCCAATCTTCAAAATCGATCTTCAGGCTCATATGCATCCACGTTGAGTGGTGCGAAGTAAGAGAAAAAGCAATGACCAAACAGCCAATTCAAATCATAGTGAGGCCTCTGATTGAAGGCTCTCAGTTGTTCGGTGTAACACGAATAACATTCCTGACAGTAGCTATCGTGGAATTAATGGGTGCGCTTGTTGACGCATGAGGAAAGGGTTCCGAAATTGGAAAAGCACCGGAACAGGCCATGCTTCTTCCCGATGTCTCCTGGTTAATTCACCGGCATTCGCCACGCTCTGGACAGCTGTCAGCTAAAGTCATGTGAGGTTTGCGGCATCTCGGCATCTGTAACGGCGCATTTTTTTATTTCATACGGGCATGCTCGTTGAATTATTGAATACTAGAGTGATGGTAAAACAAGCGATGAAGGCTGTTAAGTCGGACAGAGCATGTCTGATGGCATGATAGAGAAGAAAGATTTTCACCCGAAGACACTGCTGGCGGAGAAGATGCACACATTCTCAGTATGGAAATTTTCTGTGGGATAACATCTAACAAAGGCTAGAAGATCGATGACTGGAATTTGAGCGTTGTGGAGCCCTATATTCTTACACTAGTTTCATGTTTTATTACCGGGTAACAATTGGTTTGCTTCGATTTAGCTTGCGAGCTATGGAACCTCGTCCGGTCCGTTACATCTTGTCTCGCAAGGAGCTGTGTTAATCATGATCGCTCTCTAGCAGCTCCAGTCCTAAGTTCCACAACAAGAACACCCGAAATAGAAGAGCTTCAACCAGAAGTCCAAGGACTTGCAGGTACATGCTCTAACAACGTGAAAGGAGCTCGGGTGATTGAAAGGTCGAGTAAGGTAAACGACCGTCTGTCAAATCCGTATTTGCAATAAATATAGACGCACACCCAATTAGCTTGACTCTTTCGATTTATCATTCAAAATAAACGATACATCGGCCGACCACGGCGCTGGACAGAACAAGTGACAGATACATGACAGATGAATTTTTGCATGGATATTTTGTTCGAAACATAAAAAGTACCTGAGCAGAACTCAAAGGATGCCACTTTTGGAGACGATCGATGCCCGTGCGTAATAAATGTGTCTGGCGTCTTGTTCCCAGAGCTACACGAGTTTTACACGTATCGTATCGTAGCGACGGAACTGATCGAGTAAGCGGCATCTCACTATTCCCTCCATTGCACGCAAGGTACCTTCGCAGTTTCTTTCCCATTTTGAGACACGCTTCCAGGTCCAAAATGATCAATTTCAGCACCAGAGCCACACGAGTCAAAAGTCCAATCGTACGGGGTTAACTTGAAGATCGGGCCGGCTTTTAGAAACTCCAGCGGAGCAATAAGACGAACTCGTGTTTGAAAGACAATGAAGAACCAGATGTTGTCGAAAAGTACCATAAAAGCCGAGAACACAGACGATCTGTGTAGGGGATGAAATACTGATCCTGAGAAATCAACAAAGATAAGAAGCCTAGTTGTCACGCCACCCAGGAACTTGGAACTGTACTTCAGGTACACTGAGGCAAGTTCAAAAGACCAGGGGAGCAATTTCCAAGTTACATTCTTTGCCAAGCGGACATAGAACCCTCGTCACATGGTGGGTAGCTCAATGCTCAAGTCCACTTTACTACGTGCAGACCGTGCCTAAGAATCTAAGACCAATTACGTCATTGTCATTTATTTCGGGGGTCGCCCAATCTCCTGAGTACCTTTTCTCGATTGTTAGTGTGAGAGCCTAGGCTCGACTGCGTCGGTTCTCTTTCTCATATTTTCACGTAATGAGCAATTGGGCCAGACGATGGACAAGAAAAAGACCAGCTGTGCTGAGTCTGCCACAGAAACTTGGATGGGGTACAAAATGCCGAGAGGATAAACGCCACCGTTGATTGGTTGCCACACGTGAAAGAATTATCGGCTCCTTGGGACGGAGACGAGGTATCTATAAATGGAGACAGTATTGTGAGGAGCGTAACTTCACCTCGTATTATGGGACTTTGCATGGAGATTGAGTTCACTTGGAGAGGAAAGGTCTAAAAGTCCAAGATGCACCGTAGCATGCCGGAGAACTTTGAATCAGGTTGAAACTTACCGAGCAAAAATATCTCTCCAACCAAATGAGAATTGATGGGTTTTTCCTCAATTTGACGGGTCCACATGAGTCAAAAGTCATTTGAAAACTAGATACCACTTTTTGAAATTGGGCGCCTTTAGTGGCTTCCCTGAAAGCCCCTATTTTTCACACATCCACCAAAAGAAAAGAAGGAAGCCCTCATTTGGAACGAAAAAGTACATAAGTATGGAGGTCGTCATTACTTTCGGGCCTTTCTCGGCTTCTTATCCTTCCGTTCCTACGAATTCTCTGGAGAATAGATCCCCTATTTTCTTTGTCACAAAAGAGGTACGAAGTAATTAGTAGTTTGTCCGTTTTGCAACAACTACTTTAGACCCTTTTCGCCTCTCAGTCTATCCAAAAATGAACATGTCGGCATAATAGCGGCTGGATATACGCACAACAACCGCTACCCAACTTCTTATAGGGACTTTGACTACAAGTTCAAGTTTGGTGTTCGAGGCCTTGCATCCGAACCTCCGGTCCAATCGTCTTTTGATCACGGAAACGGAAACCGAACATAGTCTCTAAACCCGAATACCGAACTTTGCTTCCATTCGCCATATGCCTCTGTTTAAAAGAAAAGAACGAGAGAGGCCATTCCTTGTTTGTACAGACTCGTGTTTGAGGACCAGATATTCTGATTCACCCACGATCACGTTTTAGTTTCTCGACCACCTTAAAAACATGATGACGGCACCGCAGAATTCAAGGATGTATTCAAACTTCGAGAAGGTGGTTTTAGTGCAAACTCCCTGGTTCAGCAAAAAGCTATTTTCCATTTCGGGTGTAAGAATTAAGAACCGGATTTGCTTGAAAGCGATCAAGGTTGAAGCCGTTTTATCGTAGAATCGAGCGAGAAGCCGTGGTAAGCAGACCAAACAAATCTAATCTGGGGAATAAGGAGGAGGAGGAAAGCGTAATTATGTCTCTCAGAGAAGTTTGCGATCCTCGACCAGAGAAACGCCCCTAGATCCTTTATCTAACCAGTCAGTAGATTAACGAGGTTCCAAAAACACATTGTGTTGTTTTCAAAGCGCTCAGCTTCTTTTATGAGCGTAATGGTGAGAACGAGATCTATATATAGGAGAACCAAATCTAATATGGCAAACGACATTAGGTCCGACAACGGCAGCAGCGACACCTCTTGACATTCTAGCCGATGCCGTCAACCTGGTTTGCTCATCCTTCAAAGCGCCTTCTCCCTTAATTTTTTCCGAAAGAGCGATCATTATGACGTCCAAGATTCAAACAGAATTCATATATCGGAGATGGCCTGAATAAATGAATCATGTGCAGCCCATCTATCTCACTCTCGACACCATCTCAAATATAAAATTCCGTTGTCGCTACTAGTCATACCCACAATCACTCTCAGCATCAATTTCCATGGATAGATAAATTCTATTCATTCTGATTTTCTGTTCATCGTCCATTTTTATGCTATAGAAAAGTGGTATGTACACATAAATCAAATCAATATTGTTTTGGTATCGAAATAGAAGCGCATGGACAATCTTCGATAAAATCTCTAATCAGCAGAGGTAGCGTAATAGTGGTACAACCTTCTCAGAAAGTAAAGCAAAAGCGCTGGAGGCAGGAACAATAGGTAAAGATACCATCTACCACACGGCAGCTTATCAAGGCTTAACCGAAGATCCACACGAAGAAAAATAGATGAACAAAGGGGGAAATTTAACGTATTGATTCAAGAAAAGCGCTAGTGGGGATGATACAGGAAGCCCATGATGATACATTTTCTTGATGAATAAATAGAGCGTATGCATGGTAGACATTGTTAGATTCATGATGCCACAGACATTGGAACAGGGCCGCCGAGAATGGCGTTAGGAGGGTCTTTGAGGGAGGTGTCAGACCAAAGACTAGTGACACCATGATCGTGAGAACGACAGAGGTACTCTGGTGCCTGAATGTTGCTAGCATTAGGGGTCGCAGGCATAGATGAGGGAGAGAAGTATGCTGGAGATCCAGTAATATTAGAAGTAGGAGGAAGGGGAGGAGAAGGTTGGGGGTGTTGTTGTTGGGACAATGAGGCAATATCAGAGAGGGGGGTATTGGGAAGGCGGATAGCACCGTCATGCGGGGGTGACTGGGAGTCACGAGAGAGGGGGAAAGACTGAACACTGGGAGAATTGAAGGAGGTGGGTGGGGCAGAACCTGAAGAATAGACAGAGACTAATATGGTGAGTAAAGAAACAATACAAAAGATTGAAAGACATACTATTCTCATCCCAATCACTGGTGGCACCAGCAGAATGGACAGACCCATTGGAAGAAACGGAGGCCCGTCGAAGAAGTGGGGGAACTTTTTTAACATTTGAAGGTTTGGCCTTTGGACTGACGGTGTCCTTGGAGGCCTTGCGGTGTTTATTGCCAGCACGGAGTTCGTCGAAACGAAGAGGACGTGGACGGAGATGGGTGCGTTCGTAGAGACCACACTTGTTGCAAACTATTTTTCCGGGATTGAGAGTGGATCGGCGCCAGGAGGGAGGCTCAGTAGTATGGCAATTGAAGCAGCGGCGGCGAAGAAACTGGGTCTCCTTGGAGGCAGCATCGTCTGTGTGCTGGATAGGGAGAGAAGGAGTATAGGGCATGGGAAGGGGGACGGCAGCAGAGGACTGGGGACGATAGAAGGACTGGTTAGAAGGGAGGAGGATGGAGGACGGATCCTCAAGCTTGATGGTAGAAGTGTCATGATAGCCAAGAGGGGTCTCTTGAGAGAACTGATCAGGATATTGGTGGGTCATGAAAGGTTGGTACTGCATGTCTCTGTCGCAACGAACGACAGGATAGGTGTTGCGACGGGAGATCTGGTACTCATGTGGACGAGGAGGAAAATGTTGCTGCTGCTGCTGCAACTGCTGTGACCAGATCTCCTGGGTAGGTTCGTCGTAAAGCTCCTGCAGCAGGGTGCGCGACTGGAAAGGGCCAGTGTACAAGTCTGGGGCCTGTGCCGTCCAGTAGCCGGCATCGACAGCACACGCAGCGTCGTCGTCGTCAAAGGACTGCTTGTAGAAACGATTCATGGATCGGTCAACAACAACAATAACAGCAATGCTGCTCATTCTTATTCATTTGTATCAACCACATCTTGCCCAATCCGGAAACGAACCAGTTCGCTCAGCCAGATCTCTCCCAGATCTCTCTCGGTCGTTCCCGTTGCCTCCGGTCGTCGTCCTATCCCGCTGCCTGGCCTTGTCGTCGTAATCTCACCGTTCGATCCCTAAGCAAGTCATTCAGCCACTGGCACCTCCCCTCACCCCGGACACTGGGGACACCATAATACAAACAAATACGCCACCCAGCTCTTCGGTTCTCGGAGATCGAGATGACTGGTTAACATGATTCCACCGGAAACAAAGCGCCCGATACCCCCCGCTGTTTGTTCCTTGCTCATAATGCCCTCTGTCACTCAGCATGTCCTCATTATTTCCATCCACATGCTCAGGACGCCACTGTTCGGCTTTCTGCCTGGTTTTCTTGCGATTCTGCCTTCTCGGATCCCTAGCAATGTCTACCGAGTCTCCATCTCACCTGGGCTGATCTCTTGCCCCAACTCAATCTTGGTGACCGCCTATGTGTGTACTGCCTCTGCTGCCATTTCCTCACTCTTTGTTATCTCCGTACGGCATCATACCTCAGGTCTCTATTCCATTTCCTGTTAGGTTCCCAACGTTCGTGTTTCGAAATTCTTTTCAACATACTAATCGTGTCATCCTCCTTTCCAGGACCGTGCGTGGTCTACCACTCGGCCCATGTGCGCGCAACACCCTTCACAGCCGAACAGTTTCATCTCTTTATTTTAAATCTGTCTCTGAGTCTATGCCAAAATGCTCTGTACATTGGACACCGGAATGGTTCTCTTCTCACATGGTGCCCTCCGTCATTTCGGTATCACATGAACCTTCTCTTGATCATGGGAACAGATCCGGCAAGAGCTGTCCGATTATGTGTCACGGGAAATGCCTGTTGCTGGGAGTCTCCTTGTCGCACCAACATTTTCTCCCTCCTTGTCCGACAACTACTTCTCATATAACGACCCTGACATTCGGCAAGAGAAGCCACCCGAGATTGTGACTGACCAAGATTTGTTTATCTTGAATTTACCAGGCATAACAATTATCCTGTCGGTGCGTCTCACGGGTATTGTCCGATTTCGGGGCAAAAATGTCACAATAATGACCTTGACCAGGTGGGCTCAATGAGCAAAAGGTCCCTTGCATCGCCACTGATGGGCCAGCAACCACAACTTATCACCGCGGAAATTTTAATAAGTTTTTTGTCAACTGATTTGCAAAGTGGAGCAAACGTAGACGTAAACGTGTCATTGCCCGGATGTTTCCTATTATTTACAAAATAAATATCGATATGAGCTATCTTGGCTGCCTTGCTGTTGTGGAGTAAGAAATTTCGCTCCCGCCCAATGTCAGAGTAACAAGTGACATTTTCTGCTTGCCGGTGAGAGAGAGAAATCAAGACACTTACGTACCTCAACCCTGGGACGGGCGCTCACTGTCAAAAGCCAATGAATCGAGTACGCAACTAAGTCACCCCCGATGATACCTCTCTTCCCCTCTCATGGCCTTACTCAAAGTTCCACCGAACCGATTGGCACCTCACTGAGACTTCTCTAGGTCAGCATTCCCAAGAGAACGTGTTTAGCGCATGACAGGACGTTGTCATAAATGACATCGACCCTGACCTTTTGCGGAATAATCTGAACTTAAAAATAGACATAGAGGAAGTAATGCATATGATTTGCAACCAAGCAAATGGTAAGGTTGGACGTGCAAAATGTCCTCTCTTATAATTATAAGGTATCACTTTTCGCTGGTCATAAAGTTTCATATTCATCAAGAGTGTATCCCATGTTCATCTTTTCCTGTGAATGTTTTTTTTATTTTCAGAACCCAGGATCTTATTTTGTGTTCAAGGTGAAATGACCCACATGTACCACAGGCCAAAGGCAAGGACTGTCAAATGTCAGTCATGAACAAGACACGAAAGCATCATAGACAGAGCGAGGCAAAAACATGATACATGAGACGATAAAAAGCAGAGGGGAAGATCTAGAGTATGACCTGACTGTACTGGACCACAGAAGGAGCGAGCACCACGGATATGCGTTGTCTAACAGACAAGGCCCACTGTTATAAGGATAGAAATAGGGACCCTAGTAGATGTCATATCTAGCCGAAATCAGACACGAACAACCAGCCTCGAGGACTATGGTACTCTTGAAACAACGAGGGAGCCTTTGTCGTCCGTATCTTTGGGTCAATCCCCATAAGGAAGCACATACACACATGCACACACACAGCGAAGAAGGAGAGAGAACTTTTCCTTTGGATGGGAATACAAAATGCCGATATCCACGCTTCATCTCCTGTCGAACCTATTCAACCCAAATATCAAGTAAGAATCCAAGTATCCCACCGCCCAAAGACACACCATGAAGTGACAAGTGTTAAAGCAACCAATCTATGACAACAGCTCCAAGACCCCCTCCCTATACACTTTTCAAGCGACATGAAACACGGGATCTGTCATAGCCTGAATCGCATGCTTCAGTATGTTGATTCAACCCCGTGGGTCTTCTCTCGTATTCTTTTTCCCTCCGAGTGCTTCTTTTCATGAACCTTGGGAACCCAAATTCCCGTAAATTTCAAAAAAGAAAAAGAAAAAGACACAAAGCAAGAACAAGAGTTAGAGTGGCCATATCCCAGTATAAGCTGTGATAATTTGCCGCATGGCTTCTCCAAGTACAAAAGAAGGAACTCGAAAAAGATTCTTCTTCAATCTTCTTATCTCCTCCGATAACAGGGCAGTGCTATGGCACGAAAAGAATAGCCACTGATCTGAGATAGTCACCTGGCCAATATATGAAAGGGAGGGAGAAGATCTCGATGTATAGAGAATAGATGTTAAGCAAACAAACAGACAAATGACATCTCATCATTTGAGAAGCATCAAGTGAAGGGGAGAAGGATGTACCTGTGCACAAAGAGAAGCAAGCACCCAATGATGCCGTCGAATCACGACAAATCCCGTACACCGAGTCATGAGCTAGAAACTTGACTATAATTAAGGCAAGCTCATGAAAGCTGTAGTCTTCTGGGAAGTCTTGTTGAAGAGGAAGCACATATTGTTAATTTCCGATAAGCTCGCTACTAGAGACTTTCCGGAAACGCTCTCAGCAACGACAAAGAACAGCAGACAATCGTTCAAATACCTTAGGCCATTGGGTGATTTGTCAATGGTATGGGTTCAGGGTGGTGACGGCCAGAAAAAAGCTCGGTATCTTTGGTGCCTAACCTCTGTCAAAGCTGAATTTGTAATCTGGACTCAGTGACCATGGATCTGCTCAATGTTATGAACTTCACATGGTCTGTGTTTCAAAACACTTTTAACCACCATCAGTTTTATGACACATCAACCAATCGGACTTCCGATACTGCTTCTCTTTTCCTGGCTGTCTCGTTAGAATGCATATGCAATGGGTTCCTGGATTTGAGGTCCACACCTGTATATGTTTGCCATGGGTTTTCAAACCCATCACCTGTTGCTACCTTGACGCCAATCGGATTGCTACACCGCCCGTCATCACCATTACATCGACATGAGTCCCCCAGGACACAGCCTGAATCTATAAACATCGAAAAAAGATACTTACAAGAAAATGTTGACAAGCTCATCATACTATCAGTGCATTGATGACCATTGCCCCATGAAACCCATTCTCACGGTTTTCGTTTCGTTTGTTGGGTTCGATACACCCCTAGCAACTTGACTGTGAACATGAGACATACTAAAGGCGACCTATCGCCATGAAGTATATCTTCGCTTTAATATGAGGAGGTTCAACAATTCTTCCGATCAGGAGTGTTAACACGCGACGGAACGGATTGAGTCAGTGCGCTGCGCTGATCAGTATGAATTGGATGGAGCGCAAACAATTGAGTGGGTAAACTTTGACAGACACTGATTGATTCAGTATTGCCTTGGTATAGACTCCTGGAAGGTCATATTAGCACTTATCTGAAACCAGCTTTATAACCATCAATGTACTCAAGATGAGATTTTCAAGATCTTTGCTCCAAGGTAGTCGTAAGCAGCAGTTCCATTTTCCTAATCCCTACGAGTCGAGCTGCAGTACATCAGGGGAGACCAGAATAGGTCAGTAGGACTTTTGGTTTGATGAGAGCAAAAACATCTTCAGCAGTCCTCAAATACCCTCTTGGAGTCGTCCGTCAGCCAATAGCATATACTTTTTTGACGCCGTGAAGCAGATGAAGATGGCTACCTCCTTACGTTCACTGGCCTATGGGACCCCTTAAACCCTCAAGAAGTTGACAATGCTACGGGCTTTTCCTCGAGGACGAAGGCAGGCTGTCCCAGGGCTTGTATATCCAACTTTGGGCGATGGAAAAGAATCATAGAACCCATAGCTTCAGAACGTTACAACACAGCAGAAGCAGCAATTTGTTGCGAAGAGAAAATGCCAAATGGAGCTTCCGTCAGAGCTGATACCAGGGCATGTTAGCTAATTCTGGTTACTGCATAGAGCATGTATTTCCCTAAAGGCATTTATACCTCAAGCCTACCATGTGCAAATTTTGCCCACATCCTACTCCCTTGGCCACATGTCTCCTGTAGACATGCACCTGACATTGGGTCCTATCTAGGCCCTGCGCGTTTTAGTACTATCTTGCTTGTGGATCCAAAAAGCTTGTCACGTGATTGATCATCCTGTTTTCACTTTTACTTGAGGCTCCAATTACAATGTCCTTTGAACATGCTCCAGTTACAAAGGGTATGTTCAGGCACGACACAATCATTGAACTTGCTGACATTGCTGAATAGCTATGATGATGGGCTCGGCCCTTTCGTCGTTCTTTGTTGGTTTGTTTGATATAAAACACTACTTCCATCTTCAAGTAGGTGCAGGCTGCTTATGACGCAGATGCGATCTCATTTGATTAGTTGGTGCCTCATATTTCTCGACACCACCAAGTACGCATATTTTTCAGGTGTATCTTTGCCTCACACATCTAACAGGCGGATGCATTCTAGTATTGGCGGCTTGGAACACAATATCTCGCATTTCAGAACTCGAGCGAACTTCTGCTCGCTGAAATCCTGCTCTACAACTTTGGGATTCACATTGAAAGGCGGTTTGGAAGCGTGAAATATGCTGTAAGTGGAGGTATCATGAAGCAATCATATAGACATTCAGTCCATAGGCAGTCTTTCCTCGTTGTCACAACTCTTCTTGCCACAACACTGGAATTCTTAGCTTTACTCCTCTTTAATTCACTGGGACTCAATTATATTTCCGCCGGTGCTCTGGCACTTGTCTATAGTATCATTTACCAATATTCAAGATTAGTTCCTTCTGCATACCGATTTCGGATATTCGGAATTCAATTCAACAACAAAAGCCTCAATTACTTTCTGGCATTCCAGGTACGCATCAACGAATTTCATAATTCACAAATGAATATTCCTTCTATCTTAGCTCGCGATTAGTCGTCTTCCGGGATCCTTGGTGGTCGCAATCATCGGTATCATCATTGGCCAGATTTATCGTTCAGATATCGCCAGCTTTAATACATACCGACTCTCACCACCGGTAGTCACGTTGTCGAGATGGATCATCCTCCCGTTTGTCGGCTCACTGCGTGCCCCTCGACGGTCGACAAGAGCATTCCCTGAGAACTTTCATGCACAACAGACAAGATTAGTTACACCTGGAAACGATGAAGTTGTGACCACTTCAAGAAGTGCAACCCAGGAGAGCTCACGCAGAATACGGAATGCTAATACTAACGTGGGTGTGGGAGATAGCGCAGCCATCTCTAGAAGTTCAGTAATGAGAGAGTGGGTCGATGAATTGACGGGAAGGGCGGATCGGATAAATTCAGGAATGCCAGTTCCCACAGAGGCAGAAATAAGTCAGCTCACTACTATGTTCCCTGCTGTTAGGCGAGAAGTTGTGATCAGGGCGTTGCAGGGAAGGTTAGTGACTATTCCTTTCTTGGTTCATGGATTCAATCAATATTCGTGTTCAGTCGAAATATTGAAGGCGCAGCGGAGACTCTCTTGTCAGCCCATAGCTGAGATGGAGCTAGTCACAGTAACAAGCTATTGATTTCACTATTTTAAGTAGTCGACTCTTGCTCCTCATCCTCGTCGGCTCCGTCGTCGTTTTCATTGATGAGAGCATCAGGGGGCACAGAATACAGACGAACTACCGGCTGTAAGAGTTAATCAGTGGATGGTTTAGTACAACTCTTCAGAATTGTGTACCTTGTTGGGGTCTTTGACTAACACATACTTGCCCTCAGGCAACTTCATGCATAGATCTGTGACCATGCGTACGATGCCCCATCCGTTGGCCAAGGACATGTTGAGCTGAATTGCAAAGTCAGTTGGCTTAACGGACGTTGTGCTCAAAATAACGTGGTGTGTGTTATCGCGAGGGTTCGCGCGAGAGATATACCTGTCCGATGTACATATCAGCAAATATGAGGACAATGATGTCGATCCGAAGGTGCAAGATGAAACACCAGAACATGTCATTGATCAAGGAGATACCTTGATAAAGGAGTGCCCAACAGAAATCAATATATAGGAAAACATACCCGATTTTCATCGTATCGATACCAGCAAGGGTACCTTGTACAGCCCATTTGGCTAACTTGGAGCCATTGTTTTTCATTTCAGTTGCAACAACTGCTCCACGCTGGGTATCTAACTTTGAGCGCCAATCAGGCGCACCTGCAGCACCTGGAGCCCTAGGGTCGAACTCATTCAATGCCCGAATGGTAACCAAGCCCTGGCCCTCAAGGGCATTTTGACCGGGAATGTAAGCATCAGCCTCTGTTCTAACGCAAACCTTAATGTCTTCGTCTTCTGTTATTCCAATATCAAAAAGTCGATATCGATAGCCACAGGAAGCAAGTGGCTCGGTTTCATCTTGCCCATAGAATGGATTAGGATGCGCGAATTCAACGGCTGGTGGTGAGCCGCTTTCGACAACCGCTTGGAAACCGAAGTTTTGATTGATGTATGTGGCTTCCAAAGAGAGCGACGTAGCAGAGTTGATTGAAGGAGTTTCCGATGCCGATTTCTCAGCAAGGTTGTTGAGATTTTGAGGAGCTGGATCTTGAGGAGGATCGGCAGCATTTTCGTTCACTGTGACGGTATCAAATGGACCACCATCCCGCTTGTCAAGGAAAAGCTTGTCTCCTTCCCTGGTAATGACGATATCCCAGGGATAGACCGATCTCGGTGCGCACATCAATGCGCTTAAGATCACGTCGGTGGCATAGACAGTGGCGACACCTTGGGCAGCGAGCTGAGGGGATAATGAGCTAGTTTGAATGAAAGCTTGAAATATAGGC
>Ga0153943_1000393_pt1 | contig 13356 bp, 15 predicted proteins | sample TSNJ027MetaG_FD_104721 | JGI IMG/M metagenome (GOLD analysis project Ga0153943, IMG submission 104721) | Attine ant fungus gardens microbial communities from New Jersey, USA - TSNJ027 MetaG | ecosystem: Host-associated > Fungi > Mycelium > Unclassified | place: USA: New Jersey, Brendan T. Byrne...
CCAAATGGTAACTTCTACGGCGAGAGTCTCCAAGATGCTGCCCTCGTCAACCAATGGACGCATAGAGCAGAAACCGAGTTTGATGCCTATCTTGGGTGGCTGTATTATATCTGTAGTGGTATCTATCCCTATAACAAGGCCGTGAGTCTCTTCCGTAGCCCCAATGAACTTGAATTAACAGCCGATCTCCTTAGTTGGAAACCGCTTTGTACGATAGAATGGAGCGTACGCTTGATATCATGAATGAACACCTGAAAACTCGTACCTTTTTCGTCACAGAGCGTATCACTCTCGCTGATATCTCGGTTGCTACTGTCACCCAAAAGGCTTGCGGCATGGTCATGGACGCCAAGCGCCGCGAAAAATACTCTAACCTCATTCGCCACATGGAGACTGTAATCAACCAGCCTGACCTGAAGTCGATCTATGGTGAAACTCAATACACAGAGAAGCAGATGACCTTTGTTCCTCCCCCGAAAGAGAAGAAGGAGAAGGCTCCGGCCCAGCCTAAGGCTGAGAAGAAACCAAAAAAGGAGGCAGAGGCCGATGATGAGGAAGAACCTGACGTTCCTCCTGAGCCCAAACAGAAGAATCCTTTGGACGACTTGCCCAAGTCCACCTTTAATCTTGAGGATTGGAAGAGGGCCTACTCCAACAAGGAGACTCGTGGACCTGACGGTGCCCTTGAGTGGTTCTATGACAAGTGCGGTGTTGCAGCTACGTCTTATCGTAGACTAACGATGTCCATAGTTACGACGCCTCTGGATTCTCCATCTGGAAGGTGGACTTCAAATATAACAACGAGCTTACCCAAGTTTTCATGTCTTCCAACCAGATTGGTGGCCTCTTCAACCGTCTCGAGGCGTCCCGTAAATACCTCTTTGGGTCCGTCGGTGTACTTGGCACCGCAAACAATAGCATCATCACTGGTGTTTTAATCCTCCGTGGTCAGGAAGTCGAGCCCGTTGTGAGCGTTGCTCCTGATTGGGAGAGTTATGACTATAAAAAATTGGACCTTTCGAATGATGACGATAAAAAATACTTTGAGGGTTCCCTTTCTTGGGACTTGGAGGTTGATGACAAGAAGTGGGCTGATGGCAAGAACGTGGGTACTATATATGTCTCTGACTTCATGTGGCTGATCACTTTGGATTAGTTCAAGTAGACTTGGATAGATTGACGATGATGTTTTATGATTTATATTTCTTTTGCTCTCACATTGTCCCGCATCTTGAATGATGGTTGTTGAGTTTCAGAGACTTGGGCTCGGTTTGCAACGTCCGAACTACAAATCTTGAGTATGAGTCGTATTCAAACACTGCTTGGCCAACTTTCAACAACGATTGTTTTCATTATCAATGTGATAACGAGATGGATCTACTCGTGCTCTTGCAGATGCCACTATCTCCAACATCTTACATTGTATATGCATTATAAAAGCAATTTCTGGACTCTTATCAGACTTCAACTGCTAAGATGAAACATAGAAGTCTGTTTAAAGAAAGTGATGGTCATACCAAGATACCAGTATTGTCTCAAATGTACAGAGAATATCTAGAACATCTTGTCTAATTAATTGAATGGCTGTTCTGGAACCTCAACTATTTATCCACTCATTAACTCAATCCTTATCTGACCAATCAGCTCACTAGCCTTATCATTCCTTAACTCAACAGAACATCTGTATGGTTTTGGATGGCTACTAACGATGTCATCACCTCATACCATAGGAAGAATACAGGACCCTCGAACCTTGTCAAACCTGAATCCATCCCGACTTCGGGCTTTATCTCCTGTCCATCCTTGCCCTTGATCTTTTTGATGTTGAATAAACTGAGGATGGTAGCCATTGCTAACCACAGGTTGACATCTGCGAGGTGTCTGCCAGGACAAATTCTGATTTGAGACATTAACATTAACATTCATCATCTAGGTCAAATTGAGAAGGAAGCACCCTCACCTTCGTCCAAAGCCGAATTGCGCCGATGGCCGCGGTTCCTCTTGACCACCCATTGATTTGGGAAGGTAGCGATATGGGTTGAAAGAATATGGGTCATGATAGACCGCTTCATTCATAGATATACCACTGAGAAAATCAATATTTCAGGTATTTCAGCACAAATCCTTGACTCATGGTTTGATAGCTCACCGTATGTTCGCAAATACTAGGGATCCTTCAGGGATGAGCATCCCCTTATAATCGTCCTCTTGCATCGCACGGTGTGGGATTCCTGAGAAGATACATCTTATTAGAACAGCCCGCGCTTCTCAAGTCAATGAAACCTGCCAAGTGGAACTGGATTCAACCATCTGCATTGACGATTGAGTATTAGAGTCATTTGCAAATCAAGTGACATTACCGGTATGTTTCTTGCAGTATGCACTCTACGAACGGTAATTCATCTCGATCTTCTATTTCTGGTAGGCGTGAACCACCCAAATAAGCATCGATTTCTTCATGAGCACGGAGCTGATATTCAGGGTATAAAGTCATTGCGAGCATGAAAATGGAGATGGAAGACCAAGTCTAGAGTTTATCAATCGGATGTTTTAGCGCTGCCAGACGTTTGTGGCTTACAGAGTCTGTGCCTGCGCCGTAAATCCCGGCTGCTGCGCCTTTAATGTCTTCGAGCTCTTCTTGTGTCTCATTATCTTCCTTGTGCAAGCACTCAAGGTGGTAAGAAAGGAAAGAAGGTTTCGCTGTGCCCTCGGCCTATGAAAGTTGATGAATCAATCCAGATCTTGCCTGTGATAAGAGTACGTGCTTCACCATCTGCTTTTGGACTTGGCTGAATGGGTAGTCATGCAACCGTCGAATGTAATAATTGAACCCTCGTGCCTTCGACGCATAGGAGGTTCCTAGGAACCAAGATGGCAGGTACTGAACTATGTCGATGATTCATGAATTTCGTTGATAGTGACCTTTGAAAAGAGAGACCTACGGATAGGAAATAGATCGACAAGTGTGCCGCCTGGAGGTCCGCAGTGCGTTATCGCGTAACTACTGTCTGCTGTAATCTGGACATATGGGTCGGCGTTTGACAGGATCTCATGTCCATATGCAATATACAAGACGATTGAGGTTGCGAAACTGCCAAGCACACATGTCAGTTCTCCATACCTCGACACCCTAGCCACTTACCGGCGGATCACTGTTTCCCTTTCATCCGGATTATTATCGAGAAGGTTGAGCGCAAGTCGACGCGTTTCACGAAGTTGTATCGACCGATATTGCACGATACTCTGGCGAGAAAGATACTGTTCGTAAAGACGTCTATGTTTTCGAAATGTTTTTTCATAGCCGGTGAATGCGAGATTCGGGTTCCAAACCATCCTGTTATGTTGGGGGGTATCATATCAGCATCAAACTGTAAACCACTGAGGGACGATTATCGATCTTATGGTGCGTACAATTTGAAAATGGGAAAACCCGGACGGTCACTATAGTTCCAACTTCGTTTTTCCATCAGGTCCGTGGCTGCTTCAACACTATTGAGGATGATCATCTTGCGATTTAATACTCGCAGGAGCATGACGTCTCCTGTAAAACATACTCAGCTACCTAGCATTCACAAACTAAAATTCAACTATACATACCATATTGCCTCGACCATTCTGCAAATCTATCCTCCGGATTCTCTGGAGGAATATATCGCATATGGCCAATCATTGGATCGGCAGGAGGCCCTGGAGGGAGAGGTAACCTTGATTTATAAACGCGCTGCCTTAACCAAAGAAGGGCAATCCAGATGACAGCAATAAACCACGAAAGAGCTCCCATATTGAAAACTGCAACAGTGAAGAGTGGGGTGGAGATAGGCATCAGTCCCAAGCAAGTTTTATAACTCTTAAAAAAACACATGTGCCGTATTTCCTCCGATCAAATCCGTTGAACGTAAAATTGACCCAGTAATATGTATCTACCCTGGTTTTGGAACCATTCAGAAAAACTTTGAGAATTGCTGCCGCTCTCCGAGTTTTAGGGCGATGCTAAAACGTAGTTGGCGTCCGCGTTGACAGAAACACGGGAATTTGACGATCGGCAACCGGATAGCATGTTCTTTTATCCGGAAGTATCAATGAAATCGATAGTTGATTTTCAAATTGATGTGGTGACGAGATTGATGACATCATATCAGAAAAGAGACATTGTATTTGGAATGCAGTCGACTCTGTATTCAGTTGTTTTGTAGGTGTCGCTCATAACCCGTATTCTCCTCTCAGCTACTATAGGCTATTAGCGTGTAACTGTGCAAGGTGTTGAGTTAGGGACGAGCAACGTAATATGGGTAAGAACTCGTTGCAAGTGTGTATCTAAACTATTTATTCTACACAAAACAATAAAACATGAAACAATAAGAGTGAGACAGTTCAAGACATGATTTTAGTATAGCGTTCGATATTCCAACAAAAGGCTGTGATCATAAACCTGTGTGTCGCGAATTCTGATAATCAATTCATTACGGGTATTTTGAACTGTCAAACACTTGGAACACTTGATATAGTCGGAGATAGGTCGGAGCTATTAATATCATAGTTCGTGACATCATGATCATGTGACTACTAACACAGTACCGTGACACTAACTCACACGGACAAGCAATAGTAATCAGATAATACCAGACCTGGCAGTATCAAAAATCGGATCTATTCAACCATTCCAAGTCGGTCCAAACTCCACTTCACACCAGCCGTCACAAGAGCCGCTACAAAGAACATCAAATCAAACAAGGAACTAAACAGCTCCCATGGCGGTATCAGATTAAACAAATTCGCAGACACGTCTCGCATCACTCCCACATTGGCATCATCTACTGAGATATCACGTTGTGCCAATGGAGGTGGGAACGAAGAACGCAGCTGTACGACTGTCGAGAGGAGGTATATACCCTAATACAAGGAAGGGCTTGAGACGATGAGATTAATAGCGGAAGCGTGATGAGACGAACCATGAGATAGGAGAGAACGAGAATAATCAGACACGTTCCAAGTGTTTTCGAAGTGACTTTCAAAGCCTACAACGAATGTCAATGTCAATGTCAATCCTTAGGTGGCTGACTTGCTCGGTTGACACCACGCATGACAAGCCCTATACTCGACAATACAATCAACCCAACGAGCAAGAGGGAAACGTGCCGGGCAAGGGACGAGATTGACTCTGGCGTTAACTTGAGCCCAGGTATTACTTTCGATTCCCTCGCTTCTTCTGCTCCATCCACGTTTATATCACCGCCTGTTGCTGGACCAGATAACGTGGAAGAAGGTATCAATAGCCAGATCAAAACGCTTGTCACAATATCTGGGTACGTCTGGCTCTGCATTTCGCGGGATCTCAAAGGGTGGAAAAACATGGTACTATACCCTGCGGTGAATATTCGAAAGATACAATAACCGGCAAAGAAACGACCAATCAAAGATGAGAATCTGCCTTTGAGCGTCTTGGCACGCTGTGAGGAGGCGAGTCGGATGCGTTGGAACTGAAGGGTGGAAGAGAGCGTCGAATGGAGAGTCTTCAGACCTCTAATTTGCAACGTCACTTAGAGGTATGGATACCAGGAGGTAAATGATGGTGGGAGAAACAGGAGCGGAGGAGTAAGGACGTACAATCGTCTCCACCGCGCAGTGTATCACCCACACGCTTCATCCAGACTGCAGTAGTGTTAGAGATTCCCGCGATATCAGACGATGGCTGAGAAACCTGAGCTCTACTGGCGAGTTCGTCCTCCTTTCTCTGTAGATCGTTCAACACACTCTGTACACTCAGTTCGGTACTGCGAATCTCCTCCTCTGTAGGTACAGCATCATAATCCTTGCTAGTTGATGATGGCAAAAAATTCCACGCTCGTGTGACTACACCGAAACCAGATAGCAGCCCAAGGATAGTCGTCCCGAGAACCACGAGTCGAGAAAGTGTCCTGCTGAGAAAAGCTGGATCTGATTCGGTTGTGAACGGCGGTATATACGACAGCAGAGTAAGTGAAAGGATAACAGGGATAAACGAGGAGGCAATTGCACGAGGCACCGAGCGCAAGATGTTGGTGGGGGCAGGTGAGAGAACTAGGAGTGCGATGGACTGCGGTATGAGAATAATGTGAATGACAAGTAGAGCGTATAGAGAGAATTGGAAATTTGCCACTCGTTGTGACGCGGAAAGGGTGTTGGTAGCTTGACATAGGAGCAGAGCGAATAACAAGGAGGACTCTGTGAATGTCCACGAGAAGACCATCCGCGCGAGCATCTGACACCAATCTTGCTTTCCTGCGACTAAGTTGTGGGTCCCAGTTGTTATGCTTGTCGGTAATACACCGATAGCATCTGAAGAGGAGTTGAAGATGACATTGGGAAGAAGATAGAGACAAGCAGCAAAGAGTGATGGGCGAACGAGGAGCAGAAACGACATGCACGGAGGACTGTGTGAAAATTGAATATTATTTCTATATTATTTCTCTGCTATGAAACAGTATGAAACAATCGTGCACTGATCTTAATGTTAGGCAATATGATCAAGCATCGATCAATCCTACTGTCTCCAGAGAGCTCTCAACCGTGTATTGTATTCCATTTACATTCGATTGTTTAATCCAAGAAATCTGTTTCGCCTTTCTTAATAAACGCATCCAAGCCTTTCTCAGTTGGACTGTCGCCTCCAACAAGGTCAATGCCTAGTCCTCCAGCGTCTTCTCTATCTACCAATAAAGCAAGAACTTCAGCCACATCATCTCGCTTTCAAAATATCCCAGTCAGTCACGTTTGTTATCGTCGTCACCAAAGGGGCACTCACAGAAACCGCGGGTGAGAGATGTGTTCTACCAATAGACGCCTTTCCTATCCCAGGTGCATTCGACAATTCCCCAGGTCTCAGTATGGTCCATTTGAACGCTGTCCGCTGAGCGAGGTTCATGTCTGCTTCACTTTTCCATTTCATATAGCTGCGTAACTTGGTATGAGCCATCTCAGAGTTTGCTTTGTCTTGATCATCCTGGAGCGGCATATAATCAACACTAGGGCTTAAACCACGAAGTGAAATTACGCACATAATGTTGAGGTAGCTTGGATGGATCCCTCAAGACATGAGCAGCCGAAACTAAAATCAACCTCGGTTTCATTTCACCCTCCACGCCCTCTATAGCATCGAAAACCTTTATTGCACCCTCATAATCCACCTTTTTCGTCCTCTCTTCACCGCCTTTACCTCCCGCACCAGCTGAGAAAACGATAACATCTTGACCCGTGAATGCTTTTACAAGATCAGGAACAGATGACACTTCGAGTGATAGGACGAGAGGAGTCGCCCCTGCAGTGGTGATCTCAGGAGCATGGGAAGGATCCCGGATTACGGAAGTCACAGAGTAATTGTACGGGGATTGCGATAAGAGGCGCGCTAAACGCAGGGCGACCTATGATGTATGAACTTTTGGAATCTGGGATGGACGTGAAGAGCTCACGTTGCCATGCCCTCCCACAATCGTAACTTTCTTAACCATGATAGTAGTTCCAGAAGAAGGAAGGAAGAAGTCCTGTTGCTTGAGAGATCGTGGTACATAAACATAAATTTCAGACGTAATGACAGTCCGCGGCTCCCATGATCTGATACGTCTCTGGAGCTTTCGAGAAGCATCATAGAATCATTTCAACTGGAAGAACTATCCTTCGATAAATTGAATCGAATTTCTAGTCGAGTCGAGCAATTAAACACAAATGCTATTCTTAACCATCTCTTGTAATACTCATTAGATCTACTTATGCCCCAGCTTCACTCCTTTCAAAAAGCAAGCACAGCTCGTTTTCAGCGAGGCCTTGGTGCGAACTATGGTAGTTTGGAATCTCAATCAGGAATTTCTTTCAGTCGCATGACTGTACACAATTCCTTCTTATGATAGTCACAGTTTATTAGTGTTCGCATATACATACAGAGATACCTAAAAAATTACAATAAAACATCAAACAAAACAAGACAGAATAGCAATATCCTTGATCCTCAACTAGCCTCAACGCCCGCCCCAGAAGCACTCCCAACAGGCATATCATAATCCATCGGAACATCCTTCCCCTCCAACCAAACCGCATCTTCACCACCCAGATCAACACCTTTACCCCAATCTAATCTCCTCCTCGATGGTAACTCTTTCAATTCCTCCGTCAGTACCCTCTCCGCTGATGACTGCGAGAGCTGCAAGGGCGGTCGAAGATGTGTCGTTGACGATGCAGGTGACAAAGTACAAGAAGACGGAGGTGGCGTCGATTGTCGGTGTGCCCACTGCTGTCGACCTTGAAGTGATGTGGTAGACACCGGATGTCCACGGTCATTTGTCGTCACTCTCGAGGAGGTCAAGGGTGCAACCACCCCTGCTCCTATCGTACTACTACAATCAGGTCCATCACTTGCTCTTCCAGCTCTAACGTCATTTTCGTTCTCTTGCACAGGCGCCCAACCCACACTCCCGACTTGCAGATCTCCGGATAAAGCCGTCACAGTGGCCACAGCACCTTGTTGACTGTTTCTAACAATAACGTACAACTCCCCATTCCAGCCAATAAAATCCAAACTCTTAACCGTACGGGCAACATACTTTGCGCTCTCTAAAGTTCCCAAGGGTTGCAGCGGCAGGACTGAAGGTGCTGACTGAAGAAGGTGCTGTTGAGATCGGAGCATGGCATGTTGCTGTTGCGGACATGAAGAATAAGAATGTTCAATTTGTTGGGCGGGACGAGGGAGGGCGTTGGGCAGACGATTAATCAGGCTATGAGGTGGCTGCTGTTGCACCGGTCCTTCTGATCCATGCGTATTTGTTGGTCCGCCACCACCTGGGGCATCGGAGCTGGGACCAAGAGAAAATCCATCAACATCAGCATGCCCAACGCTGTCTTTCCTATGTCCGTTTCTCCTTGTTGGCATCGTAGTTCCATCTGCATTGGCATTTGACAAAGAAGTAGAGGCTACAGGCTGATGCGAATGATTGAGATGCGGTGTACCACGTGGACGTTGCTGCTGCTGCTGTGGAGGTATTCCACGATCAAGTCGAGACTGTGTACTCGTGTACAGTGCATTCGGGCACGATGTGTAAGCGGTAGTATGAAACGCAGGCTGGCTATTGTGCAATCGAAGGTGCAAAAATGAAAGACAAGCAAATCTCTGAAACTGGCTCGCATACATATGCTGCATAATAAAAATGAGCTTAAAGCACCACGCGATATGGCATTCGACATACCATAGGCAGCTGAGACACACCGACCTCAACTCTCAATGCTCCCAACTCGCTCGGCAGACTTTTCACAAGCACATCCAGCTCTGATATGCACCCGCTCAAATCCATCTCTCCATGCTCTTCAGTAACACCAGTGACACCACACCCCCGACTCAAACAGCCAATTCTGACGCCCATTGTTCTCAACCCTCTCAGTCCGGGCAACAACGGCGCTACCAAATCCCAGGGACAATTTCCCAAGTCGAGTCTTCGTAATTTGGTACGGTTGCGGAGAAAATGTGTAACCGTGGCATAGAGATGCAAAATTGTGGGATCATAATGATCTTGTGGATGTATTTGAGGTGCATGAGGCTGGTTGAGATGTGTATGAGGCAGGGGAGCATTTGTAATGTGATGAGGATAAGAGTGGAGGTAACGCTGCTGCTGAGGAGGTGGAGAAGAAGAGGGTGCTGGGTCAGACACAGGAAGTTGAGTGGTTGTGTTCAGGGAAGGTGTGACTGCTGATGGCTGACCGACAAGGAGAAATCGGAAAGCCTTCAATCGGGGAAGCAGCGTATGTTCCCCGTTGATGACTTCGTCACTCCCAAATACCACCGCTGCTTTCCCCGGTTCTTCAAATACACCATGAAGTGTCAGACTCTCAAGTTGACTATTCACACCACCAGCCGCATGTGCGATCCGGCTCAGAACTGTGTGTGAGATTCTCGTATCGACGAGATCGAGATGCGTGAGGTTGTGTATCGTCGGAGAGGAGAACGTAGCATCCCATGAGTGTTGTCGCAAAAGATAAGCGCCTAATGTAAGGTGTTTGAGCGTCTTTGAATTGTTATCAAGGACAGTTGTAATTTCGGACCAGTCGGCATATCCATCATCGTCCTCGGCTCTGAGCGTGAGTTTTTTCAGCGTGTTGAATGACGATATCCCACATGCATCGAAGTGGAACCCGACCGAACCTAACGAATCTAGTTTGGGGTACACCGACAAAAGAAACTGCACCATATCCTGCCTCAATTCCGGATATCCAATCCATTCAAACTCCCTCAACGCACAGAACTCTGGCAGAGCCGTCTTGAATACCCTGAGCATAAGATCCAGAAGCTCACCTTCCTCGCATGCCCAATGCACACGAAGAATCTTGACTCTGCGAGAGAAATCTTTGTCGGTCTTGACACGCTCGAAGATATCCATAGAGCGATTGACGTTTTCGGACTGATCTTCCCCGAGATAGAGATCGATGGTATGGAAGATGTGGTCGAGAGCGACAGAACGATGAAAGGAAGAGAGAAAGAGCCATGTACGGAGATGATACCGTGGGATATAGCCTGCAATGCGAGACCATACTTCTGGAGGAGCACGCTGAGATGGAGGGTCGCGTGCGAAATGTATTTTCTGGTCAATAGGTTGGTAGGTCGAAATGAGGACATAATAGATGCATACTGTACATTGACGAACGCGGTTGGCAACATCCCGATTTGACGGGTCAAGACGCAGTACTGCGTGAAAATCTAATGAGATTTTAGAACAGTCCAATAGAGAAAAATCACAGGAGAGTTGGCGCACCTTGATGTGCTTGAGCAAGTAATCTTTCACCACATGCCTTTCGTGCGTTGGCACGAGCTAGGAGAGCTTTGGCCAATTTGGGTTTTGGTAGATTGGGAGTTTTAAGATACACATCGAGGTACCGTTCAACATTGTCATCATACCTACAAGTAGACTTTCTTCAACAAACAAACAAACCCCCTGATGCGAACATGTATTCGCCCTCACCGTCCGGCGTCAATTAGCGTCAAGGCGGTATCTAGCAGAAAATCGGCTTTGCGTGCTGGATCAAGAGCTGTTAGCGCGCTTTGAATCGTTGCTGTAAGGTCGTCAGCCGACATCAAGTTGGCGTGGGTAAGCCGTACCGGACAATGTGGAATCTTCGCACACTAAGAATTCCTTTTATGTTCCAGAGAAACAAATGTCACCCTGGGAAAAAATTGCCAATGGTGTGAAGTATTTATCTGAAAACATGTTGCACTACAGTCCAGAATTAGGCTATCACTCTTTAATATACCTTCAACAACTACTGTTGGCGGAGCAAGATGTCTCCGCGGCGAATATAAATATTTCCGGGTCGCTCGATTGTGACTTTAAGTATGGCCCAGCACAAATATTTACAGACATAAAGGGAGGCTGAAGTCACAAAATTGCGAAGATGGATAAATATATCAGTTTTCACGCTGTCTAGGACAATGAAGATGAGAGTTTCTCGGTAAGAAAGTATTTTCGACGATTCTATTGATGAGCATTTGGTTCCAGAATCGACCGGGTGGCTCAGTCTGGGTCTGGGCTTTGACCTAGACTTCAACTCGACGTGTGATTGACGGGAGTACATTCCAGTCCATTGGGTGATATATATTTTTCGCTTCTTGGTTCAACACAACCTTCCCTCCAGCTTCATGAATGTCTTTAATCCAAAAATTCTCGACGCCAGCATCCGCGATGTTTCCTCATTCCTTTCTGACAACCAGAAAGTCGAGCTCTTGATCTATGCCATAAAGAGCCTTCATTTTGAGGGGTATGTACTCGCATTGTTTACTCATGTCCCATCACGTATGACTTTTCCCTCGTGATTTCCTCACTTGATTCCACGGTCGACCTCCAGACGTTCTCGAACTATTATTGAGAACGCAATTGAATCGTGTTTACATGTCACGACACTATCTCCAGAGATTACAGCTAAGGCACATATCTTGAGAGCGCGGGTTCGACTTACCAACGGTTTCCATTTGAGTGCCCAGCAAGGTTGGTGTACACCCTCCCATGTCCTTCAACATATCTATTTCTATGGCGACAGATCTACAAGCAGCGCTTGATGCAGAGCCAGATAACCCGGAGGCAAAAGCTTTGCTTCATCAACGATCTGTGACCGTTGAAAAAGTGGATACTAGTTCTGGCAACCTGTCCTGTCCATCTCTCACCCTTTGCATAGCTTCTGTCTCCATTGCCGATTAAGGAAAATAAGGTCTCCATTGAAATATGGAGAGAGATCGCACTATCCCTGCCCAGGCGTGACCTCAAATCACTCTTGTTTGTTCCTCATGCGATTTCCCGGGTTGCGTCTCAGTTACTTTTCCGAGAACTGGATCTCTATTTTGGAGAATTGAAATACAGTAATACTGATGACAACAACGACTGGAGGAGTCATGAGTCTCGAACGAACGACGGCGTAAGGGATGCACAACGCAGTGCTGATATTCTTACACGGATTATAGTCGATCCAGCTTTTGCCCACTGTGTGCGCACTCTGCGGATTTTTGCATCCACCAGAGCCGGTGGACTCGCATTTCAGACAGGTATGAAAGTCAGCCTCGAATTCCATGCATTAGTTCATGGGTCTGTCCAGGAATGCTCACCAATGCTCTCCCGAAACTTGTGAATCTACGAAATTTTCACATTTCGTCACCTGCAGAGGATCTGCCCCCTATCCTACACATTCTTCAGTCTGCTAACCCACGCCTATGTGGACTATCTTTACAGTACGTGGACAACAGAGTGCAGGCCTCGAACAATATTAACATGAACTCTTAATAGATCACCTGACCATCCTACTGACCTCTCTTTTCTAAATTTCCGCTATATCTCCCACTTCACTTACACGAGTTCGCCTGTGCAGACACAGACAAATAACTCCACCGTTGCCTATGCTTCCCTTCAAAACATTCTCTCATCTAATCGTGCCACTCTTCGTACGATTAATCTTTCGACTCCGTCTTGGTCTTTCCCTTCCAATTCAATATCAATACGGAATCTTACTCGAATTCACTTTGCCGGCACATTTACTGGTTCTTCTCACACTTCATCCAATTCAAGTAGTGGATCGCACATAAATCCTCAAGTTATCTCTGAATTGATCGAACATGGCCGACAACTTGAATATCTATCTATTGACTGTACCTTTCTTGAGAATACCACACTGTCAACGCAATTCCTGACAGACCCTATTCCACCGATTCTTCCCCATCCTTTGCCCTTCTTACGCCATTTTTCTTTTACAGTTCACGCTCTGGGCCGTCATACAGTTGATAAAGGTTTATTCCCTTCAATCACCTCATTCCTGCGCGGGCGCCATCAACTTCAAACTCTACAGCTCATAGTCGACACAACA
>Ga0153943_1000394_pt1 | contig 13311 bp, 13 predicted proteins | sample TSNJ027MetaG_FD_104721 | JGI IMG/M metagenome (GOLD analysis project Ga0153943, IMG submission 104721) | Attine ant fungus gardens microbial communities from New Jersey, USA - TSNJ027 MetaG | ecosystem: Host-associated > Fungi > Mycelium > Unclassified | place: USA: New Jersey, Brendan T. Byrne...
AGTATTGTTTGCAATTTTTTCGCCACTTCCGACTGAAAATTTACCAAAATGAAAATTTGGCGCTAAATCAATCCTTAGTGCTTCTGTATTTCCAGTGGGCTTATCTGGTCCGTTGGGGTCGGTTGGATCGGTTGGGTCAATTGGGGGAATCACTGGATCCGTTGGTGTTTTATTCTCTTCAAACAATAGCGTTGCATTAGTTGAAGCACCATTCCCTTCAACTTCTTCACCGTTTGCAGTAACAAATTGACTTCCTAATACACTAACAGATAATCCTAACATCATCATTAAATTTCTTTTTTTCATTTTCTTGTTCCTTCTTTCTTTTTTTATATTTTAGGGTCCTAAATTCAACACAAATTGAATGGATCCTCGGTAGGCTTCTTTTGTTTTGACATTTGCTGAATTCATTTTTAAAAACAGACCTTGATTTGGTTTAAAATCAATGGGCTTTGTCAACCCATTATTTCTTCTATCATTGATAAAAATAGGCGCAAAATCATTACTTAATTTAATGATTTCTTTGTTTTTCCCTTCAATATAAAGGTCTGCAGGTAAATAAGATTGTGTCTCGGTCTGCATTACTTTCTCAATTTTTGCTGACAATACCCAATTTTTTTCAGATAGATAAGTATCTATTACTTGAATAGAAAACGCATTTTGGTTAAATAATTGGTCTCCAGGCTCTGGAATTGGATGCTGTCCAAAATTAATCTCCTTTGTAATTGAAGTGAGCTTAACTTCTTCATTAATTACATTAACGGTAAATTGTTCCTCTTTTATTAACCCGTACTCATTGTTCACCCCAACCGTAATTTGGTGTTTCCCCTCAGACAAACCTTCAATTTCTATTTTTACTTCTTTATTTTTTCCTTTGTTTTCAGCAATTACTCTGTTTCCTGTATCAATTTTATAATAATACGCATCGTTTGTTCCCTCGGATTCAACTTTTCCGGTTACTTCAAATGGCTGATTCACTTGCAATTGTTCAGGAAATGTTTGTAGCGTCAAATTTAAAAATGTCTTTTGGTGAACCAACATTTGAACTGGGCTTAAATTTATTTGCCCGTCAGTTCCTTTAAAAGTATACCTCGTTGTTCTGCTAAAATAAGGAATGGCATTTTCTTCATAAATATCTTCAGAGATGACTTGAAAATCGGCTTGAAGAAATGGTGTCACCGGGGTTTTAGTATACAGATTTATAACTCGCATATATTGGTTAGGGTTGATAGTTTCTGTAATAGGGACCTGAATTGTCCTAGTTAAATAATTTTCACCATTTAAAATTCTGTTGATTCCTACTACTTCAGTGGTTCCATCTGTTTGTGTATCATCCTGCTTACCATTCACTTCGCCATTTGCTTGTTGGACATTCCAAGGAGAAATGTAGCTGTTCCATGTCGTTAACTCTGTTGAGTGATTTAAAATATTTTGTTGCTTTCGATTATAAAATTGAGAAGAAAACTGTAACCTCTTTAGACGATTAGGTGGTAATTTATTGTTTGTTACTACTTTAGAAACGCTTTTATCGGCTTCATTATCTTTAGATAACGCATTAACATCTAAAACAAGTCTTGTTTTAATTGTCAATTCTGGATTAAAAAGTAGCGAAGCAAGCCATTTAAGTAATGCCCAAAAATCGAACCCGCTTTTATTAAATGTGTATGTTATTGTATTTCCAGAATAGCTTAATAAACGTTTATCTATTGGCACAATCTGGTTACCAATTTCAATGGTTGAATGATTTGTTAATGACTGCGCCATTTGTTGTCCAGAGATTCCTTCTGGTGTTATCCAGACTATTTTAAAATCGATAGTTTGACTTAAAATAGGATTATAACTAATGTCGCTATTGTTGACAGTATAGTTATCTTCAAGGGTAACAACGCCACCTTTCCAAGGATCCTGTTGTAAATTTTCTGGCGTGTAAGTTACTTTCCCGTTGCTGCTAATAGCATAAGAATTGGAGGGGAATGAGAAAATACTGACGAGTATAAAAAATAGCCCCCACTTTTTCATTAAATCTCACCTCCTTTAAAAATTATTGTTCAATCTTCTTGAAAAAATTTTTGAAAGAGCTCTTTTATCTTTTTTTCTTTAAACCCAATTTCTGGATGAAAAGCAATCAGCCGAATATGTTCTTCCGTTAATTGGATTCCCACCTTTTCATGCCAACTTTTATAAAATTCAACGAATAAACATGCTTCCTCAGCAGTTATTTGTTTCTTCTGATAAACTTTCTCTTCTTCTTGATATAAATGAATATATTGTTTCTTCATTTCTTTAACGATAGCTTCATTAATTACTGGCATTTCCTCCCAAGAATATTTTTCCAAACACCTTTTTAATTTAATCACTTCTTTATTTAAATGATCTATTTCAATACGAACTAAGCCTAAACGAATATTTATAATTAAAGGCTTTATAAAAAACGGATTATTTAAAGTTAACTCAATATCTGACAATTTTAACTTTAAAGATTTCAGAAAAAAAATATTATTCATTCGTTCAACTATACGTTGTTGATGATAATATCGTTTTCCTTTTATTCTAGTCCCTTGCTCTATTAACCCAATTTCTTCATAATAACGGATTGTCCTGACCGTCGTCTTAAACAACTTAGCTAGTTCTGTTATTGATATCATTTTTTTACCTCCTAGTTTAGAATACTTCATTACGTTACGTAACTTTCAAGTATTTCGAAGTATTTTTTCATAATTTAAAATTAAAAAAAGCCTAGGACAAAAATCACTTTGGATTTTTTGTCCTAGGCTTAAAGACTGATAAAAGGCGAGAACAGAAGCAGCGTTACGTATTGATTAGAAACTAAGCACTTCTATAGCGACCTCTGATATTATCTATGAGCAGATAGTTAATAATATTTAAATCATCGAACAAATTTCTAATTATCCAATGATTTTAAAAAGCCACTAACTGCCTCCACCCCAAACAATAACGCCTCTTCGTTCGGTTCAAACTTAGCAGAATGAAGGCTGTAGGGACTTGCCACGCCTAACCAAAACATCGTGCCTGGGACTTTAGACAATAGATAGCCAAAATCTTCACCTGTCATTGCAACCGGTGCTTGTTGAAATTGAACTGTTGCTTGTTTGCTCATGTATTCAATCAAATTCGTGGTACATGCTGGCTCATTCACTACAGGTAAATACCCTTTCTGATCAAGATGAACAGTTACTTCACATTGAAAAGATTGCGCAATACCTTCACTAATTTCGCGAATTCTTCGCTGCGTTTGTTCATTAGTTTCTGCTGTCAATGTGCGAATTGTACCAGATAAAGTTGCTTCTTCGGCAATCACATTGCAGGCAGTCCCTGCATGAAAAGTTCCAAAGGTAACGACTGCCCCAACCACAGGATCAACATTTCGACTAACGATCGTTTGCGCTTGCTGAATTAAATTGGTGGCCGCCAAGACCATATCATTTGCTTGATGCGGAAAAGCCGCATGTCCACCTTTTCCTTTTAAGGTAATGTTCACTTCACAAGTGGCAGCAAACAATGTCCCTACTCTGGTACTAATAGTTCCGACTGGCAAATCAGGATTAACATGAAGCGCATAAAATTCATCAGGTAACCACTCACCAAACGCGTGGTCTTCATACATCAACATCCCCCCTGCTTCATTTTCTTCAGCAGGTTGAAATAAAAATAAAAAGTTATTGTCCGGTTGCTGTTGACTTAATTCTTTCAAAACCCCTAAACCGATTGTCATGTGAAAATCGTGCCCACAGGCATGCATAAGCCCTGGTCGTTTTGATTGAAAAGCAGAAACCACTTCCTCTTGAATAGGCAAACCATCAATATCAGCACGCCAGCCGATGGTTTTCTGAGGATTTTTGCCTTCTATGAAGACTAAAATCCCCGTTTGCCATGTTCTAACTTGCAGATAAGGTTGCTTCATTTTATCAATTTCATTAAGTAAAAAGGCTTGTGTTTCCTTTTCTTCTAGACCGATTTCAGGTATTTGATGTAGTTGCCGTCTAATCGCAATTAATTCTTCTTGCTCCACAAAAGCCACTCCTTCATTTTTTGGGTAATCGAAAGCCGCCATGAAGAAGTTTCTTCATCGCGACTGACTAATTTATTTTTAGAGTTTACGTAATTCTTCTAAAATCTCTGTTTTACTCTTGGTTTTATCATCAATTTGTTTAATTACTTTTGCTGGCACGCCTGCGACAACGGTATGCGCTGGAACGTCTTCCACAACTACTGCCCCAGCAGCCACAACGGCACCTTCACCAACACGAACCCCTTCTAGTACGACCGCATTCGCTCCAATGACAACCTCGTTTTCAATAACCACAGGTGCGGCACTTGGTGGTTCAATGACACCAGCTAAAACCGTTCCTGCGCCAATATGACAATGCTTCCCTACAGTTGCACGACCGCCTAAAACAGCGCCCATATCAATCATAGTCCCTGCACCAACGACGGCGCCAATATTTAGAATAGCCCCCATCATAATCACCGCTTGATCGCCAATTTCAACTTTTTCGCGAATCAAAGCACCTGGTTCAATCCGAGCATTAATGTCTTTCAGATCAAGAAAAGGAATTGCTGAGTTACGTGCATCGTTTTCTACAACATAATCCTCAATTTTTTCTTTGTTTGCTTCTAAAAAAGGTTTTACGTCAGCCCAATCGCCAAACAATGTCCCAGTTTTACAATTATTAAAGACCTTAATTGTTTCCGGAAACGTGACTTCTTTTAATTGCCCTTTCAGTGTTACTTTAACAGGCGTTTGCTTTTCGGCATCGCCAATATACTGAATAATCTCATATGCGTCCAATCACAGCACTCCTTTACTTCGTGTTATCATACAGAATAACGCATTTATGAGAAAAAAGTAAAGAGTTTCTTGCGTTTTATTTAAATTACTTTCATTTCTTCTTCTGATTTAGGCAGAACAAGATGATGTTTTTCTAACTCATGCGCCATATGATTGACCGCTTTTAAAATTTCTTTGCGTGTAATGATACCTTTAAAGCGTTGATTATCATCAACCACTGGTAAAAAAGAAGCATCTACTAATAAATGTAACACTTCTTCTAAATCCCACGATTCACCAATTACAGGAACATTGACTTCCATTACATCGGCCACAGTAAATTCATTCAATTTTTCAAAATCCACTGAAGTCAAATCAAACATTTTATCTACAACGTCTGTCAAGCCAATTAAGCCAACAAAGCGATCTCCCTTATCTAACACAGGAATCTTGGAATAGCGAACTTGCGATAAGACTAATGCCGCATGACTTAATGGATTTAAACACATTACGTTGGCGACATTTTCGGCGGGTACTAAAAACGTTTCTTGTTTTTCTAATAATAATTCTTTTACAGCAGTCCCTATCATGATTGGGTTGCCTCCATTTCTAATTCTTTAACACGTAACTTATTGTACCTAATTCTGCGGAAAAAGTCTTGGAATTCGCAAATTCTTCATAACTTAACAAACGAAAATTAACGTTTTGTTCTATTCTCTCCAAAAAAAGAGAACGCTTTCTTAAAAAAATAAAAACTTAGTTGTCCCATAACAGACAACTAAGTTTTTATAAAAGACCAATTAATCAGTCAATTATCCTTCTTTTTCACACGTTTCATCACAGCCATCACTGACCATAATAAGCGGAAATCCCATGTTTTCTAAGATAGTGTTTATCCAATAAAAAATGATCAATTGGTTCAACAGCTGGATTAATTATTTCCGTCAAACGTGCCATTGAACAGATTTCATCTAAAATCAAACTGTTTTCAACTGCTTTTTCCGGAGTCATTCCCCAAGTAAATGGGCCATGTCCATAAACTAGCACTCCTGGAACTGCTAAAGGATCTAGTTCTTGTTCATGAAATGTTTCAACAATGACTTTGCCAGTCTCTTCTTCATAGTTTTCTTTAATTTCACTTTCATAGAGCGCTCTTGTGCAAGGTACAGCGCCATAAAAAGCATCCGCATGGGTGGTACCGTAAGGAGGTAAGGCTCGCCCTGCTTGAGCCCACGTAACACTATTCAGGGAGTGCGTGTGCGCAATCGCTCCAATTTCTGGCATTTTTTGATAAAGATAAAGATGCGTGGGTAAATCAGAAGACGGCTTTAATGCATTGGTTTCCAATAGTTGTCCCTTTAAATCAGTCACTACCATCTGTTCCTTGGTCATTTCTTGATATTTGACGCCGCTTGGTTTAATTACGATAATTCCTAATGACCGATTGATTTCACTAACATTGCCCCACGTTAATTTGACTAAGCCCAGTTTTGGCAAAGCCAGATTCGCTTCATAAACACGTTGTTTCATTGCTTGGATGATCGCTTTATTGTTCATAATAACCCACCTCTGCTAATTTGGGATAGAGATACTGCTGCGCGGCTTGAATTTTTTCTTGAAAATTCAAATCCGTTTCATTCCACATTTCAATTAAAAAAGGACCACTATAGTTTAACCGCTTGAGTGTTTTCAATAAGCCTGTAAAATCAACACAGCCTTCTCCAAAAGTAACTTCCCGAAACTTCCCTTCAAATGTGTCTGTTACAGCGAAGGTATCTTTTAAGTGAATAGCAGCGATTTCAGCAATTCCCTTTTCAAGCTCAACCGCCGGATTATTTTCCGGCCAAGCAGACAAATTACCTAAATCAGGATAAACATGCAAAAAAGGGGACGGAATTTGTTCCTTAATTTCTAGAAATTTTTGTATGCTATTCATAAAAGGGTCATCCATAATCTCAACAGCCAGAATGACACCGTATTGTGCAGCTTCCTCAACGCCCTTTTTCAGACCTTGAAGAAAAAATTCCCTTGTTTCAGCAGTTTTTTCTTCGTAAAAGACGTCATAGCCAGCTATTTGAATTACCCGTATGTTTAATTGATGAGCCAAACGAATCGCTTGAGATAAAATTTTCCGCCCTTTTTCACGTGTTTCTTTATTTAAAGAGCCTAAAGGGAACCGCCGATGACCACTTAAACACAAAGAATGGATAAAAAAATCTTCTTTCACCATTAATTGAGAAAGTTCTTGTAACTGGCTTGGTGTCCAAGCCAATCGTGCTAAACGTTCATCGGATTCATCAATTGACATTTCTAAAAAATCAAATCCTAACTTTTTGGCCCATGTTAATCGTTCCGCCCAAGTTAAATTTTGCGGGAGTGCTTTTTCATACAGTCCAATTCGTGCCATTTTATCACTTCCAAATCTGATCGATTTTTTTTTGAAAATCTTTGGCTGCTTGTTCAGGATTTTTTGATTCAGTAATCCCACGGCCCGCAATAAATGTTGCGACTGCCATTGTTTGAAACAATTCAAGCGTTTCGACAGTTAAACCACCTGTGACGGACACTTCAAAGCCTAAGTCAATTAGTTCTTGAACTTTATTCAAATCTTTCTCTCCCCAACTGCCGCCAGCTAAAAGAGCATCTCTACTTTGATGATAAATCACCTGATTAATCCCTAATTCTCGCCATTGTCGAGCTTGTTGCATTGTCCAATTTCCATATAGTTCTACTTGTAATTCTCGGACTTCTTTTTGAGCTGCAGCCATCGTTGGTAAGGTGGCGCAACAAATGACCGTCATGAAATCAGCGCCTGCTTGTGCGACATTACGAGCAACTGTACCGCCCGCATCAGCACATTTTGTATCAGCAACAATCGTTTTATTAGGAAACATGCGTTTTAAACAACGAATTGCTTTTTGGCCTTCTTGTAAACACAAAATAGTGCCAACTTCGATAATATCGACAATTTCTCCGACTTTCATACAATCTGCTAAAGCGTCTTCTAAGCTATTATGATCTAAAGCGATTTGTAAGTTTGGTCTTTTCATCTTTCCCATCCTTTTATTCAGATTTTTGATAACGATCTGAAGCCATATATTTTTCTTGAATTTCTTTTGCAGACATTACATTTTTAATGCCAATCACTGTGACTCCACGTTTTTCTGCTTGCTGAAACATTTGTAAAAAATTGACTGGAGTAAAAACAACGTCGTATTGGCTAGCAGAGCTTTTTCCTTCTGAAATGGCGCAATGATGAATTTTTGTAATCGGTACACCTAGTTCTTTCATTGCTTTTTCAACACTCCGCATCATCATTAGACTCGTGCCAGAACCATTGGCACAGGAAACAAGTATTCTCATTTTAAATTCCTCCTTTAATTCTCTTGAAATTTTTTAGCATATTGTTCATAATCATTGACAATCATAAAGTAACCTTCTGGATTTCTCCGATACTGAAGTTGCGGAATTATTAGTAACCCAATCACCACCACTGCTACGCCAACATAGCCTAGAACTTTCATAATGATTGTAAATAACGGCCAAGCTGTTGCCCAATCGAACATACCCAAATAACCGCCATATTGAGATAATCCAATCCATGTAGCAAATAAAGCTGAGCCACCTACTTGGATTAAACCTGAAAGGAAGGGGAATAAACAAGCAGCTTTTACTCCGCCACGATTATTTGCATAAACAGCTATGACAGCGTTATCAAAAAACAATGGGATAAAACCCGCAATAACGATTGTCGGAGACTTTAATAGAATCAGTAAGCCAATCATTAAAAACTGGCCTAATGCGCCAAAGAGAAACCCAATTGTTACTGCGTTGGGCGAGCCAAATCCGAAAGTCGCTGCTACGTCAATACCAGGAACAGCGCCTGGTAAAATGGTATTTGAAATCCCTTGGAATGACTGCGTCAACTCGTCGACAAAGGTTCTAACGCCTAATTGTAAGATAGCTAAATAGACAGCAAAATTTAATGAAGTGGTCATGATATAAAAGAAGAAACTCTGCCCTTCTTGCATAAATTTAGCTTGAATTAAATAATCTTGTCCCAAAACAAGCAAGATAATGCCAAAGAAAAAGAGCATCAAAATGGACGTAGCAACCATATTTTCATTAAAAATGGATAGAAATCCTGGTAATTCGATATCTTCCAATTTTTTATCGACCTTCTCTGAACGATGTTTCTTTTGATCACGTTTTTTCAACCATTCTGCTAATTTTGCAAAAATAAATATGCCAAACATTTGTTGATGGGCTACCGCAAAACCAGCACCTTCTGTTAATTCCTGCGTAATCCCTACCGTTAAATTTGAAGCAACTGCCCAATAACACCCAAGAATTAAGCCCATAAAAATTAGTACTTCGATTCTACCTAAGTTAGGAAAACAAAAGAGTAAAATCCAGAAAGCGGTAGCTGCTTGTTGAATCTGAACATTCCCTGTTGTAAAAACGGCTCTCAATTTTGTATATTTTTGAAAACGAACCAACAAAATATTCATAATAAATGCGATTAATAACAAAATCATCACATCACCAAAGGTTCGTCCAAAGGTTTTCATCAATCCGGCATCGACTGCATTTTGCCCGAAATATGGATCGGTAACCATTGCCTGTAAATTAAATCGCTCTTTCAAGCCTACTAGAATAGGGCGAAAATTATTAACCAAACCACCAGAACCAACACTCAAAATAAAATAACCAACTGTCGCTTTCAGAAAACCTGCTAAACATTCATAAAAGGGCCTCCGTAACAAGAGATAACCTAATAACACGATGAAACCAATCAAATATGCTGGCTGTGTTAAAACGTTTGTAGCAAAATAAGTCCAACTATTTAACAAGAACTCCCCCATTGATTTTTCCCCCTATAATTGATATTTCTCCATAACTTCTTTAAAATCCATTGGCGTGTTTGTTTCTAACAAGTCAGCAATCACGCCATCCGTCATCAATAAATCCATCAATTGCTGGATATTTTCCAGATGTTCGGCGGGATTTTGGGCTGCCAATGTAAAAAATAAGGTTGCTGTTTTTGCTTCTTGATCGCCAGCAAAAGTGACTGCTTGCTTAAATTTTGTAAAAGAAATGGCCGTTCCAAAAACGCCTGCGCTTTCCTCTGATGAATGTGGCATAGCTACTTCAGGAGCAATGATGATATAAGGTCCAAACGTTTCGACACACTGGATAATCTCATCGACGTAACTCTGATCGATAATGTGTTTTTGGAGTAAAATCAAACAACTTTCCTGAATCGCCTCTTGCCAACTAACCGGTTCTTTATCAGAGTAATGAATAAGCTCTTGCTCCCAAAAATAAGTTAACATTGTACATCCAGCCTTTCTTACAAGAATGAAGGAAATGGTGTATCATTTTCTTTAACAAAAACATCATCAAAGCCACGATCAAAGTTAAATTCTAAGTTGTCTTTGTCATCTGGATAAACAAATTTGCCACCCACTTGCCAAATATATGGTTTAAATTGATAATGTAAACGATCTTTTTTAAATTTCCAAATTTCCATGATTTCTTTTGGATCCGCCATAAAATTAGACCAAATATCATAATGAACAGGAATGACTACTTTCGCATTTAAAGATTCTGCCATTCTCAACATATCAACAGAAGTTATTTTATCTGTGATACCGCGAGGATTTTCGCCATATGCTCCTAAGCAAACATCAATTGCATATTGATTACCATGTTTCGCAAACAAGTTAGAATAATGAGAGTCTCCGGCGTGATATACCGTACCACCTGAGGTTTCAAATAGATAATTGACAGCTAGTTCATTCATGTCCTGAGGCATTTTACCTTTAAATGTATTTTCAGGATCATCAGAAGTAATTAGCGCGGTTCGATCAAAAGCTTCCAAGGCCACTACATTCACATCATTCACTTTTATTTCTTGACCAGGCTCTATAACCCGTGTTTTTTCTGCCGGAACACCCCAACGTTGCCATGTTTTCACTACTTCTTTTGGACCAATAAATAGAGCCTTAGGACAATTTTGATGAACAGCAGCAGCTGTGTGAATATCCAAATGGTCTGAATGAATATGTGTGACAACTAAAGCATCAACCTCTTTTATTTCAAAAGGATCAATCACAAAAGGTTGTGTTCTTAAATTAGGTTGCATTTTTTGGCAACCACTCATGCGCATCATTTGATGGCCATTTTTCATTAAGCCGTTCCCGTGCGTTTGTTTTCCTGTTCCACACCATAAATCACATAAAATATTCGTGTTCTCATGCGTTTTCAGCCAAATGCCTGTACAACCAAGCCACCAAAGTGCAACCGTTCCTTGAAGCACATTTGTCTGATTAATTTCTTCGTTTAAATAAGTGCCCCATTCTGGAAATGTCGCCTTCAACCAACTTTCTTTTGTAATTTCATGAATCGATTTGTTCATGCTACCACTCCTCTTCTCAAATGATTGTGTTATGCTTTATAAGAAAATCATAGCCGCAAAAAATCACAATGAAAACCCTTTTATATGATTGTTTGCACTTTTAATGATTCTTTTACGTGTTTTGTTTTCCTATGAGTTATACTATTTCATGGGGGACCGTGTCCAAAAAAATAACTAAAGGAGGTTGTATTACTTGAAAAGTTCATTAGAAACCATTGAAAAAAGGCAACAAAACATTCTCGCGCTGCTGCAAAAAAACAAACAAATGACTACCTATAAATTAGCAGATGTTTTAAATGTTTCCTTAAGCACAATTCGTCGTGATTTAAATGTCTTAGAAACTAAGAATGACATCATTCGAAAATATGGGTATTGTATTTACAACGACCAAAATCAGAAAGACTTTGATCAATCAGGACCGGAGTTATTAAAACAAGCCATTGCTCGTGTTGCTTGTAGCTATCTAAGTGATTATGATACCGTTTTCATCAATTCAAGTTCCACTGCTTTGAATATTCTCCATTATTTAAAGGCCGACCATCTGACCATCGTAACGAATAATTTAAAAATTGCCACCAAGCCTCATGTTTCTCAATACAATTATATTTTGACCGGAGGCGAATTACGTTTTCCCAAAGAAGTTCTGGTAGGAGATATTGCCATTAACACAATCACCGCAACGCATGCCGATGTTTGCGTAATTGGCTGTAGCGGGGTCAGTTTAGAACATGGCGTCACTACAAAAATTTTCAATGAAGCAAAAATTAATGAGCTTATGATAAAACAAACAACAAAAGTAAAAATTCTGGTCGCGGACCATCGAAAAATCGGCTTGACATCTAAATTTAAAATTGCTGATATTACCGCTTTTGATTGTTTGATTACAGACAAACATTGCTCATCAACTTTAATTACAGAACTTCGTAAGACCGGCTTAAAGGTTATCCAAGTCGACTAAAAAAAGAGCGTAGGACAAAAATCAAAAAGAGATTTTTGTCCTACACTCAAAATCTGATAAATAAAAAAGTAGCACTTATTTCTTAACATTCACTTACTTCGTAAACGTTGCCTTTAATCGTTCCAATGGTTGGTGCTCTTTGTTATAGTACTGAACGAGATATTGTTCAGGTGTACTTTCAATTATGGCATATGTTTTCTCTTGAACTGGTCCACGAGGTAAACGAATACTTCCCGGATTAACAAAGAGAATGTTATTGTGTCGCTCTGCGCCCAGTACATGAGTGTGACCAAATAAGGCAATTGTCGCTCCTGCTTCTTCCGCTTGTAAAGCAAGTGTCGTGAGCCCCATTCTAACATTGGCCAAATGACCATGTGTCATATAAATAACTTGATCCCCCACTTTTTTAGTCACAGTTTTGGGAAATTCATCATAAAAATCACAATTTCCTTGGACTACAATTAATTTCTGCCAAAGTTCATCTGTCGGTTCTAATTCAGAATCACCACAGTGAAAGAGTGCATCGACTTGTCCTTCATAATGATTCACTAAGTCAACTAAACAGTCACGGTCGCCATGATTATCGCTTACTACCAAGATTTTCATACGTTTCAACTCCTATTTTTTTAGCCATTCTTCCCATTGTTCTTTTAATTTTGCCACTGCTTGTCCACGATGACTAACTTTATTTTTCTCTTCTCCAGACAATTCAGCTGCCGTCTTACCAAGCTCTGGGACATAGAAAAGTGAATCGTACCCAAAGCCTCCTTCACCACGAGGAATCGTGCCGACTTCTCCTAGCCATTCAGCTTCGACCACCAGACTTTCTTTCTTTGGTTCAGCAAAAACCAATGTACAATGGAAACGCGCTTGTCTTTTTTCTTTTGGCACGCCCGTTAACTCGTGCAATAGTTTCGCATTATTTGAAGCATCATTAGTTGGTTCACCAGCAAAACGAGCAGAATAGATTCCTGGCATTCCCCCTAACGCATCAACAATTAATCCCGAATCATCTGCTAATACTGGTTTCTGTAAAATTTCTGCAATTGTTTCAGCTTTTAGACGAGCATTTTCTTCAAATGTTCGACCAGTTTCTTCTACATCTGGCAAATTCGGATAATCTAATAACGTCTTAACTGTATA
>Ga0153943_1000398_pt1 | contig 13232 bp, 9 predicted proteins | sample TSNJ027MetaG_FD_104721 | JGI IMG/M metagenome (GOLD analysis project Ga0153943, IMG submission 104721) | Attine ant fungus gardens microbial communities from New Jersey, USA - TSNJ027 MetaG | ecosystem: Host-associated > Fungi > Mycelium > Unclassified | place: USA: New Jersey, Brendan T. Byrne...
CCGCCGTCTCCATTTTTAGAAAAGTAGAGAAAAACAAAAAAGAGCTAAAACCTTATAAAATAAAGGTTTTAGCTCTTTTTTTCTATAAGCAAGAGAAGGCTCGTTACCTCCTCTTACACTTCCTATCACATTATCTTTCTAAAACCACTTCATTTTCTTTTTCTATTGGTGATTTTGGGTATTGCATAGAACATGGCTAAAAATATTATTGTTATCAAAAGAGTTTTTAAGATTTCAATTTCTCCTGAATCTATCCAAGTATACACAAAAGCGATGATAAAAGTAATTACTATTTCCGTAACATGATCTTTTAAATTCATTAGCTTAGCCCACATTGAACTGCCCATAAAGCTAGTTGTCCAGCTACAATAATAGCATTCGTCTTTAACCCATTGGCTTTAGCGAAGCGTAATACAGTCACTGCTAATTCTTTCCAGGCTTTCTTTTGTGCAGCTTTTACAATTGCGCTGATACTAATCATTGCAAAAAACTCATCTTTGATTTTGTTAGCAACGCAACTTCCTAATGCATTCCAATTAAAACGTGCTTGAACTACTGTTGAAGCATCAGAAATATTTACATTTAATTCTTCCTCAACTGAAGAAATCTCTTGCTGAGCAAAATTATTTTTGACATAGTTTTTAAAGTTATCTTCCGTCACTCCATTCGCATACATTTCTTCCAGTCCTTTTGCTACAGCCTCAACTTCTGAATCCTCTAGCTGGTCAGATGCATAAACACTTGTACCAGCGCTGATAAAAATACCTAATGTCATTAGTAATGCCATCGCCAAACAAAAAAATTTAGCCTTTTTTGTCACCTGTAATTCCATAAATAAATCCCTACTTTCTTTTTCCTTATTATAATCATAACAAGGAAAAAGATAATTTATCATCAAAATCCCTATTTGATGCTTATATTTTCCTGTATATCCTAGAGCTGATTTTTCTCACTAGTGATCACATCAATTTGAACTAATGATTCAAAAAAAGACACAGGTTATTTGAGGTACGTTCGAGGTAATGCTAGGTTCTATTTTGAAAACAACGCAGCTCTCTTGAAATATTTTTTGAGCTTGTCTAAACCTTCTGAAACGAATATAGAAAATAAAAAAAGAGTCCCCTTTCTCAAGGAAACTCTCAATTGCTAAGTCAAAATAACTTCACGTTATCTAAATCTTTTAAATCAATCCTATGGTTCGCGGAACAAAGGAGCTAAAAACTTAATAGAATAAATCGCACAAATTCCGACAATAATATAGATAATTTTTGCTAATGGTGTGGTTGCACCGCCACTAATTGTTGCAACTAAATCAAAATTAAATGCACCAACTAATAACCAGTTTAAACCTCCGACAATCAATAAAATTAAAGCAATAATATCCAGATATTTCATTTTTAACACTCCTTCCAAATTTGATAAGCCAAGAGTAACACGTTTATTCTTTATTTACGAAAATAATGATTCAGGAAAAAAAACTTTTTTCAATTATTTTCTCGGATAATTTTTTCATTATTAAGAATTTTATGATATAACTAAAGAGTAGACAAAAACAGATTCATTATCTCTGATAAGAAATGGTGGTTTATTATGCGTGCTAAGTTATTTTTAATTTTGCGGAATCGAGTGTTATCCCGTGTTGTCTTTGTCATTCTATTTTTACATGTGCTTTTTACCACAAATGATTTCACGGTGTTGCTACTCCTCTTACTATTGAATTATTTACTCACGCTTGAGGATAGCGCGAAAAAAAACAGAAAAATCCAAACTTGGCAGGAATTTAAACAGTCGATTGATTGGCCCTTTGTCGCTTTTTATTCAGGGCTTGCTCTTTTAGTTATTTCGTTAATACTTCTGTTTCTCTGGTTCAATTATGCACGATAAGGAGGATTAAAAATTGAAAAGCTATTTTTTTACTCTTTTTTTTAGTATGTTTAGCCTTTTCGTCATACTACTTTGGTTTTCTGGTCGTCTTTTTCCGCCGCTTGTACCAGATAATGAAGCCGCTAATAATTAACGCACAGGCAATTAAAAGTAATGTCCATAATAGTAAATTTTGTTGTTGTACCACTTTTTTCATCCCCGCTGCTGCTTTTTCTGGTTGATATGGGATACGATGTCCTCGAACTAATAACCGATGACTGTTTATCATATACGGTGTGCAAGTTAATAAAGTGACGAGATCTTGGCCAGACTCAATGTGTAAATCTTTTGTATCAGTTGGTTCAACGGTTTTTATTTGATCTACTTGATAAGCAAGCGTCTTCCCATTGACTTCGATATAAAATTCATCGCCTTTTTTTAATTCTGGCAAATCTGTAAATAATTTGGCTTGAGGGAGACCACGATGTCCTGAAATGACCGCATGTGTATTCGCACCACCTGTAGGATAGGAGGTTCCTTCTAACAAGGAGCTTCCTTTTTCCAATAGTAATGCATTCGTTTTATCAAAAATTGGTAAACGGACATTTATTTTGGGGATGGTTAAAACACCAATCGTATGACTTTCAAAATAGGATTTGTCTGGTTTTTTCGTTGTTTTTTGCGTTTCAGAAAAAGGATCTAATCCAGGATTGCTGCCTTTTTTCGCTAATTCTTGGTTTTTCTTTTCCATTTTTTCTTGAAGTTCAGCCATTTCTTTGGTGTTTTCTTGGCTTGCTTTTGCTTGATAATGAGCGATAATTTGTTGATCCAGATAGTTATTTAATGCATCGCTAACAAAAGGATACGCAAATGCACCTATTCCAATAATCAGTAAAAGAATCATAAAACCATCAATGATACGACGTTTCTTTTTTGACTTCATTGCTTCCTCCTTAAAAATAAAGCATGAGAGCCTGGGACAGTGATTGGCCCAGGCTCTTTGTTTTTCTAAAAATTTCTTCGGTGATGCTAGAAATTAAGCATTTTCTTTTCTACGTCTAGCAAAGTAGACTCCTGCAATAAGTAGCAAGACTGCGCCACTTCCTAAGTAAACGTAGATTCCTTTGCCACCTGTTGAAGGTAAGGTACCTTTGTGTTTGTTTGGTACTTTTTCTGGTGAAACTAGGTTTTCTGTTGTGCCATATGATTGTTCATTGACCACAAATTCAATCCGATTTGTTAACAAGACATAATCATCAGGAGCTACAGTTTCTTCTAAATAATAGGTACCGTATTTAAGCCCTGTGATATCAACTAATCCATCAGCCGTTGTTGTAAAAGTAGTTGCTTCAGCTTTTGTTTTCACCCAAGTTGCTGCTTTCGTTGTTTCATCGATTTTCAAATAATTTGCTGTGTCGCTGTTTTGATCACGGACGACAAAGGAAGCTCCCGCCAAGGCTTGTGTCGCTGTCACATCGCCATCGACTTTAATGAAACGTTTCCCACCTGTCACAACTTCAACAGTTGGTGGTGTTTGGTCGTCGGTATGACCGTTATCAACATTCGCCTCATTTTTAAAGCCTTTCGTAGGATCTGCTTTTTCATTTAAATGCATAAAGTAAACGAATTTTAGTGTGCCGCCTGGTGTTAGCGTAGGAATATACGCTGGATTAACGGCGACAGTGAAGCCATTTGCTTGTTCAGTCACTTGATAATTTTCAGGAGCGATCATTGTATCCCCATCATATAACGCATAGGCATACTCTCCAGAAGTCACGTTATCAAAAGTTAAGGCTGCATCATGTTTATCAACTAAATTGAATTTGACGTATTTATTAGCGTCGCCTTCTTTGTCTGCAATCCCCAATGGAATATTTACAGAAATTTGATATTTAATTTTTTCGCCAATTGCCACATCTTTACCATCTAAGTTTGGTGTTGTTTTATCAACTTTAGAGGTATCATTTTTGACTGTTTTTTCAACAGGTGTTTGATTGTTTGCTTCAATTGTAAATGGTGTTTTTGTTTGATTTTCAATTAATTCTGCATTATTTGGAGCTTTTACTTCTTCTAAAATATACGAACCAACCTCAAGATTTTTAACTGTTAATTCTCCCGTTCCATTCTCTGCTTCTGTAAAATCATTTTCGCCAATTTCATAACTTTTCCCAGTAATAAAGCGTTTTGCTTGTTCTTTATCCGTTGTCCATGTATATAATCCATCTTTGACTCCTTGGATATATTTTACTGTGCCTGGTGAGCCTTCGCTTTTGGAAATAACAAATTCTGCGCCATTTAATCCTTCATTTTCAGCAGTTCCTACTTTTTTCACATGTAAACTACCATCATTGGCTACCACATTTTTAGGATAAATATGAACAACCGCTAATTCTTCTGTTCCATATTTATAGGAACCATCTGCTTGCTTGATCATTTCGTAAACTGGGAACGCCACCACCATATTCGTAGCAGCAACTACACCCTCTTTTGGTTCTTCTTTAATGGTATACACTGCATCTTTACCATTTTGTTTTTTAGGTAACTGAACAGTGACATTCCCATTTGCATCGGTGGTTCCTTGAGCAACAGGTTTCCCAGGAGTTAAACTTTGGACAGCTTGTTTAGCTGCATCAACGCTTGCGCCTGCCGCTCGTTGCTCGTAAAATTCGCTCGTCACGTTATAAATACTAAACGTCACATCTGCCAGTCCTTGATATTTATCAAACTCGCTCATTTCTTTCCCGCTATTTTGAATAAGCGGATCTGGTAAATCCGTCATTTTCTTTTTGTGAATCACGAGCTGTGCGCTCTCCCCATTTTCTTCTGCAAATGCAGTTGTTGTCCCTAATACACTCGTGAAAAGTGGCAAAATTAGTAACAAGGTACTAACGGTGTACCAAACTTTTTTTAATTGCTTCATTTTCTCTCTCCTCTTTTTTGTTTTTGATAAAATAGCCAAATGGCTACCAGCCCAATGATTAGCAGGCCTGCAATCGTCAACCAAATAGAACGTTCTTCATTTGTTTTTGGTAAGAAGCCTGACTCTTTTACTTTTTTATTGATTACATGTAACGGTGCTGTTCGTTGTCCGTTCGTTGCATAAGAATTTTTTTCCACCGTAAAAGGAATTTCTGTTTGATTCAGAAGATAACCTTTTGGTGCAGAGATTTCTTCCAAGAAGTACTGGCCATCTTTTAAGCCTTTAACTGAAAATTCACCGGCTTGATTAGACGTGAATTTTTTAGCTAATGCTTTTTCTTTTTGCCAACGATACCCGTTTGCTGTTTCATTGAGGTATTCCCCCGCTTGATTTTTGACGATAAAAACAGCCTCTGGCAAGGTGATTTTCGCATTTTCACTATCAACTTTGACAAAAGACTTGCCGCCTGTACGAACTGCGGCTCTTTTAGTCAAGGTATGCTTGTCCGTGACTAATTGTCCTTCGTTGTTAATCGCAGTGTCTGGTTCAGCGGTCTTTTCTAAACGCATTTGATACGACACAGTCATTGTTTGATTTGCAAAGTTTTGTAAGTCTTTAATTGAAAAATCAAGCGTAAATCCATGCTTTTGCGTCGTCAATGTGTAACCTGTAGTAACTGTTTTTCCAGCCACTTTTACCACAATTGATTCTGGTAAAAGTGTCAACGTTGTATCCGCCTTATCTGACAAACGGAATTCCTGATATCCTAAAATATTCGCTGGAATCTGAGTCGTTAACTGATAGTTAATGTGCTCTCCTTGATTAAAGCCTTGTTGCTTATCGAGTACCGTTTTTTCAAGTGGTGGTAAGTCATAGGCATTTTCTTCATTTTTTGGATATAAATGAATATGCGTTAACGATTGCCCTTGTGGATCTTGAACAGGCAAAATCACTACTAGGTTGCTAGCTTTTTCCTTTACCACTTCCGGTGCTTCCGCTTCAACAAATAAATAGGCTTTATCTCGTTGCTGCGAATCTTTGCTAGCTAATGAAAAAGAAACCACTCCATCTTCTCCATTTATTGTCTGTGTTTTATCTTCTGCGATCGGTTTTCTATTCATTGTACCGGTTTCTGCTAATTGACGCTGTGCTTCTTGGACCGTTTTTCCTTCAGAACGAAGCTGATAAAACGGATCCGTCACATCATAGACTTGATAAGTGACGTCATTTAAGCCCCGATAATTTTGAAGCAGCGTTCCCTCTTCTCCTGTGTTTTGCTGCTGTTCTGGTAATTGACCATCAGGGAACAATAATTTGTGCAACGTAACTTGAACGCTTGCTTGCGATGCTTCTGCTAATGCTTGCTGTGAAAACCCGAAAAGAGCGAGTAGCATGACGCAAATACTTAACCAACGTGCGTTTTTCATTGATTACACACTCCCTTCTGGTCGTCTAATAAAGAGATAAACACCCGCTATCACGAATGTACTAATCGCTATCAAGTAAAACCACAAGCGTCCTATGCCACCAGTTTCAGGTAAAGGAACCTTTGCTTGGTTAGTAACATCTAAAGTAATTTGATTATTCTTCTCTCCAGAAATTAAAACATCTGCTACTTTTTCCCCATCTATCGTGACTGAACCATCTTCGCGAATTATTAATTCGATTGGTTCTTTTAACCCCTGATATCCTTCTGGCGTAAAGGTTTCTGTTAGGACATATTTCCCTGGTTTTAAGTTTTCAAAAACAAAAGTATCCGTTTCTTTGCCATCTTTTGGTAATTCAATATCCGTATCTGGTCCTGTTAAACGGAATTTCGCTCCTTTAAGTGGCGTCTGATTATCGGCTTTTTTATGAACCGTTAAGTCAAAAGGTTTCAAATGATTTTGATGTGTCAGTGTCCATTCTGGCGCATTTTCTTCAATATTTTTGCCTGCATAGTGAATTTCCCCATATTTATCAACAGTAAATTCATAATTTCCAGCAAGAGTGTCGTATCCTAATGGTCCTGATTGTTCCACCATTCGATACTCACCAGGTTCACTAATTTTAAAATAGCTCAATCCTGCAGTATCTGTTTTTTGAGTTGCCACAGTTTGGTAACTTCCTTGAGCATTTTTTCTTTGCAACGCAAAAGTCGCCTCTGCTAAGTTCACTTGTTTGCCATTTTGCATGGTGTATTTTCTAATTCTGATTGGCAAAGAAGAAAATTTATTTTCAATTTCCAATGGAATAACTTGATTTGTGGTGGTCACTTCTTGTCCATCGATGCTTACTTTGCCTTGCTCATTCACCTCAATTTGCCAAGTCGTTTTCTTGCCTAACTCATGTCCTACAGGTGCTTTTACTTCAGTTAATGTATAGCGTTCCCCTTTTTGTAGGCGCACATCTTTTGGCAAGGAATAGCTACCATCTTTATTGTCCACTAATGTTGTTTGAACATTTTTACCACTCAATTCAAAGACGGCTCCCACTAAGTTTTTCTCACCTGAGGAAGAATTTTTGATTACTTTTAAATCTAATGGCTTGAACTGCTTCGTGTTTTTCCAAGTAGTATCGTCGATTTTTTCTTGACTGTAACCAGGAACTGCTAATTCACGGGTTGTTTGGTAATTGAAAGCTTGTCCTTGATTATTGTATTGGGGAAGTCCAAGAACTTCTTGATAGCTTTCATCCGCGGTTTTGGAAAGTTGGGTTACATTTTTGCGCTCCCAACTATTGCTGGTATCATTTTCTGGTTTTGATAATTTAATATACCCAGTTTGCCAGTTGGCTGTGTCAGTTACTTGCTTTCTACTAATTTCATAAATCACATTATCTGGCCGACTTGTTGGGTCTTGATCATACTCTTCCCAGATTTTTTTCACGTTTAACTTCACGCCAGGTGCTTTTCCAGAAGGAACCCCAAAATCAACTTTTTCAGGGGCCGTGGCTAATGGCTGAAACGTTGTCCGACCATTCATTTGATACCAAAAATCAGGTTTGAAGTTTTCTGACTCTGTTTGAATACGTACTTGATAATGAATTTGAATTTCTTGCCCTTTACCCAAATAAATCTCATTACTATTAATTGTAGCGCCTGTTAGCGACACTTCTGGTAATGTTTGAACCTGAACAGGACCCACACTTTTCATTGATAATGTATTTGGCTCGTATTTAAAAGGTTCAGCAATTGGATCAACTACTTTTCCGTTTACAACCGTTCCTGAAATCTGAACGGCTTTTTTCGCTAAATAATCAGAAATGTCTGGTGCATAATCCGCGGATTCATAATAAAGGTCTCCATTTTCATCGGCTGACACCATCTCACGCATTTTATCTTCAACTTGTTGTTTAGATAAATTAGCTCGTGGATCGCTTTGCAATTGAATGCCCAATCCATGTATTTCAATCCCACGTTGTTTTAAGGCCATTGCCTCACCTATCGTGGCGATAAACGTACTGTTAATTCGTTTATTGATATTGTTTTGATCTGGCGCATTATAGCTACCAGAGATATAAGAAGTGCTACCTGGTTGATCTTGTCGATTCGTAAATTGTGTCCCGTAAAAGCGACCATCCGCCTCTGTTTGAACTCGACTCACTTTATAAGAGAAGGTTGGGACGCCATCCGTTAAAAGTACAATGACTTTCTTATGTCCATTTGGCGTTGCTAACATATCACCAGCATCTCTTAATGCTTTTTGAGTGAAAGTTCCTCCTCTAGTGCTACTTGGCGTAATATTTTTAATTGGATTTTTGACTGTATCAAACGGCCCCATTTGAATGGCGTTGTTATTATAACCGTCACTTGAGTAGCCAACATAGCCCATGTTGATGTTATTGGTAATACCGCTATCTGCCAATGTATCAACAAAACGGTTCACTCCTTTTTGAACTTCACCAATCCGATTGTTTTCATTCATACTTCCGGACCAGTCAACGACTAAGACCAAATCCAATGGCGTGATTTCTTTTTGAACATTTCCACGCACATTAAGATATACATCAAAAAGCCCTGGTGTTGTTGTTTCTCTAGCATATTTTCGGATGGCATAATCGGCTTGGTCTCCTGTACCGCCATACTCAATATAAGAATTTGTGCGATTAGTAGGGTCCCCATTCCAACTCGTTTGGCCATCCCATTGGGCACCACCATCTTTATTCCCTTGATGGTTTAACACATTTTGATTGCCTGTGGGCTGCCAATTAGCTGTCGGATAAGTCCCAGAATTATCCGTCGTGTATTGTGGTGCAATTAAAGGCAGTGCCAGATTCGCTCTCAAAGTAGCTGGCGCCATTCTTGCTTCTGCAAATGGATTGGTTACCTCTTCTGTTGCGGTCGGCTGTTCTGTTTTTTCTGGAGCCGAATCATTTTTGTTAGTTTCTTTCGTATTTTCTGGTACAGTTATTTTTTCTGGTTCAGTTGATTCTTTAGCAGAATCCTCTACTGTTATTTTTTCAGAAGTAACTGAAACATCATATTCGTTGTTTTCATACAATAACTTAGGTGGCTGAGCTGTTTGAAGCGAACTTTGCTCAACAGCTAACGAAAGCTGTACCGGCTTTTTTACTTGTGCGTCCAAAGTCAGATAAAGCGTACCATTAGTCACTTGGTAAGAATATCCGTCTTTTTCAATTACAGCAGTATCCATGAACTGTGCATTTTTCAATTGAATTTCTCGTTGTAATGGCTGCTCTGTTTGGTTGAGAAGATTTAACTCGATATTAATATTCGTTTTATCATTCTCATCTGTTATCATTTGAGCGGATGTAATTTCAACTTCTTTGGCTGTTTCTGCATAGCCAATGAGCGGTATGAAATAGGATGAGACAAGTAAAAAGACTACGCCGAAAACCCCAAATTTCTTTAGTAATTTAATGTCTGTTCTCTCCTTTCTTTTATGAATTAACAGTTAAATTAGAATTGCCTAGCACGTAAAATTTCATTATTCTAATCTGATAATTATTATACAGAGAAGGAGCTCATTAAATCACACCAGCTTTCATACCAAGCGGTTTCATTTCTGAAATTGCGTTATTGTTTCGATGATTGTTTCATTAAAGTAAAGGACTTGGGAGGAAACAATATGATTAGGTTTTTAGAAAAAAATTATCGGAAAATGGAAGAAATCATTCGTGTCTTATCCATTTCTGATAAATGGATGACTAAAAAAGAACTTGCAAAATATATTGGTAGTTCTGAGTCTACTTTTATTCGTTATATTGAGGAGATTAAACAGCGTTGGGGCGAAAGTTTAACCATTAAAACATCGCATAAATTAGGCTATCGTTTAGAAAACTTTAATGTGTCCTTATATTTAAACGTGCTGACGGATATGGCAAAAACGTCAACGACCACCCAATTGCTCCATGAGTTTATCCAAAATCCTGGCAAAACCATCGAATATTATTGCGATACCATTAATATTAGTCGCTCTTCTTTTGCTCGAAAATTGAAGCAGTGTAATCAGGTCTTGGAAACTTACTCTCTTCGCGTTATCGTTGATCAAGGCTATCAATTAACTAGCCAAACAGAAGAATTGCCTTTACGTATTTTTACAACCTTTTTCTTTTTAATGTATTATGGTCATTATGAATTGCCTTATCAATTAGATAAGCAGGAAATCAAACAATTAATGCGTCGTAATCAATGCCAATTAAATATTATTAGTATGGATAACAGTTATGAACACGATTTCTTTATTATGTATTTTATTGTTGATTTATTAAGAGAGCATCAAGGATTTCAACAACGTTTCCAGAAAAAAACAGATAAAAAGAGTCCAATCAAAATGGAAGATTATCTTTTACTCAGTCGTCATTTTACTGGGCTCAGCCGTGAAACCTATCGAGAAGTTCTCCGGTATTTTCAAAGAGGCGCTTTTCAGCAATACTACTCCGAAGACCAAGAAGTCATCAGTCAAAGAATACGTGAAAATTTAAAATTTAATGCTTTTTCACAGATTGAACAATTAACAGAAGAAGTCGTCGACTTCGCTGTTCACTTGTTAACCTGTCTTTATTTGTTTTCTCAATTAGTGCCTTTTGACACCTCCGAATTGACACAAAGGGCCACCTTTTTCACTCGACAAATTCATTTTACTCAGCTTCACTTATATGCACGATTAAAAGCAGAATTGCATTTCTTTTCCGCTCTTTTAGAAACAAATCTATTAAACTATTCATCTTCTTATATTTTTTGGTTGCTTAATACTTTTCCAGAAATTAACCAGAGTTTCGACTCAAAAAAGATTTTGATTATTAGCGACATGGGCCTGAATCATAGTCAATATATTGGAAACTATGTCCACGATATTTTAGCTTTGCATCGGATTCGTTCAAATACGTTAGCAATTACGGAAGAACAATTAGGTGACCATCGACTCGAAGAATTTGACTTGATTATTACCAATCAACCAATTATTGAAACCAGTGTTCCAAGTATTTTAATTAATGATGCTATCTTATTTTCTAACAAAAGAGAATTGCTCGATTTATTAAACTTTTAACGTCTTAATGGTTTTCCCTATCTACCAAAAAGATAGCCCTTTTAGCAAGAACCGCGTAATGTGAGGTGCCATCATACAGAAGATATTTTTATTTTTCTGAAATAAAAAAGAAAATAGGACATAAGTCGAAATGACTTATGTCCTATTTTCACTCTTAAGATAATCAGCTAAACGAAACCAGCAAATTAAATTTCTGATTGATTCACTGGCCATCTTGTGTGACTTTTACTTGGCAAAATTAATGTAATGAAGATCACTAAAGTACCGATAAAAGGAAGTAAATAGAATAAAATCCACCAGTTACTGTGGTCGCGATCATGCAATCTTCTTGCTCGAACAGTAAAGTTTGCCAACCAAATTAAAGCAGTCAGCAAGAAAAAGATAATGGTCACAGTATTCCATTCTTTAATGATTGTTCCATCATTGGGTGTTACTTCAATATATCTGTAAACGCCCGTAATTGCTGAATAAATCCCTAACACCAAATAATTAATTAATTGTGGCCACCAATATTGTGCTCGTGTTGCTGACGCATTCATTGTTGTAATATTATTCCAGTATTCTCTATACGCGTTAAACATATTATCACCCCTGCATTAACTATTACAGAAGTCTTTCGTTTTGTCAAAGAATAACGTTATTTTATGCTGCTTAATGACACGTCCATGTGCCTTCCTTAAACTCACACGAAGCTGACTCTTCAGAAGAAGGAGTCAATGAAACTAACGGTTGCTGTTGTTTTTCTTCTGCGAGAATTTTTTGAATAGTTTGGCTGATTTGCTGTTTCGGTACTGCACCATTAATTAAATATTTTTGATTAATGATTAGTGCGGGAACTCCTTGTAAACCATAAGCAGAAGCTAGCGCAAAATCTTCTTGAACCGCCGTCCAAACAGCCTCGGAAGCAACAGCTTCTTTCCATAAAGCAAAATCAATCGTTGTCTCTTTTACTAGCTCCTCAATTACTTCTGGCTCTTCAATATTTAAACTTCTCATAAATAAACCTTCTTGTAACTTATCAAACAGTAACCAATAAGTGTCTTGGTTGCCAATGTATCCAGCTGCTTTTGCTGCTAATAATGCATTCTTTGATGTTGGAAAATCAAATCGTTGCTTCCTCATCCCTTCAATATTAAAACGATGCTTTGAATCGTTTTGATTGGCATGCACCCAATGCGTCAAAACTTCTTCTTTTACTGCTGCTCGTGAGCCAAACATTGTTTCAAAATCGTTTGCTGACCATCCTAACGCAAACGACCGATGAATCAATTCAATTTCAGGAAATTCTTGTTGAATCTCATGCATGCGGTCAGACATTGGAAAACAAAAACTACAAATAACATCATGGAAAAATTCTATTTTCATCCTTACCCTCCAGTAACTCTTTTTTCAAAACAGATTGAACTAAATTTACCATTTTACTTACTAAAAGTAAACAAATGAAGCCAATTAAAAGAAAAAGATGAAACAAAATGCGCTATGGCTTTTGTCTCACCTGTTCTATCTACTTATTCTGATGTGTCCATTCCATTACCCGCTCACCATTCGTATCTAATTCACCATTAAATACAAAACCAAGTTGTTGATACAACCGAATTGCTGAGCTGTTCGTATCATAAACACTCAAGTATAGCTTGTTTGTTTGGTATTTTTCTATTAGCTTTAACATTAAAAGTCGACAGGCTGCTTTCCCATAACCTTGTCCTTGGAACCGTTGATCAATTAAAAAGCGGTCTAGCCAAACGCGCCCATCTTGCAAACGTCCATACATGGCATAGCCGATTAATTGATTGCCGTCATAAATACCTGCCGATTTCCATTCTGGAAATTGGTCCGATTCTTTTAGATTTTCTGCCATTGATTCAATGAAGGTTTGTTGTTCAGCGAAAACTTGTAGGTTTTCCACTGCTTTACGATTATCGCTTGTTACTTTTTCAAAATGTATTTCCATTGTTTTC
>Ga0153943_1000404_pt1 | contig 13198 bp, 10 predicted proteins | sample TSNJ027MetaG_FD_104721 | JGI IMG/M metagenome (GOLD analysis project Ga0153943, IMG submission 104721) | Attine ant fungus gardens microbial communities from New Jersey, USA - TSNJ027 MetaG | ecosystem: Host-associated > Fungi > Mycelium > Unclassified | place: USA: New Jersey, Brendan T. Byrne...
AAACCCGAATGGCGTAGATGTGCCACCTCAGCTTCCAGGGGCCGTAAACCCAAGGTCAAGACAGTCTTCTGGATCTCAGATGAACCTCTCTGTGCCTCAGGCAGAAACGGGGATGTCTTCTTCCTCGGATTTGAAAGTCATCACCAAGCGATTGCCACCGCCACCACCACCCCCTCGCACTACGAGACCACCTCAGTCGCCCTTACCTTCAAGGTCTCCGTCTCCATTATGCTCTGCACGTGATGATATAGGAAATGCTCACAAGCGGGGACAAGAGGTTTTGCAAGGAAATTCTGGCTTGAAGCTTAAGTTGTGAGTCTCTTGTATTCCGTTGGCAGTTACTTACGTATACCTAAGTGATTCAAAATTGGAAAATAGCCCTACAAGAAATAATATGACAGCCACTCTTCCAATGGAACCGCCAGGGTCTGTATTGTCGCATCGTCTTCCTTTAAATAGTGAAACTAGCTTTCTCAGTTCATCACCAAATGAAACAGGATCTTCTCCTACATCCCACTCCCCTGCGTCGCCTCTACAACATAGACCGCCACCACCACCGCCACCCATTTCTCGATCTAAAAGTCCTCTTTCTTCAGCGGGGCGCGACGAAGGGGTAACTCCTGTAAAATCGTGCCCGTGAGCGCGAAAATTATTCCCAGCTTCTCCATTCTAACCTTGAGTTAGGTCTTCACCTGTACCTCTAATTTCTCCTACTCCTCACAGGAATACGTCTCAAGGCTCTACAAAGCCTGCGGTACCTCCCCGCCCGCTGAAATCCCCTTTCTCTGATTGTACATTCAACCGCAGTCCAATTTCTGCATCCCTCAGACCAGAAAATGAGAATATCGTCACTTCTTCCGCCCCTCCTTCAATTCCCATCAGGTGTTCGCCTATAGAAGCCACTTCAACATCCACCACTGAGGCCATTGCACTCTCTTCCGAGCTCGAACATAGCCAACTTGGTCTTCCAATCAAACAACCCCGTGTCAATATAGCACCCCCACCTCGTCATCGTAGTATCCTATCGTCAACTCCATCTAGTGGCGATTCAGGTGCTTCACCTCTAAAGCCCTCTGCTCATCCTGCATCTCAGCCGCCCCCTTTGCCTACACGCCGCGCGACGGGAGCTGAGTTAACTGGTGGTGCCTCGTCCCATCCAAGCGATTGTGCTTCCACGGGTATCGGTTCTCATGATCGAAAGCCGGTCGGCATCAGTAAACTTCCACCACCACCTACGCGAACCATTGCACTGGGAGATAAACTACCTCCCCCTCGTCGGCCGCCAACGCCAGAATCAGAAGATGATTCTGGTGAGGAGGATGACCCAAAAGCAAATTCTGTGGACAGCATGCCAGATACCATGACCTCTTCGAGGAGGCCACCGGTGCTTCATTTTCATAGTGTGGAGTCAGATGAGCACAGGATCCATGTACACGCACATTCAGGCACATCTGTAGCGTCTGGATCGAACGTGGTCGTTGGGCATGGCGAAAAAATCAAGGTCTATGATTTGAGTGTAGCTAATGTCCCTATCCTCATGCTGGATACGAAGGATTGGAAGGTCAAGGATGCAAAAGTGACTTGCATGGAGTTCCGTCCAACAGCAGTCAAGGCTGACAGAGGTGCTTTGCTATGGATTGGTATGAAAGAGGGGCATTTGTTTGAAATTGATGTCAGGACGGGGTCTGTGATTGCGGCTAAGCATGTCGCGCATCCACATCCTATTTCGCATATGTTCCGTTACGGACAGTCAATGATCACGTTAGACGAAGGCGGGAAGATGCTAGTATTTTCTCCTGGAGAGGATGGCGAAGATATATCTCTTCAGTATACCCAGCCTCGTATAGTGCGAGTTACTGAGAAGTCAGATTTTGCGAAAATCCTGGATGGAAAGCTTTGGATTGCTACGAGGACGGAACACCAGTCACATGGACATCAACGATGTCCAATCATTCGGGTTTACGATATTTTCAATCCTGCAGTTACAACTGGGCGATCACTTTTACCTACGGAACATGTCGGTTCAGTCACTTCAGCGACCATAGTACCCAGTCAACAAGATTTTGTTTACATTGGACATGAAGAAGGATATATCTCTATGTGGTCGTTGTGTACTGGTGATGACTATCCCAGATGTATTGAGATTGTTAGAGTGGCGAATTCGGATGTCCTTTGCGTGGAGGGTGTGAATGATAGACTATGGGCTGGTGCACGGAATGGTATGATCTCAGTCTATGATGTATCCCAGAAACCGTGGTTGGTAACGAACAGTTGGGATGCACACTCGGAGTTGCCAGTGTTGAAACTGAGTGTTAACTGTACTGCGATTGAAAGGGATGGGAAGTTGTGTGTTGTGAGTGTTGGAAGAGATGAATGCTTGAAAATGTGGGATGGATTACTTGGTGCTGCTTGGACTGGTCTGTTGTTTCTCTATTCTAGCCCAGTTATTTGATACAGGAGGCTTTCCGCAGATAACGAAATGCATAAGAGCGAACAAGAATATAGCTCATTTCGTGACCTCTCAATGCTTCTCATTTCCTGGAATTGTGACTCTGCCAAACCTGATTCTCTCGTTGCCAACCCCATAAACTATGAGTTCCTCAATGAAGCGCTCACGAGCGTCGATTCACCTGATATCATTGCATTTGGTTTCCAGGAAGTGGTTGACCTCGAAAGCCGAAAGATGACAGCCAAGACTGTGCTGTTGGGAGGAAAAAAGAAGCCAGAGGATAATGGATTGAGTGATAAAGTCACAGGAGCGTATAAGCGATGGTATGATCGGTTGACGGCAGCCGTGAGGACCGCCATGCCACCAGACTCTCCGTACGTGTGCGTGCACACGGAAAATCTCGTTGGTCTGTTCACTTGTATATTTGTGAAAGCAAGTGAGCAGGTGGGGTTGGATGATGTGGCTGTGGCTACTATCAAGAGAGGTATGGGTGGGCGGTATGGAAATAAAGTGAGGTTTATGAGCCTGAATGAGAGCTCGACTAATTTGAAACAGGGAGCGATCGTCGCGCGATTTGTTATTGGTGATTCGTCGGTCTGTGTTATCAATTGTCATCTTGCGGCTGGTCAGAATGCGGTTCGGAGGAGAAATGCAGATGCGGCTGGTATTCTGGAGGAGAAGATGGTTTTTCCGATTGGGGATCACTCGTTAGCGTATACTGGTGGAGGTGACGGTACGATGGTGCTGGATCATGAGCTTGTCTTTGTGAGTGTATTTTGGAATTTGTTTCAGGTTCTTTTGAACTGACTGGAGTCTGTCAGTTTCATGGAGACCTTAATTATCGAATTGATCATCGACGTGATGCCATTATTGCTGCTGTGCGCGCACATGATCTTTCCTCGCTTTACCAGCACGACCAGCTTTTGCGAGAGATTAAATACAATCGTGGTTGCCGTTTACGAGGATTTTCTGAAGGAACGCTCACGTTTCCCCCGACGTACAAATACGATCGCAAGTCGAATGAATATGATACATCTGAGAAGCGACGAGCGCCGGCCTGGTGTGATCGGATTTTGTGGCGATCGCGAGAGGTCTCGAGGGTGATGCAGACAGGATACCGGCGATATGAAGCGAATGTATCTGATCATAGGCCTATATCTGCTAGTTTTTCGTTGACTATCAAGACAATTGACAGAGTAGAAAGGGAGAAGAGAAAGCAGGAGACGAAGAGGATGTGGATTGGTGTTGAGGAGAGGTTGTTGGAGTGTTCTAGGCAATTTTATGTTAGCCAGATGTTGCTTTGAGGAGAGTGTGATTTGTTTTTTTTCCGGGGGGGCCTGGTAGGTTGCCTGGGGTGGGACCGACTTCTGGTTCTTCATTGTTGATTGTTTGGAGGATAATTAGTATGTTGTGTTGTGCGATATCCGTGTTTTGGTGCGGTTACAATGTGTCAGTGGACGTTGTAATTCTTTATTTGTTCATTGTTGGATTTGAATGTTTGACGTTGCGGTGAAGGTGGGGCTTGAATGCTTTACCATGGATCTGAGAGGATGGTAACGCTGTATATTATGAGTCTTGATGAGCAATGTTATCAATGATTGATATTATTTCCCTTCTCCTTCAGGGTTCTTATTCGAAAAAAATACAACTCATTCTTTTGATATACATCAAGTCTCCTGGCTGATTGGAAGAGGGCGGTCATAACGTCTTTGAAGGATCTCATACGTTGGAAATTTGACTGACGGATTGGAAAATTTGCGATTGGGCTTGTAGCTTTCTTTTTTGGGGGGCCGAATAACGCCACACCTGATGAATTTGGTGTGATGTAAATTTATGCGGACATAATAGGATTTTTTGAGACTAGGTTGGATAATTTAAAGTGTTGTTCTTATGATTCACTCTCAACAGGAAATGACCACAGTGAGCAATGAAAATTTGATATTGGGAAGCGTACTTGTGACAGGTTTTCTTTCCCTCAACAGATGTTCCCAGGGAATTGATCATCAAACGACTTGGAGAAAACCTATTCTAGCCCAGTGAATTTCTTGACACTCGATGGACGAACCTCCTTTCCGGTTAATTTTTTCTGACAAAAATCAAAGCCTCAAGCTCGAATTGACGGTGTGCTGTGTGCCGATAGTTGGGATGTTGTCGTGACTGCCGTTGGTGCTTTCCTTCGACATCGGCTTCACATACCGTTATTATGAGCAGAGTACTGGAAAAGTTGGTATCGCCGCTTGAGATCACATGCCATAATTTCGTTCACTCATTATACAGATACGGGGCTCTCATGACTGTTCAAGTCTGTCCTACCAACTTCGGGAACAGCCTGGTTGACAGGTACAGAGCAGCACAGCATTGATTACTTCAGACAGTCATATTTGGACATATTTATGTCCTCTTCTCCAATGGAGGATGGCGGACGACGACCAGCAGCCGTGCGCCAGGACACCTTTGACCTCCGCGACCACCTCCGCCTATCTCCTCGCTCAGCCCCTGACGCTGCTAAAGACGATGCCAACGATACCCCTGCCACTGTCATCGACAATGCTGGCATCGTCCTCGACAGCACAGACCTCACCAGCATCGTCGTCGATAATGCAGACCCCAGCAGTATCGTCATTGACAACATAGACCCCAACATCGTCATCGACAACATAGACCCCAACAGTATCGTCATCGACAGCACAGACCCCACGACGCAGGCCGACGCTGCTGGTGTCGTCGGTTCTTCCGACGAAGCGGTAGAACCACGCTCGGTTCTCGACGACGACTCCGACGGGGACGAGGATTTCATTGATGAAGACGACCGTTCCTCGTCCCTCTCTATACCTAACGAATCCATAGACTTTGACCTTGTTTACTCTTTGCACAGTTTTGCTGCTACCGTCGAAGGCCAAGCAAATGTAGTCAAAGGAGACAGATTAACACTAATTGATGACAGCAACAGTTATTGGTGGCTGGTGAGGGTGTTAAAGACACAGGAGGTTGGATACATTCCTGCGGAGAATATCGAAACGCCGTTCGAGAGACTGGCCAGGCTGAATAAACACAGGAATGTGGATGTGAGCGCTTCAAGAATGGCCAAGAGAATCCAATGCTAATTGCCATTGCACAGCTAGCATCTGCCACACATGCAGAAATGCAGGGCGAATTAAACCCCTCTCAAGATTATCTCCGCAGGCGCCCAATTGGCAACAACAGGAGTGGTCAAAAAACCCCCTCTCCAGTTGGGCACGGAAAACTACAGTCTCAACCGACAGGTCGTCGTCTCGTCTTCACGTCTAATATATCTGTTCGCCGCTACGCTCCTGCAATCTGGGATTCAGATGAAGATGAAGCGGACGATGGAGATGAGTATGATGAGATTGAATATATCGCTATTGACCCAGATTTGGCCGAAGATGAGCGTGAGAGGGAGAGATTGAGGAGCGAGGCTCGTGCTGTAGACGATGGAATGCAATGGGATGACGATGCCCATGAGCGCGGAGCTGAGTCTGAACAGCAGCAGCAACAGACACAAGTTCAGGCTTTTGCCCAACGGAGGGAGCCCAGGTTGCCAGCTAGACAATTTTTCGACCCTGCAGATGCGACCATTGATACCGTCCGAAGGACAATCACCCCTAGCGTGGCAGATGACGATTACAATGTCACTACCACTCGCTACCGTCCACAGCAGCAGGTCGATGAGAGAGTCAAGCGAGTTCGCGAACGATCGGATGACGAAGAACTTGTTAGGGTTCAGAGGTCGAGGTCTGGCAGTGTCACAAGTGCAAATGTCAACATTGGCATTGGTGTCCAAAGTCAAAACTTGGGCCAAGTAACGTCGTTTTCTCCAATGACTGCCGCCCCACCGGGTCCTTCATCTCATGAACAGCAACATCTTGAACAATCACAATCTCAGTCCCAATATCAACAGCAACAGCACCAAGACCCGCAACAAGGAGGACAGAAATTTATCCATCAACGAAAACCCGATTCCCAATCCCTTATCCCAACTTCTGCCTCCGAAGACGAATCTACTAACAATTCTGGAAGTAATGGAAAGAAAAAGAAGGGTGGATTATGGAGTGGATTGTTTCCTCGCAAAAAAGACAAAGACAAGGAGAAAGACAAGTCACCGAAAGAAAAAGTCAAAGGCGATAAAAATGCATCCGTTACTTCGGTCGATTCGACCGATACGAGGGGATCCGAAGACTCAAGAGGTAGTCGACCTTCTAATGCTACTGTGAATCACGACCAACACCACGCTTCTATATCTCCTGCCCCTGGAGGGTTAAATATATCACCGACGACTGCGTTGGTTATGCAGCAGCAACAACAACAACAATGGAATAATCTTAATTCCCCTGGTCCTACTTACGCCTCTATGTCTACCCCTACATCTTCCCCTGCCTTGCCTTCAATCAACGCGAGTGCGGTTTCTCAACATGCATCGCAACTGAGGCAGCATGACCAGCAACAACAGGCGTTATACAAAAGTTATCTGATGTCTTCACCACTGTCGCCGCCCGAAATTTCGTATGGATTGCAGTCGGCAAGAACGGTACTTGGTAACGCGTATACTCCCACACCCTCCGCTGCCGCCCATGCGACACTCGCTCTTCAGGGTTCCCCTGCTTCTGATCCAACTAGCCCCACCACCCCCGCCGCTCCTGGCAACATATCCCTCTGCATACCAATGACTCCTCGTCCCCGTCCTGGCTCGTTGATTCTAACAACTACAACTACGACAACCATGTCCTCTGCGAACTCTGTTGATGGGATATCTACAAGTTTGGTTTCACATCAAGAGTTATCTGTGATTCGAGTTTTCGCAGGGCGCGGGTTAGCACAATTAACGGATGCGACGTTTAAGACAGCGTTATTGAATTCGAGCACTGTGGCGAGCGATCTGATCAAACAAGCTATCCAGCGGTTTAGGCTGCCTACTTTCCACCCCACTGCTGTGCATGGATCGACGTCGTTGGATCTGGCGGGCGTAGAAGAGTATTACTTGACAGTTAAGCAAATTCAAGGTGGATCTTCCATCGTGCTTAAATCAACGGATAACCCGCTTGTCATTTTTGAGGAGTTGGTAGAAGAAGCAAATAGGAATGCACTCTTCTTACAAGCATCCGATTCCTCGTCTAATTCCACTTCGGCGAGGGGTATGGGGCTAGTGACGCCGAAAGTAAAGAGGAGCAGTATGGGGAGTATTGATAGCGTTGCAAGTAATCTGAGTATGCATCCTGCGATACGGAGGTTGCCGATGAATGATTTTACGGATGATAGTCAGGTCAAGTTTTATCTGAATAGGAGGGTTGGTGTTGGAATTGAGGGGGTCACTGTGGAAGAAGAAGATATGCAAGTAGGGGAAGTGACAGGAAGAGAGGAGATGGAGGAAGTTAATGTCACATTTGATGGAAATCCAGAGATTCGAGGTGGAGAGTTGGGCGGTGAACACCAAACATCGATACTGGGTACTGGTATCGAGCAGAGCCCGACGATGACGAAGAAACCGTTTTTGACTGTTTCGACTGACCATGTCTATCATGGTCCAAGGTTCCCTCCGTCTCCAACGATCCGGTTCGCGGTGCAGTTGGTTATTCGCAAAGAGGACCTGCCGGATAATTTGATGTTTCACCCTACGACGGAAGCTATTGTGTCCAAGGAGGATTACCTCTCCTTGAGTACCAATCCGACGACCAATCTGAATACGCAAATGCGTAGAAAAATGTTCGTCTTTCCGAAGACTATTACGGTAGCTGAGGTTATAGAGCTTGGATTGGAAAGATTTGGGATATCGGAGGGTGTAGTCGACGGGGGAGATGAAGTTGAGGATAAACTTGTCAGTACGACGAGCCCTATTGGAGTTGGTGCCGGTAAGAGGAAGAACTCTGGTATGAGAGTGAGGTATGGATTGTGTATGAGTTTTGGTGGGGAGGGTAAGTGTGTTTTCTTTGTTGACTTGAGTATTTTGTTTGGACTGAAATTTTTTTTCTGTGCCTGACATAGAGCGTGAATTAACACCTTCTAAAATTCTTGATGCGTACCCTCTGAATCGCCCACCGGTGTTTCATTCACCGTCGAATACTCCTCAGTCTACGCCGACGGCTAGCCCTTCAGCATCCTCATTGTTGCAGGCTCTTAAACGTCGTTCGGTCGATTCTGCACAAATGCCTGGAAATGCAGAAGATGTATACCCGGATGATCCTGTGTTTTTGTTGAGAAGGGCTACGTCGTATAGGCCTGTTAATTCGACTTTGAGTGGGGGTGGATTTGTTACGAAACATGGGAGACATAGCGCGCCGTTGGATGAAATTGCTTTGCAGAAGATGCAGATGTCACAGCAGCAGCAGCAGCAGCAGAGGGAAAGTGTTGTGACGATAGAGAGCGGATTGTCGTGTGGTTCTTTTACGGCAACTACGACGTCAGAGAAGGATGGGATATCGATTCAAGTGGAGAATCTAACTCCAACTCATATGGAGTCGCCATCACGATTGCAGTCGCCATCACAGTTGCAATCGCGTTCGGCTCATGAAATTATTGCGGCTCAGCGAGCTGCAACACGTGCGATGCAAAATGCTAGTATTCTCTCTGCACAGTCAAATTCACTGCGTGGAACGGATGTTTTGCTTCCTGATCATGCGTTGTTGAGGAGTTCGAGATATGATTCGACGGAGAGGATGAGGTATTCGTACGTTGAGCCTGATGGAGAGACGTATGATGTTAGTGAGATTGTTGAGACTGAATGGGGCGCTGGTTCTGCGACCCATGAGCATCCTGGTGGCACTAGTGTTGCTGGTGATCGTAGTATAGGTGACAATAGGGCAATGGATGGGTCAGGGAATGGAGGTGATGATGATTTGTTGGCTGCCGTTGTTGGAGGAAGAACACAACAAGGCCTCGGAGCAAATTTGGATAGGGTGTTGAACAGGATTAGGAATGGAAAAGTTAGTTTGGGGAGGGATAAGGAGGTTGTTAGTTTGGCGGCGTTGTCGGGGGAAGGCACCAGTGATATCGATGAAGATAGTGGTCTTATGGTGCAGGAACAACAGCAACAGCAAGAGGGAGATGTTTTCACTAAGGATGAAGATGAAGATGATGGTGTTCATGACATGATTGTCGTTGAAGGAAAACAGAGGAAGGATCGGGAGAGCAGGGAGAGCGGAATTTCTGTACCTTCGGTATCGGAGTACTCAGTTGAGGACAGCATTGCAAGATCTTCCTCGATGAGGTCCACGCATGGTTCTGCAGGTTTCAATCTGCACACGCCTTCTAGTAGCGTTACTACCCATGCTGCTGGTACTGGTGTCATCGCCACCGCCGCAAGAGTCAAGACCCCGATACAGTCACTAGAAGAACTTCCCGAGTCTTCTCCGATCTTGCCTAGAGCAAGTACTTCTACGCCTACTGGACGACCTTCTGCTCAGGATAGAAGACAAGCATCGCTGGCGAGTGTGTTGTCTGATAGAACAGTGACGTCTACGGGTCATGTTACACCACCACCTCATCCGATTGTACCTCAAATACTTGAGAGCCCTAGATCGTTTACTAGTCATGCATCCAAGGGAGGCAGTGCTAGTGGGACAAATTTGAATGCGACCAGGAGGCGAGGGCCAGTCATACCACGAGATGACTTTGGAATTTCGCATATGATGGCAATCATAGAGTATCAGGCTACACAGGTGAAGAATAAGGAGAATGCGGCGGCAGTGATGGTGGAGGGAGAGACGGAGACGAATGTGGTTGATGAGAGGTTGTTTGGTCGACGCGTGCATCTTGAGCAGTTGCATCCGCAAGTGAGGAATATTTTTGAGGGTGGGTTTAAGATGTTGGAGGAGATGGATAAGGTGAGGTCGATCTGCCAGCGGTTGTGATATGTGTTGAATCTGTTTTTATCCAGGTATTGGATAGTTATGTGCAGCCTTTGATAGGTGCATTCTAATGTCGCTTGGACAAACCATCTTGGGATTTTTTGATCATGATCTTGGACATGTGTAGTTCGTTCTTTAGATCGGTGTCGGTAGTCTCTCCTTTTTACTTCTTTTGACGAGTCGCTCCCTTTTGCAGTCCTGTCTATACCCCTGCAGACCATATATGCATCTCTCATTTTTTTCGCGAAATTTGTGAAGTGAAATCTGAAACAGATACACCGCTGACAGTATAACTCAATGGTCAGGTTTTGGTGAAGGGAGTAGCTAAAGATGGGAAACTATTTGAAGTTGACTACATTGGGTGAGTCGATAGTTCAAAGCAAGACAGGGTGACAAAAAACGACTGCAGCAGAATGCATTGCATGAAATAGTAGTCTGATTTAGTGACTGACCTCGGTACCGACACGAAATTTCATAAGCAGCTAAAATTCACCAACCAGATGCTGATTAGTGGGGAATGAGGGAGACACTCTTTGTTCCAAGTTCTTCTAAGTCAGTGAGGTTTCTCTCTTCTCTTATTCTCAGGGTCAGTGGCTGATGATGGATGGTCAATCAACAATTTTACTCATGGAAGTGCCTAATCTATACCCTTCAGTAAATTTTGGTGATTGTATATTTAATGGTTTCCCTTTTTTTAAAAAAATCAGGAATTTATTACACGGTGCTCGTTTCCCTCCAAGCTGATGATGTGAGCATGTTTATATATATGTTCAAATTATCTTATAAAATTTCATGTAGATATGAAAAATTATCTCGAGGATCCATTTCATTAAATCTGGACTAATAGGCTAGTTGAGCGAGAAATTCTTCGACATGATCTTGGCACTCCACTTAATTTGACGTCTCATGCCCAAGATGTGGTCCTCCCTGAGTTCACGCCCACAGGTCCTCGGAAGTATGTTTTTCCATCCATTCACAAAGTCCTTCCTGCCCCATCAGAAGATTTGCATGTCTTAAATCAGAGCCAAAATTAAATTCATACTAAATCATCCAAATAGATAACATGGCATACAATAAATGAGACTATATATACTGTCCATCAGAAAATCGTACACGGACTAGACTTTTTGGAGGGCGGGAGGAGTGTTTGTTTTTCATCATTGATGCTTGAGTCCGAGGCTTGTGACAGAGTAGAGGTGGTGGTCATTTTATCAGTGCCCTTACGCATCTCCTCCACTGCCATTCTTATAGCCTTGGAGCGCTGAATCGTGTCCCAGAGACCCTGCTTATGAGTTGGACGCCAGCCGTCTGGAAGTGTTTCCTGGCCAATCCACTTTTTGATCCACTCTGTGGGAACCCCAACCCTGTCCTTAGAGGTGGTTTCCCATACGCCCAGGATAATTGCCATCTCTCCACGCGCAATTTCCTGACGAACCTTATTTATGGGCCTGCAAGCTTTCTCCCGGCGAAGGCGGGCACGCGCAACGTCATCAAGATTCATCAGAGATTCGGTACCATCACTATCCTCCTCTTTATGCTGGACGTCGTTCATGAGTTCATCAACCAGGTTCTGATCGATGGTTATGGGTGCAAACTCTTCGCCGTCTGGTGTGTCCAAATGAACCAGACTAGCATCGTGTTCAATTACATCATGTTTGCCGATTTCATGGAGGTCGATGCATCGTATCCGTTTCAAGATTGCGAAACTGAAGAATGTAAGAAGGAGGGCTAAGGGTGCCGAGAGCCCGTAACAAGCCCTGAGGCCGCGCTGAATAGACCATGGGGAGAGTTTCTTGCCGTCACGATTACTTAAAAGAGGTAAGTAAGGAGCGCGTTCAATAAAAGGGCTGAATTTTCACATATAACCGTGGTTTGCCATGGTATTCAAAGCAGGGCACGGGGAACGACTATCACCGGTCTTCGGTGGGCAAAAGCCATGTTTTCCAGACACAGGACAGCGACTGCCAACATTCTGACAGAAGTTATCAGTTTTTTCGTCAGAGAGAGGCATCAGGCTGAAAGGACAGGTTAATCAACCTGACGAACTGTTACCTTTTATACAGAAGTATTCTACAGAGATGAGAAAACTACCTACACATTTGTAAGGGCCTTACTCAATCATCAAATCTTCAAGAATCATTGCGATACACTCAGCAGTGTCGGTGACAGATTTCAAGCGACTATAGATAATTTGCGTGAGATTAAGGGGTCCTGTTCGTGTTACGATCTCTTGATCCACTGTTCAAGATATAGTATCGACTAGATCGGATCTAAGAGACCTGTACCACGAGTAACTACTACTAATGGCACATCTTCGGACACGAAGTCAATGGCAGGACTGCAGGAGATGAGTAAAATTGTTACAATTTGGTTCTGATTTACACGAAAAGCAGATGCTTTGTACGATAGTCGCCGAAGACGATGTTTGAGAACTTCGATAATACTTGGTAATACCACATGATATGTTGGAAATTCTCCTTGCAGTCGCTGATGCTTAGGGTGATCCTACACAATCAGCATGTGCATGGTTGTTTCACAGCGACAGGAACAATCAACCTAATTGATAATACATATAAGAAAATGATATTTGAGTAATGTTGAAATTTGAATACTTCAATGTTTGAGAGTCATTTTGATAGTTAGAAGACCAATCCAGGAAAAGCTAGGGCCCACATGAAGAAGAAGGATATATTCTGAGGGTATAACAAGGGTGGGTGTAAAGGGATTAGCTGGTAGGTCAATCAAGTGATGATCATCTATCCTATTGCGCACAGGTTGAAAAGTCTGATGAAGATCAAACCAGTTTCACCCTGGATCAAATCAGAGAGCATATGTGTGTGATGAATTTTGATTCCAAGCCTTTCTCATATCTTGTTTTTGATGTAAAGTA
>Ga0153943_1000406_pt1 | contig 13149 bp, 12 predicted proteins | sample TSNJ027MetaG_FD_104721 | JGI IMG/M metagenome (GOLD analysis project Ga0153943, IMG submission 104721) | Attine ant fungus gardens microbial communities from New Jersey, USA - TSNJ027 MetaG | ecosystem: Host-associated > Fungi > Mycelium > Unclassified | place: USA: New Jersey, Brendan T. Byrne...
AGGGCGAAATGATATCCAGATTAAAATACCAATGCAAAGAAAGGCTGTAATTATTGAAATTAAAATTGCCAAATCCTATGATGGATTGGATAAGGCATGCGATAATGCATTGAACCAGATTAAAGAAAACCATTATGAGAACGATTTATTGACAGAGCGGTTTAACGAAATTATTTCCTATGGAGTATCATTTTATAAGAAGGAATGTAAGGTGAAAGTGGCAGAATGACTAAGCATTTGAGGATGCATGCCTTGGACAATGGGAGAAAATAGTAAATGAAAAACCACATATACCACGGTTGGTGCAGGTGGATGTGCCAGTCTTGAACCGGTATTGTGCGTGTCGTTGAAAAACACCCACTATATCCGGTTATCCGCTATAATAAGGATTAAAATAAAAGTTATACCCCAGTACAGGAAATAAAAAGCCTGTACTTTTTATATTCTGCTATTATCAATCCTTTTTGGAAAAACGACCGGAAATGGAAAGGAGAATCAATGGAAAGAGATCGGTTCATCTGTTGAATTGCCTGTTTTGCATATCCCCTGCGCTGATAATGGGAATGGCGAATAACTCTGTATACTAGCGTTAGTTAAGTTGTTGACAGTGATTATAAAATTGGAAAAGATTGCCACTGGTCTTGATAAAATTCGTGTATTACAATTAAAACAGAAAAAATATAAAATAATAGCGTTAGAAAAATACAAATTCTGATTATTTAATATATCTTGTTATTTTTGACAATAATAATGCAATAAAATAGCAATTAGTGCATCTGCATTGACACTGAATACAAAGTGTGTAATAAATATACTTGTAAGGAGGCAACATGAAGATAACAATCAAAAGCATTGCGGACTCTTTGGGAATGTCGCCATCTACAGTGTCAAGAGCGTTAAATGACAGCGAACTGATCTGCAAGTCTACGAGAGATGAAGTGAAGAGAAAGGCAATGGAACTTGGATACTTTAATAAGAGCGTCAATATAGTACGCAGTTATTCAAAGTCTTATGTGAATTCGCTCGGTGTTAGTATCCCGAATCTGGAAAATCCAATATGTATAGAAGTCATCAAAGGTATTCAGGAATATTTTGATAGTCTGAATTACAACATTATCGTCATGGATTCCAATGAGAGTCGTAAACGAGAAGAAAAAAATATTCAGGCCTTTATCAATCTGGGTGTCCGGGGACTGATTGTTTTCCCAACAACCAAGACATCCTCCCAGTACATAAAGCCTCTTACAGAAGGGGTAATTCCGACCGTTTACGTATGTAATATTGCGGAGGACAAAACCATCCATTCTATCGGAATCGATGAGAAAACTGCTTTTTTTAAATTGACTCAATATCTGATTCAGTTAGGGCATGAGCACATTGTACTATTGGGTGGCTCAGAAAAATTTGAAAATCGGGTAAAAGGATTTTTTGATGCAGTAAGCCATGAAAGAATCACAGATGCAGAAGTTATCTACTGTATGCCGACACAATACGAGGGCTACAATCATACCAGGAATCTTTTAGCGCAGGGCAGATGTGTTACCGGCATTGTGGCGGCTACTGACTATCTGGCCATCGGTGTTCTGGATGCAGTTTATCAGAGTGGAAAACGTGTTCCGGAAGACTTATCATTGGTCAGCCTTGATAATATCAATATTGCCGGAAACAAAAGAATTAATCTTACAACAATCAATCAACCGGGCAAAGAGATTGGTATGAAAGCAAGTGAAATTGTTTATAGTGAAATAGAAAATGGACCCAGCGATTATAAAAAGACGGAAATTTTTGATGTTTCACTGAATATAAGAGGAAGCTGCCAGTCGATTAAGGCAACTGGAAGCAGAGATGGAAATAAATAGTGTGGTACAGTGATGAGATCTATAAGCTTAAGGTGATTTGAGGGAACAGTCATTCGATACTCGGCCGATATCAGATGGAGCTCCATTGAGCCTTTGAATGCGCTAAGCGGGATTTCAATGCTGATGTTAAAGTAACTATAAATGATAGTAAAAAAGGAGGGCGTTTATGAAGAACTTTTCAGGTATTCTACTGGTAGCAGTGATGGCATTTGGCTTGGCCGGGTGTAACTCAAACTCCACAACGGCAGTATCTTCGTCAGCAAGTGCGGCAAAAGAATCAGTGACGGCGGGATCCACTGAAGCAAAGAAATTTTCCATCGGTATGGCGCAGGCGGAAATTGACAGTCCGTTCTTTGCACAACTGGTACAGGGTGTTATAGACCGCTGTGAATATTATGGAATGGAAGTTGATGTACAGAATGGTGAGAAAGATCCGGCGAAACAAATCGGGCATATTCAGACATTTATAGCGCAGAAAAAGGATCTGATTATCGTTGTCTGTGAACAGAAAGATACTCTTGTGGCAGTTGTTCAGGAGTGCAATGAGGAAGGCATCCCGGTTGTTACCATCAATCGTGTTCTGGGGGAAGGTGCTGAAATTGTTACCTTTGTCGGATGTGATGATTATGTAGGCGGGCAGTTGCAGGCGCAGCTGGTTTCACAGATGCTTGGAGAACAAGGGGGTAATATCATTATTGCTGAAACGACGCTGGGAAGTTCTGCTCAGCAGCAGCGGCATGATGGCCTGATTGACTATATTAAGGATAATGATCTTCCGATTAATGTAGTTGAGTGGCAGGGGTGCGATTCTGATAATGCTAAGGTCATGACCTTTGTTGAGAATTGCCTCACGCGTTTTCCGGAAGGAGAACTGCATGCTATCGTTACTCATGATTCTGCCAATGCGATTGCCGCAGCTGAAGCGTGTAGGGCGGCCGGCCGCGAAGAACTGGTCAATAAAGTCATTGGATTTGATTATCCGGTATCCCTTCACAACGCAATCAAGGAAGGTATTGTTTGGGGAACCGTAAGTCAGTCTCCATATATTGAAGGGGAGCTTGGCGTTGACGCGGCATGGGCCTATCTTAATAGTGAACTGGTCGATTCTGAGTTGTATATCAATCTTGTTGGTATCACTCCTGAAAATGTTGACCAGTATCCTGGTGATTGGAATGATGTTAAATAGTCCATTAGGATATTCCAAGTGAGGTTGACGATGGAAAATGAAAAAAAATATCAAAATAAGAAGCAATTGCGACTCAATTATGAATATATAGTCATTCTCATTTTTGCAGTATTCTTTTTAGTTTGTCTGATTGCAGCACCGGTATTCCGATCATGGAGAAATTTTTCTAATCTCTTGGCTCAGAATGCAATGTATGGTTTGATGGCAATTGGTATCGGATTTGTTATTCTGATTGGCCGCATTGATTTATCAATAGCTTCCACTGCGGCATTTACCGGAATCTTCAGTGCAACAATGTTTGTTGAGGAACAGCTGTTTTTGGGAGTTGTTGGCGGACTTATTATCGGAGGGTTGATCGGAGCACTGAATGGATTGATCATTACCAAAGCAAAGATTATTCCGTTTATTGCGACTTTGGGTACGCAGGTTATCTTCCGGGGACTAACGCTAATTATTACAAACGGATATCCGGTATATGGCATTCCCAAGGCGTACAGCTTTATCGGCTTAGGCAAGATAGCCAATGTATTCCCGGTTTGTGCAGCAATCTGGATTGTCGGCCTTGTTATTATGCAGATTGTTTTAAAGAAGACCAGATTTGGGCAGTACATCTACGCAGTTGGCGGAAATGAAAAGTCGGCATGGCTTTCCGGAGTCAATACCGACAGAGTTATCATATTGGCCTATGTGCTTAGCGGTTTTTTTGCATCGCTTGCAGGGATAATTCTGGTTCTCAGAGTACAGCTTGCAAATGCAACAGCTGCTGAAGGTTATGAGTTGACTGCGATTGCCTCCTGTGTTATCGGTGGAATTGCGATGGAGGGGGGAAAAGGAAATATCGTCGGAACATTCTTTGGTGCCATGATGATGGGAATGATCATTAACATTATCCAGTTGACCGGCATCTCCAGTTACTGGGAAAAAGCAGTCACCGGACTGATCATCCTTGGTGCGGTCGGCCTGACCACATTTTTGAACCGCAGACGCAAATAAATGGAAAGGCAAATGTGTATGGAAGAGTATATTCTTGAAATGCGTAATATCACCAAGGCTTTTTTGGGCAATAAGGTTCTCGATGATGTCACCTTTCAACTTCTAAGGGGTGAAGTTCATGCACTGGTCGGGGCAAATGGCGCCGGAAAATCGACCTTGATGAAAATCATGAATGGCATCTATGACGGGTACTCAGGTGAAATAATGATTAATGGTGAGACGGTTCAATTTAAAAATCCGCACGATGCAAATGGGAAAGGTATTGTCATGGTTCATCAGGAGTTGGATCTTGCGGAAAATCTGGATGTCAGCACAAACATCTTTCTGGGCAGAGAAATTCTTGGCAACAGAAAATTTCTGGACAGAAAATCGATGTATAAAAAGGCTCAGAAACTGCTGGATGAACTGAATTTTCCAATCAATGCGCATGATGTCATCGAAAGCCTGCCATTGTCAAAGCGGCAGTTGGTTATGATTGCCCGTTGCGTATCTATGGATGCAGATATCATCGTATTTGATGAGCCAACGTCTTCACTTTCTTCGGTCGAGGTTCAGGAACTGTTCCATGTTATCCGTAACTTGAATAAACGAGGGGTCAGCATTGTGTACATATCCCACTTCCTGGAAGAAATTTTCCAGATTGCCGATCATGTTACTGTTTTGAGAAATGGTCAGAAAATTCTGACTGAAATAGTTTCCAATTGTAACATCGAGAACGTAGTTGAGTGGATGATTGGCCATAAGCAGAAAGTATCGGAAAAAAGAGATGAGTCAAATGCCGGATCCGAGGTCATATTATCGGTCAGAGAATTGAATCACGCGACGGCAGTCACGAAAAATATCAGCTTTGATCTTCATCAGGGAGAAGTCCTGGGGATTACCGGAGTTGTAGGATCCGGAAGGTCAGAGCTGGTCAGAATGATTGTCGGCGCGGATGCAAGGGCATCCGGAGAGATATCCGTGGGGGGAAAGGTGGTTAATATAAAAGCGCCAAGTGATGCAGTCGCCCTGAAGATAGGATATCTTCCGGAAGATCGAAAGGAAGAGGGATTGATTCTGGAACGCTCCATAGAAGATAACCTGGTGCTGGCCGTACTAAGCGATTATACAAAGAATGGCTTTATCCTTTTTGACAAGGTGTATGAACTGGCAGCCAAAATGATTGGCCGAATGCATGTGAAATGTCATGCGCCGACACAAAGAGTTGCTGATTTAAGCGGAGGTAACCAGCAGAAGATTGCAATTGGTAAATGGCTCTGTTCGGAATCCAGAATCATCATTCTGGATCAGCCTACCAGAGGCGTTGATGTTGGAGCCAAAGAAGAGATATATCAGATTATCAAAGAGTTAAGCAGACAGAAGGTAGCTATAATCTTAATTTCGGATGAAATCGAGGAGATTCTAAATCTTTCTGATAGAATTAAAATTATTGTTAAAGGTGAATTCAAAGAGGAACTGGATAATCGCAAGAATAACTACGTAAAAGCGGATTTGCTGGCTAAGATGGTCAGTACTGATGAATCAGCGTAAGTTGGATATGGATATTAGTTAAGATGGAGGCGCTATGCATAACTTCAAGCATTATATCATTGATACAGATCTGCCGGAAGGGCCATATTCGCAGACTGCTTTGGCAGATATTAACCATGACGGAAAACTGGAGTTTATCACCGGAATTCAATATGGGGATATCTATTACTACCGATACGAGACACCAGCGCGATGGACACGATTTTTGCTGGGAAAGGATTCTCCGTCTGATGTAGGCGCTATTGCATACGATGTAGATAATGATGGCTGGATAGATTTCGTAGTTGGCGGTGCATGGTATAAAAACTCTCGTGAGGATGGTGCACTGTGGGAAAAGTATGTCTATGATCCGGATTTGACTGCCGTCCATGATGTCGCTCTTGCAGATATTGACGGTGATGGAAGGATGGAAGTCATTACGATGTCTGACCAGAATGATCTTCGTTGGTATAAGATTCCGGAGGATCCCACACAGCTTTGGCCGTATACCTATATCGGCCCATCAATCCATTCAGGTGCATCCGGCGGAGATTTAACCGGCAATGGACATGCCGATGTTGTGCGTTCAAATGCATGGTTTGAAAACGTAAATGGTAATGGAACAAAATGGGTAGAGCATAGGCTTCCATTTGTTGCTTCCTGGAGTACAGACAATCTGAGTGAGGCCTACATGGCAACGGCAGAATCCAGTACAGCTAACACGGATACGGGGGTCAATTCGTATAAGTATATTCAGGAGCTTCTGGCCGATCCCAGCAAAGCCAATGCCACCCATTCTTATGTCTGTGATATGGACAAAGATGGCGATAATGATATTGTTATGATTGAAAATGAAATAACCGGAGGGGCGCTCTGGTGGCTTGAAAATGTCAACGGAGATGGGTCTGAGTGGGTGAGACATGACATTATGAAACCTGCCAATCCGATCCGTGGTGCGCTTCATACGCTGTGGGTTGGTGACTTGGATGGTGACGGGGATTTTGATATTTTCAGCTGTGAGATGGATGATGTCAGAGGCGATGGTACTCCCAAATACTATATATGGGAGAATGCAGACGGCAGAGGAAGGGACTGGAACGAGCATGTGATTTTGGATGTTAATCTGGGCGGTCATGCGGCTCAGGTTGGAGATATCAGCGGTAACGGCCGTCTCGGAATTGTCTGTAAACCATGGTTGCCGGATGCTCATAATGCACTGAATGGAAAACCCTACGTAATTTATTTGGAGGATGAACCGGTATGACGCGTAATGAAATAGTAAATAAAATAGCTTATGAAGCTTATATAATTCGTAAGACGGCATTAGATATGGGGTATGCGGCTGGTGAGCATGGAGCACATTTCAGTTCCACTTTCTCGATTGCGGAAATTATGGCGACGCTCTTTTTCGGAGTTATGCACTATGATCCCAAGCGTACAGATGATCCGAATCGTGACAGATTCGTCCTGAGCAAAGGTCATGGCTCGCTGGCTCTCTATATCACTCTCTCAGAAGCGGGATATTTTGACAAAGAATTACTGAAAACATTTGAAACAAAGGACAGTATTCTTCCGGGGCATCCCAGCTTGCATCCGGAGCTCGGTATCGAATATGCGACCGGCTCTCTTGGCCATGGACTTTCTCTTGGGGCAGGGGCGGCACTCGCTGCAAAGTGGGATCGTCTCAGTTACATGACCTATGTCCTTTGCGGAGACGGAGAATGTGATGAGGGGTCTGTTTGGGAGGCTGCAATGCTGGCGGCGAAAGAGCATTTGGATAATCTGGTAGTAATCATCGACTGCAATAGAATGCAGAGTGACGGATTTGTAAAGGATGTCTGTGAGTATGGCGATATGGCTGCAAAATGGCGTGCGTTTGGATGGAATGTCAAAGAGGTTAATGGACATGATCCGCTGGAACTTTATAATGCGCTGGGGGAAAACAACTATATATGGGGAAAACCGCTGGCAATTATTGCCCACACAATAAAGGGGAAAGGTGTTACCCTGTTTGAGAATAATCCAAAGACACATCACTACAGAATCAAGAAAGATGAGTACGAAGTAGCTTTGGCTGAACTCGAATGCGATGAGAACTATAGGAGGTCTGGGTATGAAGGTTGATTTGGCGCTAATACAAAAGCTGGCAGAGTTTGGACCAAGAAAATCTTTTGGATTTGGCCTTATGGAGGTGGCGAAAGAGCGAGACAATGTTGTCTGTATTGGAGCTGATCTCTCGGGTACATGTAAAACCGAAGAATTTCGGGAGCAATATCCGGAGCGTTTTGTAAATGTTGGCATTGCTGAACAAAATATGGTCGGTGTCGGAACCGGAGTAGCTGTTTGCGGAAAGATTGCATATTGTGCATCATTTGCATCGTTTCTCAGCATGCGGGCGTGTGAACAGATAAGAACCGATGCTGCATATATGAATGCAAACGTAAAATTGATCGCACATGATGCCGGTTGTGCGGTTGGCACGCAGGGATACACCCATTATGCCATAGAAGATTTGGCGATAATGCGGGCAATCCCGAATATGACGGTTGTCAGTCCTTCGGATGGACTTTCTGTTGCAAAAATGACAATAGCGATTGCAGATTATCCGGGGCCTGTTTATATGAGACTGACCGGGACTGCATCACCAGTGGTTTATGAACAGGATTACGAGCTTAAAATTGGTAAAGCAAACCTTCTTAAGGACGGAACAGATGTCACTATCATTGCCACCGGAAGCTGTGTATATCATGCGCTGCAGGCAGGTAATGAGTTGAGTAAAGACGGTATCTCTGTGAGGGTACTGGATATGCAGACGATAAAACCGCTTGACGATGAAGCTATCAAACGCGCATCGGAAGAAACCAGGTTAATTCTTACTGTTGAAGAGCATGGATTGATTGGCGGGCTTGGATCTGCGGTCAGTGATGTAATCGCCGGATTGGGATGGTCAACAAGGGTTGTTAAGCTAGGCCTGCCTAATGCCTTTGGTCCGATTGCAGATCATGCAGATCAGTTAGAACGGTATGGGCTCGATATGAAAGGTATCATTGCAAATGTAAAGAATTACTACAAATAATTTACGATGAAGAGGAGATTGTATGATGACAGATATTCCGTTATTAGATCTTGATTCACGACAAAGTGTCAAGGATAAGTTTACGTTTGAGGGTAAGGTGGCATTAGTTACCGGCGCTATCGGTCAGATTGGGATGATGTCAGCTGCGGGATTTGCAGAATTGGGGGCCAACGTTGTTGTTGCTGACATTGACCACTGTAAAGGCCAGCTTGACAAGCTTGCGCATGATCTGACCGCAAAATTTGGTCGAGAGTGTATTGCAGTAACATTCGATGCAGCAGATGAGGCTTCTGTTCAGGCAATGCTTGATCGAATTATGGAAAAGTTTGGAACGATTCATGTTGCGCACAGCAATGTTGGTATCGGCATGCCTGCTGATCAAGGTGATTATGATAAAAATACATGGGACAGAATTATGGATACGAATGCGAGAGGCACTATGATTATCAACTGTGCCCTTGCCAAAATCATGAAAAAGAATCAAAAAGGTGGTTCCATTGTCAATACCGCTTCCATGTCTGCGAGTATTATTAACAGGAGACCGGAAGGCTGCAATTATGAAGTGATTTATCCGGCAAGCAAGGCTTGTGTAAAGCACCTGACAAGAGGCCTGGCAATGCAGTTCATAAAGGATGGTGTTCGCATCAACACGGTCAGTCCGGGATATGTATATTCTGCAGCTCATTTTGAAAAGACACCGCAGGATATTGCATTCAATATCGAGACAACTCCACTTAAGCGATATGCAACAGCAGATGAGATGGTAGGTGCAGTTTTATACCTTTGCAGTGAACTTGCATCTTATACAACAGGTGCAGATATCTGCATAGACGGCGGCTATACTATCTGGTAGAGTTGATGGCTTCCAGGCGACGATTACATTTACAGGAGGAACAGTTATGTACCAGAAATGGTTGACAACAGAGTATCCTAATATTTTTTTTGAAGATAATAAAGTCGGATGTCTTAAGAAACGCCTTTGGGATGCAGATGAAAAAGAAATTCAAAAAATCTTGGATGACTATAAGATTCCAAGTGACAGTGAGCTTGGCAAAGCGGGTTGTTATATTCAGAATTCACCAAGGAAAATGGTCATTGATAAGAGAAGGAAGTGTGACATTGTTCTCGTACCGGTAGGTTGTACAGAGAATCATGGAATTCATAATAACAGTGGATTGGATACATTTATGTGCACTTCTATTTGTGAGGCAGTTCGCCGTAAGACTGCAAAAGCAGGGCATGAAGTTGCCCTGTCAATGCCGGTACTGAACTATGGGGGACATCCTTATCATCACATTGGCATGCCTGGCACGGTGATGCTCAGCATGACAACGGTTGTTGAAACGATGATTAGTGTTATGGCGGGGCTTTGGGATGACGGGTTTCGTAAAATTATCTTTGTAAATAATCATGGCCAGGACTGGATGCTGGAATCCGCAGTCCAGGAATTCTTTAAGCGCTACCAGATTCCGGCATTTGTCACGGTAGTTGAATGGCATCGTGCGATTCGGGAATTTTTCTATCCACTGGGAGATGAGCGGGAAGATTTTGTGTCAACTCCATTTATACATGCCGACGAGGCTGAGACATCCTGCGCACTGCTATTGTTTGAGCAAATGGTTGATATGAGCTGTGTGGTCGATGCGGATGCGAAGAGCTTTGGGTATCTTGATGATGGCTTCTACGATGGCTCTGTTGATTCCTTTCACCGCCCCAATAAGTGGTCAGAGGCAGAAGGACACAGAATTATCGAACGCTTCGGAACACCGGAAGGAGTTGTTGGGAAGCCAACCCGCGCAAATGCGAGAAAGGCGAAGCGTCCGATTGCGGCGATATGTGAATATTTGAATTGCATGGTGGAAGATATTCTGACGAAATATCCGTCAGGGCAAGTGCCTGATCCTTCCTTGTTTACATTTCGTAAACCTGAGGAAATCGCGCCATTTCTTCAGGAGCCGCAGAGTCCCGGATGGAAAAGTATCCATGAACTGCCAAAGCTTGGTATTTTTTATGACTAATATATATGCATATCCGTTGTGCATCCAGCTGAATGCAGATGTCATTTATTCAGTCCGTTTTCCCAAAGTGCTGGAACTCTTACAAGCCAAGCATTTTTATGGTGTTGAGTTGAACCTGCTTAATTTTGACGATGCCGAATTTGACAAGATAAGTTCACTGCTGAAAAACTATGATTTAATATTAACGTCAATAGCCTCCGGCGCTTTTGCGGATCAGTATGGCCTCACTCTCTCTGATGCAGACGATGCAAGGCGACAAAATACGGTTAATATGCTGAAACAGAAAGTCATTCCATTTGCGGAACGATTTCATGCAGATATCATTTGCGGGTTTATCAAGGGGAAAGCCGGTGACAATCTGCCAAATGCAAAAAGCCAGATGGAAAAGTCATTATCTGAACTTGCACATCTCTGTGAATATAGTGGTATTCATCTGTATTTAGAAGCAACAAATCATTATGAGGCAACGCTTATTAATCTTGTAGAGGAGGGGGCGGCTTTTATGTGCCCGGGTGTTCGTGTTTTGCCTGATACATACCATATGAACATCGAGGAGGCTAATATGTTTAAAACCATGTTGGTATGGCGTGAATTGTATTCCAACATTCATATTTCGGATAATAATCGATATTATCCGGGGTTTGGTTCCATCGATTTTCTGAAAGTAATTCAGACGCTTCGGGATATGAGTTATTCTGGTACTCTTACGATTGAAGGTCGGAATCGATACGAAATCGAGGCGGATATAAAAGAATCGGCTGATTATCTTGCCAAGGTATCTGCCAGTTGACCGATACTCCAAGTCGCCAGAAATGGCGGCTGTTTTTGTGCGACAGGATTCAAATGGATTAATAGGCAAAGGCTTTGAGTGAAGAGTCGTTCCCGAAGCCTATAAAAGGCTGACGAACAAGCTATTACTATATTGCGTTTGATATTGTGTATGACAATATGAATATGCTTGATAAATAAAGGCGAGTCAGTTATTATAAATGTAAATAGACTGAGATATTCCAATGTATCTTTCACATACGGTTATCTTACAAAGGACACACGGATACAGAACGGATTTATTATGTTGAATGGGACTAAAGTTCATGCGAGCGCGAATTGTAACAAACTAAGATTATTGGAAATGGCAAATGGTTTATTAACAGAAGGGAGTACGGCTCTCCTCTCATGACTAAAGTCACTAAAGTCACGAGTCCCCGAGCCTGTGTGGTTATGAAAAAAATGAGACTTAAAAATCAGGCGGTTGGCCCGTTTCCTGGTATGATTGTTGGTGCAATGTTAGATGAAAAACCCACATATACTACGGTTGGCGCAGGTGGATGTGCCAGTCTTGAACCGGTATTGTGCGTGTCGTTGAAAAACACCCACTATATAACGGAAGGAATTATACAAAACGGTTATTTTAGCGTCAATATACCTTCGACAGCGCTGCTGAAAGAACTGGATTACTGCGGCATTGTATCAGGTAAACAGGTTGATAAGTCAAATTTGTTTAAATCCTTTTTTGACGCAGCAGGCGATGCTCCTATGATAGAGGAGTGCCCGCTGAATTTTCTCTGCAAGGTTTGTGATAGGAAGGAAATAAGAGGTTTTACGATGTTCTTTGGTGAAATTGCGGCGGTGTTTGCAAGTGAAGATTGTTTGACAGGCGGCAATCCCGATCCAATTAAAATTGACCCGATTATTATGATGGGATTCAGCTATTGCAATTTAGAAGGCATTATTGGTCAGCCTTTCTCAGAAGGAAAGAAGTTGAATAGAGAGTGACATAATAGCTTGTGAACGAGATTCGGTTACAGGATACAGTGAATATTTAGATAAATTAGGAGATGTCATCATGATTTTACATCAAATTCGATATGTGTTTGAACACAGATTACTCCCTCAATTGTTCTTTGAGAATAATGCTCAATTTGTTGGAATGGTTCTAAAGGATAAGGCAGTGCTGTTTAGAATAATTGATGATATCTTCCAGAAAGAAGATGTTGAAAATCCATATACAGAAGAACAGTTTGATATTGAGACAGCCAAGATTGCGGAGGGGGTTATGATGATGAAAATCATCTTGCCGGAACCGGAAGACGAGCCGTTATGTTATTGTTGCTATCTCTTTTTTGATAATAATTTTGAGAAGTTGAGCTTTTTCTGTATTGAAAAGGGAAATGAGATAGGCCAAATGTATCCATTTGTTTGTTCGTGGACTTCGGATGGTGCTCACAATAATCATGGTAATTGTTCTTTTGAAAATCATGGTGATTTTTTAAGATGTGCTGATATCCATATGGAGCGAGCATACGGTTTGAAACGATTGATAGAGGAGTAATTACACAAATAAACGGAGTAGATAATATAATGAGACACACTATTTTATATCCAGCGGATTTTTTTAATATTAAAGCGGTGGATCCTGATTATGAATATGAATACCGGGAGGCAATAAAATTCCCGGAATTTCAGATTCTATTTTATGATTATGATACGTTTACGGCAGGAGGAAAA
>Ga0153943_1000407_pt1 | contig 13134 bp, 14 predicted proteins | sample TSNJ027MetaG_FD_104721 | JGI IMG/M metagenome (GOLD analysis project Ga0153943, IMG submission 104721) | Attine ant fungus gardens microbial communities from New Jersey, USA - TSNJ027 MetaG | ecosystem: Host-associated > Fungi > Mycelium > Unclassified | place: USA: New Jersey, Brendan T. Byrne...
ACCGCCGCACCCACCCGCTGACCCATCTCCTCGTCGGTAATTCCGGCGACCGCGACGTCGCTCACCGCCGGATGGGTACGCAGTGCTTCCTCGACCTCGATCGGCCCGAACTTCTCTCCCCCGCGGTTGATCGTGTCGCTGAGCCGGCCGCTGGGGTAGATGTAGCCGTCGGCATCCCGCCGTGCGAGGTCACCGGTATGCAGCCAGCCGTCGGTGACGTTCTGGATGGTGTTGACCCACAACTCGCCGACAACTCCCGCCTCGACGTCGGCCGCCGTGTCGGGATCCACCACGCGGACTTCAACGCCGGGCAGCGGCTTTCCTACCGAGCCCACGCGGTTGGGATCGCGGTGATCCTCCGGCAATAAGGTTGTGTAGGCGCCGAGCGTTTCGGTCTGGCCAAACACGTTGGCAAACGCGACATGCGGCAGGGCGGCCATTGCACGGCGCACCAATGCGACGGGCGCGGCCGCCGCTCCGTAGGCGATGGCGATCAGCGAGGTTAGGTCGGTGCCGGCGAAGTCGCGATGGTCGAGGATCCGCTGGAGCATGGTCGGTACCAGGAATGCGGTGCGTACCCGATGCTTCTGCACCAGCCGCAACCAATCTGCGGCGTCGAACCGCTCCTGCACGACTGACGTGTTGCCCGAGTACAGGCTGCCGAGCATGCCCAGGGAGCCGCCGACGTGGAAGAACGGGACACACATCATCGACAGCGTGGGCGCTGAGTCCGCGCGGAACGGTAGCCCCATTCCGCGGATGCGCGTACTCAGTTGCCCGCTGGTGATTCCGACCGCCTTCGGGAGCCCGGTGGTACCGCTGGTGAACAGGACCAGGGCGTCGCGGTCGTCGATCTCCGCCGCCGCCTTCGCCGCGGGAATCGGGCTGTCGCTCAACAATTCAGCGGCTGTCAATACCCTGCCCGCACCCGCTTCATGGAGCCGGGCCGCGTGTGCATCGCCTGCAACCGCAACGTCGGCGCATCCCGCATTCTGCATCAGGGCCCGCAGCTCTGGTGTTGTGAGCGCGGGGTTCATCAGCGCTGCCGCTGCACCGATGCGCGCCGCCCCGAGCACCGATGCGATGGAAAGCAGGCTGCCGCCGTCGACGACGGCGACCCGGGCTCCGGGTGCCACGCCGTTGCCGGCCAGACCCGCGGCGCAGCGTTCGACAGCCGCTGCCAGTTGGCCGTAGCCGATGGCGCGCTGGCCGATAATGAGCGCGACGCGGTCGGGATCAGCCGCGGCGGCGGCGTCGATGATCGTGCCGATGTTCATCGGCGGCTCAATACAGGGGTGACCACGAGGAGGTCCGAAGCAGCCGGCTGGCCCATTGGTCACGCAGATCCAGTGCGTCGTACATCCAGGTTCCCGGTGCGCGGTAGTCCGGTGGGATCTCGGTCCGAAGGAGGTTGAGTAGCGCTTCGGGCTGGTGGATGCGCTGCATCAACACCACTTCTCGGCGCAGGTGACTGCCCAAAACCGGCTGGAACGCGGCCTGGATGGTCAACATCGACGCCGGCCGGTCGAGGCCCTTGGCGTACACCTCACCGCAACGGTCGATGTATTCGCCGAACTTGTCCTCGAACGGCCACATGGTGTCCTCCATGTAGAGGGTCAGCTCGTGTTCGCGTCCATCGACGGGCACCTCGCCGAATGAGACGTCCTGCAGGGGCGACCACGGTAGCGCGACGAGGAGCTTGGAGTCGACGTCGTGGCGGAGTTCGTCGAGCTCGCGCATCCATTGCCGCAGAGCGCCTTTCTGAATCCGTAGGGCTAGGCGCTCCCATGCCGCTCCGTCGCGAACGGCGGTCACGGTGATGACGGTGTAGGCGGGTCCGCTGCCGTGGGCCTGGTTCGCATACCAGAGCAGCCGGGCTTCGTCACCGGCACCGAGCATGGCCATCCAGCCGTCGCGGAATGCGGCCTCGAACTCATCCTCGGCGCGTCCCCGCACCTTGTGTACCTCGTGCATGAAGAGCATGCCGCGAGACCTCCTGTGCGAGCGCTGCGCCGCGCTACCGCTCAGACGGACGGTAACCCTGGCGTCGCGTCCTGTCCACGGGCCGCAACCTGGACAGTCACGCCGAACATCTGGTTTGCTCGCTTGCATGGCCAGGCTTGATGTGCCCGATGGACCCGGTGGTGAGGCCGCAATGATTTGGACGCTGCGACCGCAACTGGGCGACATGGTCGAGCGGATGATTCGCGGCGCCTACCAGCAGAGCATTCTGCCTCCGGACGAGCGCGAACTGGCCAGGATGCGGATCGCGCAGATCAACGACTGCGTCGCGTGCTCGGACTTCCGCGCGGATTCGGTGCTGGAGGCCGGCGTCGCGCCGGAGCTGTATGAGAACGTCGCGGCCTACGCCACCTACCCCGGGTACACCGCGCGGCAACGTGTTGCCATCGAGTTCGCCGAGCGATTCGCGAATGACCATGCATCGATCGACGACGCGTTCTTCGGACGGCTGCATGAAATCTTCACCGACGAGGAAATCCTCGATCTCACACTGTGTGTCGCGGTTTTCCTTGGTCTGGGACGCTCGTTGACCGTGCTCGGCGTCGACCAGTCGTGCGCGATCGATCTCTGAGCGCGTGAACACCACGGTTTGAGAGGGCGGTCGAGAAAGAGTGGACATCGCATCGGTCGACGAATTGCTCACCACCACCCGGTCGGTACGCAAACGTCTTGACCTGAACCGACCGGTCAGCCACGACGTGATCCTCGAGTGCATCCAACTTGCCATGCAAGCGCCGACGGCAAGCAACACGCAGGATTGGCGGTGGCTGGTGATCACCGACGCCGACAAACGCGCCGCCATCGCCGACATTTACCGCAGCATCGGCGCTGAGTATCTTGCACTCGCCGCCAAGGACACGTCCGACCCGCAAACCCAGCGCGTGTACGCCAGCGCGTTCAGCCTCACTGACACACTCGGCCAAGTTCCCGTGCATGTCATCCCCTGCCTGGAGAACCGCATCGATAACTCCAGCGTGTTGACCGCCGCGTCGGCGTGGGCGTCGATCATTCCCGCTGGCTGGAGCTTCCTGCTGGCCCTGCGTTCTCGCGGCCTCGGATCGGTTTGGACGACAATGCATTTGGCCAAGGAGCAGGAGGTGGCCGAACTACTGGGAATCCCGGCCACGGTCACGCAGGCCGCGCTGTTCCCGGTGGCCTACACGATTGGCACCGAATTCCGGCCCGCCGTCCGGCCGCCCGCTGAGAGCATCACTTACTGGGATACCTGGGAACAGCCTGTTGGAGAAAGCTGATGCAGTCCTACACCGTGCGATTTCATGTCGACGCACCCCCGAAAAAGGTATGGCGAGTGCTGCATCCACCGGTACCGCCGGACTCGCCCAAGCCGCGGGTGCTCAAGTGGGCGACCGGGAGCATGGAGATCCTCAACGAAGGCGACGAAGCCGGTGAGGGCTTGGTCCGCACCTGTGTCTTCCCCGTGCCCGGCTACCTGTTGTCGGGTGGCAAGGGGCGGTCCTGGGAGACCGTCACCGAGGCGAAGATCAACAAACTCTCGCGCTATGTGGCGATCGGCAAACCGCTGTGGTCGCGCGCCGAGGGCTACCACGAACTCGAGGAACAGCCCGACGGCACCACCGTGCTCACCTTCCACGAGACCTACCACGCCTTCAACCCCGTCCTGCGATTCCTTCTCGAACGTCCGGTGCACGCGAAGATTTCTCGCGACAACCTCGAGATCTACGAGCACGCGCTCAGCTATGCGGGGTCCGTCAAGCGGCTGACCTAGGCGGCTGTACCCGCCAGTAGGCTGTCAGCCGGTTATGCAGCCTTTCGGTCGGCACCTGAAAATTGTTTCTTAGCAAAGTATTAAAGGCCGCACCCAGTGACCTTAGAGTAACAAATTAGCGTCTCAAACAGGTTGAGGTAATTCCTCGACCCGTATCGCACAAACACGTGTGAGAACTGGGGGCGCTCATGACCGATTCGATTGCTTCGTACTCGACGCCGCGTCACGCGCATCTTCCATTCGACTGCAACGGTGCCGCGGTGCGGGCCCAGTGCCGCCACCTGGCGACCGTCGTGACGATCGGCGGCGCAGTCGACGCGACCAATGTCGATCAGGTGAGTGCTTACTCCGAGCGCTTCATCCTGCCCGACAAGGCATTTGTCCTTGACTTGTCCGGCCTGGATTGTTTTGCAACACAAGCTGTTCGACTTCTCCACCGTGTCGATGCCGTCTGCAGCGCCGCCGGGCTGGAGTGGTCGGTGATCCCCAACCAAGCAGTGACCACGGCGCTGTTGATCACCCACGAGGAATCCAGCTTCCCCCTCTTCGGCTCGGTACACGAGGCGCTGCACCACTTCGCGGACGCCAACTCCGCACGCCGCCGGTTGCTGCTGCCGCTGCTGACCAAAACCGCCTAGCAGCGCAATCACGCTCCGGCGCGTGCTGCGCAAACCCCGTATGCTGCTAATCGTGAGGTCGAAGTCAACCGCTGTCGCCGCGGCGGCGCTGATTGCGCTGAGCTGGGGTGCGGCTGCCGGCCTCGCCGGTGCCGATCCACCTGCGCCGCCGCCCGGACCGGCTCCCGGACCGGCTCCTGGGCCGCCGCCCGGACCGCAGGCTCCCGGACCTAAGACGATCATCGACCATGACGGCACTTACGCGGTGGGAACCGACATCGTGCCCGGGACCTACACCTCGGCCGGGCCGCTCGATAAGGGCGTTTGCTACTGGAAGAGGCTCGGCCCCGGCGACGACGGCAAACAGCTGGTCGACAACGCGATGAGCAAAAAGCCGCAGGTCGTGAGGATCGACCCGACCGACAAGGCGTTCAAGACCGACGGTTGCCAGCCGTGGCAGAAGGACGACGCGGCGACCCCCGACCCGGGCAAATCGCCGGCGGACGTCAACCTGCCGTTGAACATCCTCAACTCGCTCGTCGGCGGAGCGCAGGCTCCCCCACCGCCGAAGCCGTGACCTCGTAAATTCCTGGGGCAGCCCCGCACGCATGGAGACCGTCGAGTACGCCCCCGATCGGTTGGCGGACGTTCTCGGCGAACCCTCTCAGCAGACCGTTCTGTTGTGGCATGGCCAGCAGGCCGATGCACGCACCACCGTCCGGCCGCTCGCTGAACTGCTGGCCGGCCATGGCTGGGGCGTTGTGGTCCCCGACTGGAACTCACACGCTGATGATGGCGGGCGCGCTGACCTGCTGCGGTCGGTGCGTTTCGCCCAACAGCGGGCCGACGACCCCGACGGGCTGGTACTCGTCGGATGGTCGATGGGAGGTGTGGCGGCGGCCGGGCTGACGATTCAGGCGCGCCGGCTCGGTGTCGGTTTCGCGCACACCGTCTGCCTCGCCGGTGCGTTCATGGTCACCGATCCGATCTTCGGTCACGTCCCGGCCACCCAGCTCGAACGCGGCGCGCAACGCTGCCCGTTCACGTTGCTGCACGGCCGGTCCGACGACGTCATTCCGGTCGCGGTGAGCCGCGATTTCGCTACGGCTTTGCGGCGCAACGACTGGCCGGTGCAGGTGGTTGAGTTGCACGCCGACCACGGATCGATCGCCGGCGCCCGCTACGACAGCGGCGCCGACCGCTATTCGGCTGCCGATGATCCTGAGACGTTGGCCGTCGCGGCCGAGGTGGCAGCCCGCATCGCCGCGGCGCCCGGGGGCGCCAGCCAGTCGCGCAGCTTTGCATAGACCAGCGGATGATTCAGCAAGTCGAAGTGGTTCAACCCGGTCAGCGTCAGTCCGTGCTTGGCGTCAAAGGGAATGCGCCGCGACCTACCGCGGCCCGCGGCGCTCTGCGATCGGACGAGCTGATCGCCGGCGATGATCCCGAGCAGCGACGGCGTGACGGTTGCAGCGACGAAATGGTAGGCGGCACGAGGCAGGAACGGCGTTTCGCGGCAACGATCGCGCAAGAACTCGTCCGGATCGGCGTCGCGCCAGTCCTCGTCAAGGCAGGCGCCGAAGCGCAGATCCTTGACGCCGTCGCTGCGAGCGTTCAAAAAGGTTGCGATGGCATTGAACGAATGTCGCCACCGGCTGAGCTGCCGGTTTGTCCACTCAGTATACAAGCGTTTACTGTAGGTGTTGGCTACCCAGAGGGGTAGTGGAAAAACAACAGAGCACTGACCGTGGGCCCGGTATACGCCTGAGCGCCGCGGCATCGCGATGTCGCGGCACGACAGTGCCGCCGAGACCGCTGATAGGAGCGCTAATGGACGCCACCTTTTCGATGGACCTGTCGGAGGAAGTGGTGCACGTCCGTGACTGGGTGCATGAATTCGCCGAGTCGGTCATCCGGCCGGCCGCCGCGGAGTGGGATGAGCGGGAAGAAACCCCGTGGCCGATCATCCAAGAAGCCGCCAAGGTCGGGCTGTACACCCCCGACCTGTTCGGCCAAATGGCTGTCGAATCCAGCGGTCTGGGCATGCCGACGGTGTTCGAGGAAATGTTCTGGGGTGACGCCGGAATTGCCTTGTCGATCATGGCCACCGGGCTTGCCGCGGCCGCCCTGGCCGCCAACGGAACCCCGCAGCAACTCGGTGAGTGGCTGCCGCAGATGTTCGGCAGCCCGGGCGATCCCAAGCTTGCCGCGTTCTGTTCCTCCGAACCCGGTGCCGGTTCTGACGTCGGAGCCGTCCGCACCAGGGCGAAGTATGACGAAGCCGCCGACGAGTGGGTGCTCAACGGCACCAAGACGTGGGCTACCAACGGTGGAATCGCCAATGTCCATGTGGTGGTGGCATCGGTGGAGCCCGACCTGGGCACGCGGGGGCAGGCGACGTTCATCGTGCCTCCCGGCACAGCGGGTCTGTCGCAGGGGCAGAAGTTCAAAAAGCACGGTATTCGGGCATCCCACACGGCCGAGGTGGTGCTTGACGATGTGCGCATCCCCGGTGAGTTGATCCTTGGCGGCAGAGAGCGTTTCGAGCGCCGGATCGCCAAAATCAAGGAAGGGCATCGCACGTCGAGTCAGGCGGCGATGATGACGTTTGAGCGCACCCGTCCGATAGTGGGTGCGATGGCGTTGGGAATCGCGCGCGCTGCCTACGAGTACGCGCTGGAGTACTCTCGCCAGCGCGAACAATTCGGCCGCAAAATCGCCGAATTCCAGGCCATCGCCTTCAAGCTGGCCGACATGAAAAGCCGCATCGACGCGTCGCGAATGCTGGTCTGGCGGGCCAGCTGGATGCAACGAAACGACAAGCCGTTCAACTCAGCGGAAGGCTCGATGGCCAAGTTGTTCGCCAGTGAGACCGCCGTGTACGTCACCGATGAAGCGATCCAAATCCTCGGCGGCAACGGCTACACCCGCGATTACCCGGTCGAGCGGATGCACCGGGATGCCAAGATCTTCACCATCTTTGAAGGCACCAGCGAGATTCAGCGACTCGTCATCGCGAGGGCGCTCACCGGCCTCACCATTCGGTGAGACCTGCGGGCGCGGGCGACTAGTGAGCTGCCGCGTTAGCCTCGTCGCCGGCGCCGTTCACGACCAGCGCTTCTTCCCAGCCGTTGACATGCTCGTCGGCGGGCGGCTGATGGTGCTCCGGGTGTTCGGGGTCCTCCAGACCGGCCACCGCGCGTATCGCGGAAATCAGCTGTTGGACCAGCGGCGTCTCGTTGTCGGAGGGAGTCCCGCCGAACTCGAGCTCGTCGGGCAGCTCCGGCCGAAGTCCCACTCCATGTGCCGCCTCCTGAGGTGACAGCTTGGCGTAGACGCGTGCGGTGTAAAGCTGTTGTCCGAGAGTCGATCCGGGAGCCGATGCGGCGCGCTCCATCAGATCGTCGTAGCGTCGCCGGCAATCGCTGAGCGCCATCATGACCGTGGGGGTAGACCTGCCGTGACTGGCCGCTTCGGTCAGTGCCGCGCGCAATTTGCGCATACCGGTGAGAACCACCTCGGCCCGTTTCTGGAATTTCTTGTCCTCAGGAAAAGGCAACGAATCGATCGCAGCGCGGTACATGTGCATCGCCGCCTCGGCGAGATTCACAATTGTTTGCGCTTCGCCTTCATGTGGATCGAATTCGCCCATGGCCCCTCAATTCTGTGGTGGTGTTGAGCTCAGGTTCGGCGGCCCGTTACCAAACTTCCGTCCCAACGGCTGCATGGACGAGGGTATCGGTAACAGCGTCGACCCGCTATAGGGGTAGTGCGCACGCGTTCAGTAGCCGGACTCGGCTCCCGCAATGCTCGGCCCGTGCTGATCGGCTCAGTTGAGGCCGTAGAAGCGCTGCGCGTTGCGCCCGCCGATTTTTGCCCGCGCGGCCTCGCTGATGTCCGGGCGCGTGCGCAGGTGCTTGGTGCTTTCGGGCCACTCGCCGTCCCAGTGCGGATAGTCGCTGGCGAACATGATGAAGTCATCACCGAGCACGTCGATGACGCCGGGCAGGATCGGCTCCTCCGGCTCGCAGGTCACGAAGATGTTGCCGGCCCGCACGTACTCCTGCGGATCGCGTTGCCAACCGTGGTCGATCCAGTCGCCGCGCTTTTCGAAATGCTCGTGCAGCCGGTCGATGAAGAACGGCACCCATCCCACACCCGCTTCGAGGAAGGCCACTCGCAATCCCGGATGCCGATCGAAAACACCGCCGGATACCAGCGCGGTCATCGCCGTCATCTGGTCGAACGGAAAGCTGATGCAGTGCACTTGGATGTAGTTGGTGAAGCGATCGACACCGATCTTTGGCAGATGGATGCCCGGCGCGCCATGAATGCCGAGTGGCATGTCGAGCTCGACTGCAGCAGCGTAGAACGGATCGAGGTCTGGGTGGTCGAGGTTGCGCGTCTTGAGCGCCGGCGGGACAAGGGTGGCCACCAGCCCGAGATCTTTGGCTTCCCGCATGACGTCGACCGCCACCGGCCCATGCTCGATCGGGGTCACCGCGACGCCGCGCAGCCGCCCGTCCGCCGGTGCGCAGAAATCCGCGATCCACTGGTTGTAGAGCCGGGCGAACCCGGCGGCGAACTCTGGATCTTCGAGGCTGGGTGCGCAAAGGCCGAGGCTGGGATACAGCACCATGGTGTCGATGTGGTCGCGATCGGCGTCGCCCAACACGCCCTCAGCTGACCTGCAGTTGATGTTCGGCGCCGTGCTGATGCCATGCTCCGGCGGGCAGCCGGCACCCGGGCCGGTGTCTTCCGGATACTTGCGACCCTCGATCACCAGCCTCGGCTTCCTGTCGGCACTGGCCGTGACGTGGTCCGGCCAGCGCTTCATGGCCTCGATCGCCAAAGAGGGGTTCTCAGCGACGTGTCCGTCGGCATCAATGATCTGCATGCGTCACTCCAGAGGTACTCTCCAGGCTTCGGCAGCACCGGGCTGTCGTCCGAAACCCTACCGCCGTCCGAGGCTCCCACGGTGTGTTGTTGATATGACGCACTGGTCTGAAAACCGCAGGACGCCGGATTCGTCATGGGCGTCCGTGTAACACTGCGGTAATGGTTGTCGCTATTGCTCGTCCCAGGCTGGAAGGCAACATCGCGGTCGGCGACGACCGTCAGCTCGGGTTCGCCGAGTTCGGCGATCCGCAGGGACGCGCCATCTTCTGGCTGCACGGCACCCCCGGTGCGCGACGGCAGATCCCGACCGAGGCTCGGGTCTACGCCGAGGAGAAACGCATCCGGCTGATCGGCATCGACCGGCCCGGAATCGGGGCCTCGACGCCTTACCAATACGACACCGTGGTCGCGTTCGCCGATGACTTACGCACCGTGGCGGACACGCTCGGCATCGACAAGATGGCCGTCATCGGCCTATCCGGTGGCGGTCCGTACACCCTCGGCTGCGCGGCGGCGATGCCCGATCGCATCGTGGCGGTCGGGGTGCTTGGCGGCGTCGCGCCGACCGTCGGCACGGACGCGATCGGCGGCGGGGTGATGGCGCTCGGTTCAGTGGTGGCGCCGCTGCTCGAGGTGGCCGGATTTCCGATCCGGTGGGCGGCGGTCGGTTTCATCCGTCTGCTCAAGCCGATCGCGGAGCCCGCGTTGTACCTCTACGCGCATGTCTCCCCCGAAGCCGATCGCCGACTGCTGGTACGGCCGGAATTCAAGGCGATGTTCCTCGACGATCTGCTCAACGGTGCCCGCAAGCAGCTGGCGGCGCCCTTCGCCGACGTCATCGTCTTCGCCCGGGACTGGGGATTCCGGCTCGAGCAGGTGAAGATCCCGGTCCGCTGGTGGCACGGCGACCGCGACCACATCGTCCCGTTCGCCCACGGTCAGCACGTCGTCGACAGGTTGCCCGACGCCGAGCTGTACCACCTGCCCGGAGAGAGCCATCTCGCCGGTCTGGGCTTTGCCGAGGAAATTCTGCACACCATGGTCGAGCTTTGGGACACCATCGAGAAGAGCTGAATTCCCCCGGTGTACGCCCTGTCGTAGCCGACCGTGTGATACATGGTGCGAGTGCCCGGAAAACAGCCACTCACCAACGATCAACGCAACTCGTTCATCGCGGCGCTGCTCGGTTGGACAATGGACGCCTTCGATTACTTCCTCGTCGTGCTGGTCTATGCCGATATCGCGAAGACTTTCCACCACACCAAAACCGAAGTGGCATTCCTGACAACTGCCACCCTGCTGATGCGGCCAGTGGGTGCATTGCTGTTCGGGCTGTGGGCCGACCGCGTTGGTCGGCGGCTACCGCTGATGGTGGACGTGGGGTTCTATTCCGTGGTCGGCTTCCTGTGCGCGTTCGCGCCGAATTTCACTGTGCTGGTGATCCTGCGACTGCTTTACGGCATCGGGATGGGCGGTGAGTGGGGTCTGGGTGCCGCGCTCGCGATGGAGAAGGTTCCAGCCGAACGACGCGGCTTCTTCTCCGGGTTGCTGCAAGAGGGCTACGCATTCGGCTATCTGCTCGCGACGTTGGCGTCGCTGTTGGTGATGGACCGGCTCGGGTTGTCATGGCGCTGGCTGTTCGGGCTGAGCATCATCCCGGCGCTGATCAGCGTGATCATCCGGTACCGGGTGAAGGAATCCGAGGTCTGGGAGGCCGAGCTGGACCGAATGCGGGTGACCCAGACCAGAATCCGCGATGTGCTGCGCGACGCCGCCATCATCCGCCGGTTCATCTATCTGGTGCTGCTGATGGCCGCCTTCAACTGGATGAGCCACGGCACCCAGGATGTGTACCCGACCTTTCTGTCGGCCACCCACAACGGCGGCGCTGCGCTGTCGAGCACCACCGCCAAGTGGATCGTGGTGACCTACAACATCGGTGCCATTGTCGGCGGGCTGACCTTCGGCACCCTCTCCCAAAGATTCGGCCGCAGGTACACCGTTGTGTTCTGTGCGGTGTTGGGGCTACCGATCGTGCCGCTGTTCGCTTACTCGCACACCGCGGCGATGCTGTGCCTCGGTTCATTTCTGATGCAACTCGTCGTGCAGGGCGCGTGGGGTGTCATCCCAGCGCACCTGACCGAGATGTCGCCGGATGCCATCCGAGGTTTCTACCCGGGAGTCACCTATCAGCTCGGCAATCTGCTGGCGGCGTTCAACCTGCCGATTCAAGAACGGCTGGCCGCTGCCCACGGCTATCCCTTCGCGTTGGCGGCGACGATTGTGCCGGTACTGATCGTCGTCGCCCTGCTGACGGCAATCGGCAAGGACGCCACCGGAATCCGTTTCGGCACAAAACAAAGCAGCGTCGTCGCGTCCACCGACGGATAGGCTCGGCCGATCACGCTGAAGGCGCGCCGACCAGCGCCCGGTACAGCAGGTGCATCGCCACGGTTGTCGAGCGCTCCCGAATATCGGCGCGGTTGCCGGGCAGTCGAAGTGTTCGGGTAGACGACTTGCCGTCGGCGAGCGCCACGGTGAAGCAGACGGTGCCGACCGGCTTGTCTTCTGTCCCCCCGTCCGGTCCGGCGATCCCGGTGATCGCCACCGCGGTATCGGCGTCGAAGCGGCGCAGCGCACCCGCGGCCATCGCCTCGGCGACCGGCTCGGACACCGCGCCGTGGACTTGGATCAGCGTCGAATCCACGCCGAGCAACTCAATTTTCGCCTCGTTGGCGTAGGTCACAAGCCCGCCCGCGACATAGGCCGACGAACCTGGCCGATCGGTCAGCCGTGCCGCCAGCAACCCGCCGGTGCAGGACTCCGCCGTCGCGATCCAGCGACCGGCCAGCAGCCGTGCCACCAGATCGTCAATCTGCGAGCCGTCTTCGGAAAAGATGTGCTGCCCGTGCCGATCGCGCAGCAATTCGACCAGTTCGCTGTACACGCCTGCGGCGTCGGGCTCGTAGCGGGTGACAATCTCCAACTCCCCACGCCGCAGGCAGGTGGTGATCTCCAGGTCGCTGAAACCCGCGAGGCGCTGCTCGGCGTCGCGCAGGGTCTCGGCCAGGCCGGACTCCGGCAACCCGAACATCCGCACGGTGTCCTGGCGGTAGATCGTGCGGGCGGCGATGGCTTCTTGGACGACGGGTGTCTGTACGGCGGTCCGCCACATCGGCTGCAATTCGCGGGGCGGACCCGGCAGCACGATGACGGTCGGGGTACCGGGCACGACGACCCCGGGCGCGGTCCCCACCGGGTCGATCACCAGCGCCCCGGCCGGAACCATGGCCTGCTTGCGGTTGGCCGCCCGCACCGCCTCGAAATCATGGCCCCCAATACTGGCCATCAACTTCTTCAAGATCGCCGCTATTTTGTTCTCCAACTCGGCGTCCAGCACCAGCTCACGTCCGTAAAACCGCGCCACGGTCGCGACGGTCATATCGTCGGCGGTCGGCCCCAGGCCGCCGCTGGTCACGATCAGGTCCACGCCCTCACCTGCCAGGAAGCGCAGCTGCGCCTCGATGTCGGATGCGCGGTCGCCGCAGATGGTGATGTGGGCGAGTTCGACTCCCAACTCGAGTAGCCGGTCCGCGATCCATGGACCATTGCGGTCGGCGATCCGACCGGTCAACACCTCGGTTCCGGTGACGACAATGCCCGCGCGTGCGCTCACCGCTATGACACTAGGCGTGCAGGAGGATGTGTCGATGATCGAGTTAGAGGTGCTTGCGGCTGACGTGACCAAGCTCGCTTTTTCACGCAGCGGCCGGGCAATGAGCCGCCGGTCGGCTCAGGGATCGCTGCGCCGCCCGGAAAGATGACGCTCCACCGACGCGGTTTTGCCGG
>Ga0153943_1000409_pt1 | contig 13126 bp, 13 predicted proteins | sample TSNJ027MetaG_FD_104721 | JGI IMG/M metagenome (GOLD analysis project Ga0153943, IMG submission 104721) | Attine ant fungus gardens microbial communities from New Jersey, USA - TSNJ027 MetaG | ecosystem: Host-associated > Fungi > Mycelium > Unclassified | place: USA: New Jersey, Brendan T. Byrne...
CCTCGACGCGAACGCTACCCGGCACGCAGACTCGACCCAGGTCGTTGCGGCCCAAATCGACCAGCATCAGGTGCTCGGCGCGTTCCTTCTCATCGGCCAGCAGCTCCTTTTCCAGCAGCTGATCGTCTTCTTCAGACTGCCCCCGCCACCGGGTTCCGGCGATCGGATGCGTCGTCGCCCACCGATCCTGGACGGTGACCAGCGCTTCGGGACTCGACCCGGCGATCGAAAACGCCGTTCCGCCAGCGTCATTCGGGACGTGAAGCAGATACATGTACGGGCTGGGATTGGACACCCGCAGCATCCGGTACACATCGATCGGCTCGACGTCGGTGTCCATCTCGAAACGCTGTGAGGGCACCACCTGAAATGCCTCGCCGCGCTCGATCTCATGGACGAGGTGCTCGACGATCGCCCCATATTCCTCGACAGTGCGCTGCGCGCGGTGCCGCGGCTCGGGTCGGGTGAACGTGGCGACGGTCGAGGGTAGCGGCTGACCCAGCGCGGCGGTCATCACGTCTAGTCGGGCGATCGCGTCGTCGTAGGCCTCGTCGACCCGCTCGTCGGTGCCGTTCCAGTTCACCGCATTGGCGATCAACGTGATGGTGCCCTCGTGGTGATCAACGGCCGCCACGTCGGTGGCCAGCAACAGCAGCATGTCCGGCAAGTTGAGGTCATCGACGGCCAACTCGGGCAATCGTTCCAGCCGTCGCACCAGGTCGTAGGCGAAGAAGCCCACCATCCCGCCGGACAACGGCGGCAGCCCCGGCAGCGCAGCGGTGGCCAGCAACTCCAGCGTGGCGTGCAGGGCTTGCAGCGGGTCCCCGCCGGTAGGGGCATCCCGGGGCACCGCGCCGAGCCACACCGCCTCGCCGTCACGCACTGTCAACGCCGACGGCGCACCCGCCCCGATGAATGACCACCGCGACCACGACCGGCCATTCTCGGCTGACTCCAGCAGGAAGGTGCCCGGCCGGTTGGCGGCCAGCTTGCGGTACGCGGATAGCGGCGTCTCGGCATCGGCCAGGACCTTGCGGGTCACCGGCACCACACGATGCTCGGCCGCCAGCGCGCGGAAATCGTCCCGCGAGGTGGTGGCGACGGCGAGGTTGGCGTGCACCCTTCTATCTTCCAAGTGGTCTCCCCGGATGCCGCAGCGACCCCCGGCGTAACCTGACGGACATGAAAACCGGTGACACCGTGGCCGACTTCGAGCTTCCCGACCAGACTGGCAATCCGCGCAGGCTCAGCAGCCTGCTGTCCGACGGGCCAGTGGTGCTGTTCTTCTACCCGGCCGCGATGACACCCGGCTGCACCAAGGAGGCCTGTCACTTCCGCGACTTGGCCGGAGAATTCGCTGCCGTCGGGGCCAACCGGGTCGGTATCAGCGTCGATCCCGTTGCAAAACAAGCCAAGTTCGCCGACACGCAGGGTTTCGACTACCCGTTGCTCTCCGACACCGACGGTGCGGTCGCCGCCCAGTTCGGTGTCAAACGAGGGCTGTTGGGCAAGTTGATTCCAGTCAAACGCACAACGTTCGTCATCGATACCGATCGCAAGGTGCTCGACGTGATCTCCAGCGAACTGAGCATGGACACCCACGCCGACAAGGCGTTAGTCACGCTAAAATCCCGTAAGTAACTCTTCGCAATTCTTCTCCCCCATTTCGGGATGGCAAACCGTCCCGTCGGCACAGTGTCGCTATCCGTTGCGGCACTCGCCTTGCTGGTCGGGTGCTCGTCGTCGCCTCAATATTCAGCTCCCCAATCGTTCACCGTCGACAACAGTGCGGTAGCGCAGCTTGTCCAAGAAGCACTCGGAGGTGACCGATTTGCCGCGCCGATCGAGGGCCCACCGATGGTCACATGCACTGGGCGAACGACTTGCACCATCAGCTACACGGTTCGGGAGGCCACCAACACGGTTTTTCACAAGGAAGTCGCTGCCGATATGCAGTTGTTCTTGCCGACGGCGCCGATGTGGAAAGCGTTATTCGCCGATCCGCAGTTTCAAAGCGGAACCGTCACCGTTCGGGGTCCGGTAAACACTTCCGATGGCCACGACGTAACCGCAATCTATTTCACGCTGACCTGCGACCGCGCGGATGCAGCAAAAATCGATTGGGGGACCGTGGACGGTCATGGCATCCGTACCCACTGCAACTACAAGCCTGAGGCTCAAGGCCTACCTGACCACACCGAATCGTCGCAGGCGGGACCCTAGCAACGTTCACGTCGGCCAGGACGTGCCCGATCGGCAGCAGATGGGCTCGTGGGGACGGGCGCCTTTGTAGCATGCTGGCATGCCGCTGAACCAGGGAGATGTGTTCGCCGGATACACGATCGTGCGGCGGCTGGGATCCGGAGGGATGGGCGAGGTCTATCTGGCCCAACATCCGCGGCTGCCCCGCCGAGACGCTCTCAAGGTCCTACCTGCCACGCTGACCGCGGACCAGGAGTACCGGCAGCGATTGAGCCGTGAAGCAGACATCGCCGCGGAGTTGTGGCATCCCCACATTGTCGGCATCCACGACCGCGGCGAGTTCGAAGGACAGCTGTGGCTTTCGATGGACTATGTCAAGGGAACCGACGCGGCCGAGTTGCTGCGCACCCGGTATCCATCCGGGATGCCGAAAGCCGAAGCATTCGAGATCATCACGGCTGTCGCTGACGCGCTCGATTACGCCCATCTACGGGGATTGCTGCACCGCGACGTCAAACCCGCCAATATCTTGCTGACTGAGGCTGATCCTCGGGGACGGCGAATCTTGCTGGCCGACTTCGGCATCGCCAGAGAGATCGGTGATATCAGCGGCCTCACCGCCACCAACATGGTGGTCGGGACTACCGCCTACACCGCGCCCGAACAACTCATGGGTTCAGACATCGACGGGCGAGCCGACCAATACGCGCTCGGCTGCAGCGCTTTTCACCTGCTGACCGGGACAGCGCCGTACCAAAACTCCAATGCGGCAGTGGTCATCACCCAACACCTCTCCGCGCCGCCGCCGCACATTGGCGAACGACGGCCCGAGCTGGCCGGACTCAACGATGTGATTACCAAGGTGCTGGCAAAGGATCCTGGTGATCGCTACCCGAGCTGTTCGGATTTCGCGACGGCGCTGACCGGCCAACCGGGTGTTGGCGCGGCACAGACCGTTGCCGGACGCGCAGCCGCGGCACAGAGGACCCGCGTTGCCGCGCCGCAGCAGTCCACGCCGCCCATAGCACCGCGACGCGGACTGCGGCCGGCAATCGTGATATCCGCCGTTGCCACGCTGTTACTGCTCCTGGTGGCGGGATTTGTGGGTGTAGAACTCATCCGTCATCGCGCGAACGAGGCGGGCAGCAGCGCCACGACCGACGCCAACCAGCCGGGCAACGGCGCCAGTCCCGCCCCGAGCGAGCCGGGCAACAGCGCCACCGCGGTGCCGCCGTCGATCCAACTCACCAGGTACATCACCGATCCCTCGGGCGTTTTGACCGCTGCCGGCCGCACCGCGGTGGAGGGCGCCATCTCGAAGCTCTACACTCAGCGCAACGTCCACCTATGGGTGGCCTACGTCAACGATTTCTCCGGGCTCACCCCGTACAGATGGGCTGAGGACACCATGCGCGCCAACGGATTCAGTGACACCGACGGACTTTTGGCTGTCGCCACCGCCAACCGGACCTTTGCGTTCCGACCACCGGCCGCGATGACCAACGGGACCAACGGAACTCGCGTCAACGCTGAGCTCATTCGAAAAGATCGGATCGCGCCCGCTGTGCGCAAAGACGAGTGGGCCCGCGCGGCGGTGGGGGCCGCCAACGGCCTGGAGACCGCCGGCTAGCGCTGAGCCCGGTCACGGCACGCTATCCCACTCCTCGTCTGTCACACCGGGGATGCAGTGGTAGGCGATTACCGCGGTCCCCGGGTTCGCGACGCCGCCGTTAACGTTGAGGCAGGGGCCGAGCGCACTCGTGACCTGGCCGTTGGGCTGGGTATTCCAAAGCTGGTTCTTCGAATTGGTCTGGCAGGTCGAGAGGATCACTGGGGTGGTATCTGCTGCGTTGCTGATGCTCACGCAAGCTCCGGGGAAGGCAACGTTCTCGATCTGGCCGGCAGAGTTGAAATTCCAGAGCTGGCTTTTCGACTCATTACATGGGTTGACCATCGTCGCCGTGTTGTTCCCATTCGGGCCGTCCAGACACCAATTGCCCAATCTGCTCCTCAACTGGACCGCGCCGGCGGCACTGGCCACACCAGCGCTTAGCAGCGCGACACCGAACACTGCGCCACCTGCGACAAGGGCGCGGCGCACACCGCCCATCAACCACGATTCATCCATTTCAGCTCCATCCACTTGTCTTGGTCCATCGTCACGCACCACAAGCGGCGCAGGCTAGACCTCGCTGGCTCTGAAACAGCAGGCGGACGACTGTTCATCGAGGCGCCATCACCGTCATCCGTGTCAAACTCTCTCCTGAGTTCAGGGGCGAGGACGTTTCGTGTTGTTGGTCAGGGACACCGCCGGGGTGGATACCTTCCTAACGGCGTTGACTCAGACCGGAGCACCCCTAAAAGGGTGGCGGCTGGTTACGTTCGGCGATGTGGGCGCTGTTGAGCGCGCGTTCGGCGTCGATGCGGCGAGCGCGGTCCTGCTCGCGAGTTCGTCGGCGTTTGGGCATCATGACCCCGCGGGCGCCGGGTGGTCGACGTACGTCTGAGACAGACCGCAGTTCGCCGGTGGGCAGACAAAGTTTGGGGAATAGCAGGCGACTGCCCGGACAAGTGGTGTACTTCTGCCCGGTTGGTGAGGTCCAGATGACAGTGCCATCCGACCGCTGTTCATCGCGCCAGCCGTTGGCACCTGCCCAAAATGTTTTGAGCAAGTGGTGTTTTCGACAGAGACATTTGAGATTGGAGGGGTGCGTCGACCCCAGCGGGTAGGGCACCGTGTGGTCCACATCGCAGAACTCGGCAGGTCGATCGCAGCCGGGAAAGCGACAGGTCAAATCACGACAGCGAACAAACCGCTCCAGCGCGGCCGACGGCCGGTAACCCGATTCCGGTGCGGCGTCGCCGGGATGCCACAGCGGCCGGAGCTTCGCACCGCCTTTGATTAGCTCCGCCAATAGCGGCGTGGGTACCACACCACCGCTGGTGATGAGCCCGGCCGGCGGTTTAGCCGCCCAGCCTCCGGGTGGCTCGGGTTCAGGTTCAGGGGGCCGCACCAGTGGTGCACCGGGTGCCAGGGGTTGCGGCGTGGGCTCGCCCGAGAGATGCGGGTCGGGTTGGGCGTTCACCGCCGATGCGTCGGCGACGACGTGGATGACCACACCGCTAGAGCGCTCATCTCCTTCGGCACCGGCCGGGCAGTCCGCGTTGCCGCAGAGGCACTTTAGTCGTTCGGCTCCGGCGGCCAGGGCCCCCAATGCGTCGGCGCGGCGCTGCGCGATGGTACGCGGGTCGTCGTCGCAAACCTCGTGGGCCATCTGCATCAGCCGCCGATCCAGCACGCCCGCATCCGTCGCGAACAGCCGGCCCCACATTGGTGCAGTGCCGGAATGTTGGTCGGCGGAGTCAATCACCACGTCGCGGCTGCGCGCGGTTGCACGGGTGCGGCGCAGCGCGCCCGGATCGTAGCGGTCCACGATCGCCTCGATGGCTTGCACCGTCTTGCTAATCGACATCGGCCCGAAAAGTGCAGCGTCCTCGGCAATGGTCTTATCGACCAGCCGCAGCGCCTCGGGGTCTTTGATCAGGTCGGTATGCGAGGCGATCGTCCGCGCCAGCCAGTAGCTGATCATGCCGTCGGCGAAAAGATCCGCTACGCGGGGGAGCCGGTCACGTAATGCGACGCTCAGATACATCTGACCTGATGCCATTCCGTGGCTAATGCCTTGTGCCGCAGCAACTTCCGCGGCCATCGCATCCCAGTTATCGCACGACCACCGCCCGCACTCGGCGGAGCCACCTTCGACCCGGCGGCTCACCAGCTCGGCTATGGCAGCGAGACGGCGGGCTGACGCCGCGGCCTCGACCCGAGCCCAGCCGATGACGGCGGCCACCACCATCGAGTCATCGGCGCCCTTCAGGTCCTCAAGACCTGGGAGCGCGTTGTCGAACATAATTTCGATCCTAGGTGCCTCCACTGACTCAATCTTTTTGGGCAGGCTCGCGAATGGTCGGCCTGTGGAGGAATAGCCAACTGTGGATAACCCGCCGTCGCCCCGGCGGGATATCAGTCGTCGTCCGGCTCCAGCAGCACGTCGGCGTCGAAGCAGCTGTGGTCGCCGGTGTGGCAGGCGCCGCCGACCTGGTCCACCACAAGCAGCACCGCGTCGCCGTCGCAGTCCAGTCGCACCGAATGCACGTGCTGGGTGTGGCCGGAAGTGGCGCCCTTGACCCACTGCGCGCCGCGGGACCGCGAAAAGTACGTCCCTTCGCGGGTTTCCAGCGTCCGGGCCAGCGCCTCGTCGTCCATCCAGGCGACCATCAACACGTCGCCGCTGCTGCGCTCCTGGACGACCGCGGTGAATAGTCCGTCGGCGTTGCGCTTGAGGCGCGCGGCGATGGCGGGGTCGAGCGTCATCGCACGGTGATCCCTTCTGCGGCCATGGCCGCCTTCACCTGTCCGATCGTCAACTGCCGGAAGTGAAAGACACTGGCGGCCAACACCGCATCAGCACCCGCGGCGACGGCCGGGGCGAAATGCTCGGCTGCACCCGCGCCTCCGCTGGCGATCACCGGCACCGTCACCGCCGCCCGAACCGCCCGCAGCATCGCCAAGTCGAAGCCGGCCTGGGTGCCGTCGGCATCCATCGAATTGAGCAGGATCTCCCCCACGCCGAGTTCGGCACCGCGGGCCGCCCATTCGACAGCGTCGATACCGGTACCGCGCCGCCCGCCGTGGGTGGTGACCTCCCACCCCGATGGTGTGGGGGCCGAGCCGGCAGGCACGGCGCGCGCGTCGACGGACAACACGATGCACTGGGAGCCGAACTGGTTGGCCATCTCGGCCAACAGCTCAGGCCGCGCGATGGCAGCGGTGTTGATCGATACCTTGTCCGCTCCCGCCCGCAGCAACACGTCGACGTCCGCGACCGTACGCACCCCGCCGCCCACGGTGAGCGGGATGAACACCTGCTCGGCGGTGCGACGCACCACCTCCAGCATGGTGGCCCGTCCCGACGACGACGCGGTCACGTCGAGAAAGGTCAGCTCGTCGGCGCCCTCGGCGTCGTAGGCCGCGGCGAGTTCCACGGGATCACCTGCGTCGCGCAGGTTCTCGAAGTTGACGCCTTTTACCACCCGACCGTCGTCGACGTCCAGGCAGGGAATCACCCGCACCGCCAGGCTGCTACCGCAATACGCTTCAGTACTCATCCGGTCGTCCTACCTTGCGCAGAATCTCGAGTATCTGGGCGTGCACACCGGGGGCGGCGGCCAACGCGGACCGCGAATCCGGGGTCCACTCGTCGCCGGCCAGGTTGGTGACGACGCCACCGGCGGCCCGAACCAGCGCCACACCCGCGGCGTGATCCCACACGTGGTGACCGAAACTGATTGCGCCGCCGAGAATCCCGTCGGCAACATAAGCAAGGTCGATGCCGGTGGCTCCATGCATCCGTAGCCGTGAGGACACCCGGCTGAGCTCTTCGAGCACCGCCAGCCGGTAGCGCCCGGGAAATCGGCCACGCGAGTCAGCATTGAAGGTTCCGATACCGATGACCGAATCCGTGAGCTCGACCTTGGTCAACGGCGCTTGCGGCACGCCGTTTTTCATCAGCGGACCGCCCGAGACCGCGACGTAACGCTCGCCGGTGAACGGTAGCCACGTCAGGCCGGCCACCGGATCTCCGTCGTGCAGCAGACCCAGCAGAATCGCAGCCATCGGCGACCCGGCTGCGTAGTTGAAGGTCCCGTCGATCGGGTCCAGAATCCACACCCACGGCGAGTCGATTTCGGCGCCGCCGAACTCCTCGCCGTGCACGTCGATGCCGGTGGTCTTCACCAGCGCGTCGACGACCTGGCGCTCGATTTCCAGATCGACGTTGGTGGCGAAATCGTCGCCGCGCTTGCTGACCGCCGATTCCGCGCCGTGGCCGGCGATGAACGGCTCCGCTGCGGCGTCCAGGATCGCCGACGCCTCGGTCACCAGCGCGTCGAGATCCATTGCCCCCCTACCCTGCCACCGCTGCCAGCGCCTGCGGCAGGGTGAACCGTCCGGCATAGAGCGCCTTGCCTACAATCGCGCCCTCGACCCCGCTACCGGTCAGCGTGGCGATAGCGCGCAAATCGTCGAGGCTGGACACACCGCCGGAGGCGATCACCGGAGCGTCGGTGCGCTCGGCGACCGCGCCAAGCAGACCGAGATTGGGCCCGGTCAAGGTGCCGTCCTTGGTGACATCGGTCACGACGAAGCGCGAACACCCTTCGCTGTCAAGGCGTTCCAGCACTTCCCAAAGCTCGCCACCGTCGGTCTCCCAGCCGCGGCCGCGCAGCCGATGATCGCCGTCGATGATTTGTACGTCCAGCCCGACAGCGACCTTGTCGGCGTGCTCGGCGATCATCTGAGCACACCACCGCGGATTCTCCAACGCCGCCGTCCCGAGGTTGACCCGAGCGCATCCGGTCGCCAGTGCCGCGGTCAACGAGTCGTCATCGCGGATACCGCCGGAAAGTTCGACCTGTACGTCGAGCTTGCCCACCACCTCGGCCAGCAGTTCGCGATTGGAGCCGCGGCCGAACGCCGCGTCCAGATCGACCAGATGAACCCACTCTGCACCATCGCGCTGCCAGCCCAGCGCGGCGTCCAATGCTGAGCCGTACTCGGTTTCGCTGCCGGCCCGGCCCTGCACCAAGCGCACCGCCCGTCCCTCGACCACGTCGACGGCGGGCAACAAAATCAACGGCACGGCTTAACCCCTCTATAACCCCTCGACCCAATTGCTCAACACTGCCGCCCCCGCGTCTCCGCTCTTCTCCGGATGGAATTGGGTGGCGGCCAATGGTCCATCCTCGACGGCGGCCAGGAACGGCACCCCATGGGTGGCCCAGGTCAGTAGCGCCTCGGATCGGCCTTCCCACTGCTGGGCAGCATAGGAGTGCACGAAGTAGAACCGGGCGTCGGCGTCAAGGCCTTTGAACAACGCGGTGCCCGGCGCACTCGCCACCACGTTCCAACCCATGTGCGGGATCACCGGCGCGTCCAATCGAGTCACGGCCCCGGGCCACTGTCCGCAGCCGCTGGTCTCCACGCCGAACTCGACACCGCGGGCGAACAAGATCTGCATGCCGACACACACGCCCAGCACCGGTCGCTCGTCGGCAACTCGATCGGAGATGACCCGCTCGCCGCCGATCCCCCGCAGCCCGGTCATACATGCTTCGAAAGCGCCGACCCCCGGCACCACCAGCCCGTCGGCGGTCGCGGCGGCTTCCAGGTCGGCCGTCACGTCCACCGAGGCGCCCACGCGCTGCAGCGCACGCTGCGCCGAACGCAGATTGCCTGAGCCATAGTCCAAAACCACGACGGATTTGGCTTTCACAGGGTCCCTTTGGTGGACGGCACGCCGGACACCCGCGGATCGGCTTCGACTGCCTGACGCAACGCGCGGGCGACGGCCTTGTACTGCGCCTCGGTGATGTGGTGTGGGTCGCGACCGTAGAGGACGCGGACATGCAGCGCGATGCGCGCATTATTCGCCAGCGTCTCGAACACGTGCCGGTTGACAACGGTGTGGTATGGAACGGCATTACCGGCAATAGTGAAGTGCCGCAGGTGATCCGGCTCGCCACTGTGCACACAGTACGGCCGTCCCGACACGTCCACCGCGGCGTGGGCGAGCGCCTCGTCCATCGGGATGTAGGCGTCGCCGAACCGGCGGATGCCCGTTTTGTCGCCGAGGGCCTGTGCCAGCGCCTGGCCGAGCACAATCGCGGTGTCCTCGATGGTGTGATGCGCCTCGATCTCCACATCGCCCTTGGCACGCACGGTCAGATCGAAACTGGCGTGGCTGCCTAGCGCGGTCAGCATGTGGTCGTAGAAAGGGATTCCGGTGTCGACATGGACCTTCCCAGTCCCGTCCAGGTCGAGTTCGACTACGATGTCACACTCTTTGGTGGTGCGTTCCACGCGGGCGTGGCGCTGCAGGCTCATGACGCTCCTAGGGGCTGGGCCAATTCGGTGGCGGCGATCTGGGCGCTCGTCTGCAGGAAGACGTCGTTCTCTTCGGCCAGTCCGGTGGTGACGCGCAAATACCCGGGAATACCGACGTCGCGTATCAGCACGCCGGCATCGAGATAGCGCCGCCAGGCCGTCGGCGCGTCGGCGAACTGCCCGAAGAGCACAAAGTTGGCATCGCTGGGAACGACCCGAAATCCCGTGCCGCTCAATGCTGCGCTCACCCGCTCGCGTTCGGCGATCAGGGTCGCGACGCTGCCCAGGGTGTCATCGGCGTGCCGCAGCGCTGCCCGGGCGGCGGCCTGAGTAACCGAGGACAGGTGGTATGGCAACCGCACCAACAGCATTGCGTCGATCACCGCGGGGGTGGCGATCAGGTAGCCCAACCGGCCTCCGGCGAAGGCGAACGCCTTGCTCATGGTGCGGGTCACGACGAGCTTGGTCGGATACTCAGCGACCAGTGCCACCGCACTGGGCTGCGAGGAGAACTCGCCGTAGGCTTCGTCCACGATCAGGATCCCCGGCGTCACGCTTAGTAGTTGCCGCAGATCGTCCAGCGAAACGCTCTGCCCCGAAGGGTTATTGGGGCTGGCGACGAACACCACATCGGGCCGACGGTCGGTGATCGCCGCGACGGCGACGTCGACGTCGAGACTAAAGTCCGCGGCGCGCGCCGTCTCAATCCATTCGGTGCGGGTGCCGTCGGAGATGATCGGGTGCATCGAATAGGACGGAACGAATCCGATCGCAGTCCGCCCCGGTCCGCCGAAAGCCTGCAGCAACTGCTGCAGGATCTCGTTGGAACCATTTGCAGCCCAGAGGTTTTCCACTTCAAGGTGCACGCCCGTCTGCAGGCTGAGGTAAGCAGCCAAGTCACGACGCAGAGCCACTGCGTCGCGATCTGGGTAGCGGTGCAGATTACCGGCCACATCGCGGACGGATGCGACGACGTCGTCGACGAGCGCCTTGGTGGGCGGGTGCGGGTTCTCGTTGGTGTTCAGCCGCACCGGAACCGCCAGCTGCGGTGCGCCGTAGGGCGATTTGCCGCGCAAGTCTTCGCGCAGCGGCAGCGCGTCGAGCGCCGGGTGTCTGCTCATCGCTCGAACCTCCGCCGTACCGCCTCACCGTGCGCGGGCAGATCCTCGGCCTTGGCTAACGTAACCACATGCCCCGAAACGTCTTTCAGGGCCGCCTCGGTGTAGTCGACGACATGGATACCGCGCAGAAAGGTCTGCACCGACAGGCCGCTGGAATGCCGGGCACTGCCCGCCGTGGGCAACACGTGGTTGGAGCCGGCGCAGTAGTCGCCGAGGCTGACCGGTGAGTACGCGCCGACGAAGATCGCGCCGGCCGAGTGGATTTGCGCCGCAACCTTATCCGCGTCGACGGTCTGGATCTCCAGATGTTCGGCGGCGTAGGCGTTGACGGTGCGAATACCGGCGTCGATGTCATCGACCAGGATGACCGCCGACTGCCGTCCGGCAAGTGCGGTGGTCACCCGCTGGCGGTGCACGGTGGTGTCCAGCTGGGCGGCCAGCTCGGTATCGACGGCATCGGCCAGGTCGGCGCTCGGTGTCACCAGGACGCTGGCGGCCATTTCGTCGTGTTCGGCCTGGCTGATCAAGTCGGCCGCGACATGCGCGGGGTCGGCGGTGTAATCGGCCAGGATGGCGATCTCGGTTGGGCCGGCTTCGGCGTCGATGCCGACCCGCGACCGGCAGAGCCGTTTGGCCGCGGTGACGTAGATGTTGCCGGGCCCGGTGATCATGTCGACGGGCGCGAGCTCGGCGCCGTCGGTGTCGACTCCGCCGTAGGCCAGCAGCGCCACGGCCTGCGCCCCGCCGACCGCCCACACCTCGTCGACGCCGAGCATGCGGGCCGCGGCCAGGATCGTCGGGTGCGGCAGACCCTGGAACCGGCCCTGCGATTGCGCCTGCGGCGGGCTGACCACCACCAGCGAGCCCACACCGGCGGCCTGCGCCGGCACCACGTTCATCACCACGCTGGACGGGTACACGGCGTTGCCGCCCGGTACGTACAGGCCGACCCGCTCGACGGGAACCCATCGCTCGGTGACGGTGGCGCCGGGGCCCAGCGTCGTCGTGGTGTCGGCGCGGCGCTGGTCGGCATGCACGGCACGGGTGCGCTCGATCGCCACCTCCAGCGCGACCCGGACATCGCGGCCCAGGCCCGCCAGCGCGGCGTCCAACTCGGCGGAGGGCACCCGGACAGCCGGCGGCCGCACGCCGTCAAACGATTCGCCATACTCCAGCGCGGCCTCCGCGCCTCGATCAGCGACGGCCTCGACGATCGGACGCACCGTGGGCAGCGCGGCATCCACGTCCACTCCGCCGCGGGGCAACGCCGCCCGCAGCCGGGCGGCGGACAGATCAGCGCCGCGCAGGTCGATGCGCGCCATCACGTTCACATCGACCATTGTCCCCGATGGGAGCAATTGCTTTAGCTTTCGGGGGTTCAGGGCTGGTCATCAGCACCGGATCGCGCACTTTTTCGGTGTCGCTTCATAGAAGTGCTGTGCGGATTTCGGCTGATGGGCACGTGTCGTAGTCCCGGTATTGGGCAGTCATCGCGTGATTCTCCGAACGACCGGCAAGTCAATCGAACGAGAACAACGCGATCACCGCCCTGTCAACTCGCGACAGCGAGCCCGGATCTGCTGCGCTGGGTGTTGTCGACGTTCATCCGGGCACTGATGAGCGCGGATGCCGACGCGGTGTGCGGCGCCGGCCACGGCGAACGCAGCGAGCAGCGCACAAATCGCCGCAACGGATAACGGCATCGGGATTTCGACACCCGCGTGGATCCTGCGCCCATAGGTTCAGGACCCCACTTGCCACGGTGATCGAGCTAGTCGAGGCCAGTAACGAGCCGAGCGCGCCGAAGAGGTCCCCGTCGACATCTGGGATCCACACCGCCGAGTATCCGAGCTCCTCG
>Ga0153943_1000413_pt1 | contig 13058 bp, 13 predicted proteins | sample TSNJ027MetaG_FD_104721 | JGI IMG/M metagenome (GOLD analysis project Ga0153943, IMG submission 104721) | Attine ant fungus gardens microbial communities from New Jersey, USA - TSNJ027 MetaG | ecosystem: Host-associated > Fungi > Mycelium > Unclassified | place: USA: New Jersey, Brendan T. Byrne...
ACTCCTCGCTCCCCTCCGCGTTGGCCTCACTGACCAAAGGCGGGTTGAACGCCGCGACCAAAGAACTGGCTATCGAGTACGCCAGGCACGGTATCCGTTGCAACGCCGTCGCTCTCGGCGACATTCGCACTCCCATGCACGATCCGGCGACCTATGACGCCCTGGCCAAAAGGCATCCGCTGGGGCGGGTGGGCGAGATCGACGATGTTGTCGAGGCCGTGCTGTATCTGGAGAACTCGTCGTTTGTCACCGGCGAGATCCTGCACGTGGACGGAGGCCAAAGTGCCGGACACTGATGCCCTGCGCGACGCCCTGGACCGGTGGAAGTCCGGCATCGACGCGCACGAGCCCGAGCGGGTCTCGGAGGTGTTCACCGAGGACGCCATCTTCCAGGGTCTGCGCCCCTATAGCGTTGGCCGCCAAGGGGTTATCGATTACTACGCAAGCCAACCGGTAGGCATGACGGTCGACTACCAGATCCTGCAGACCCGTCGACTGGACGCCGACCAGGTGCTCGGATACGTCCACGCCGACTTCACATTTCCCGACGGGCGCCTAGTCAGCGTGTTCCTCGGCGTGGTGGTCAAGCACAACGACGACGGCTGGAGCATCGCCTACTATCAGGCGTCCCGGCTCGACTAACGGTCAACTGTTGCTGGAAGGAAGTCAAGTGTCATGACTGGCTACGGCGATGATGTGCTGTCGGATGCTCGCATCGCGGCGATGTCGCCCGATGAACGCCGCGACTTGATTCATCGGCTGGAACGTCCGCTTGACGAAGTGATTCCAGCGCCGGTCCTCCATCGCATGCGGCGGACTCGGTTGACCCTAATGACGGGCGGCACGATCGTGATGATCCCATGGATCGTCTACCTCGGCTTCAGCCTGCCCGCGAACTATGTTGCCCAGAACTGGCCGGCTACGTGGATGGGCTTCGACTGTCTGCTCGTTGCGTTCATGGCCGCGACCGCGGTGCTGGGCTGGCTGCGTCGCCAGCTGGTGATGCTCACGGCGTTCACGACGGGGGTTTTGCTGATCTGTGATGCCTGGTTCGACATCTTGACCGCCGGTCTGGGGCGAAATTTGGCTGTCCCGATGTTGACTGCCGCCCTCGGCAACCTGCCGCTCGCGGCGATCATGATCACTGGCGCAGTGCGGATCCTGCGACTGACAGCGGTACGGCTCTTTTTTCTCGACCCCGAGACGCCGCTGTCGCGCCTGCCGTTGCTGCCTTAACCGGGCGCAGGTCAGGTCAGCGAGGCGGCGTAAATCTCATCGATATTGGATCTGAGCTTCTCGTCGAAGTCCGCAGCGCTCTGGTCGATTGTCAGTCCCTCAGTCAGGGCGCGCGAGAAGCTCGCGATGAGGCGGTGATTACGGGCGAGGATCGCGCAACTTTCCGCGAGGCTGTAGCCGCCGGACAAGGCGACCACACGAAGAACGCGGGGATGCTCGATCAGCGGTGCATAGAGGTCGTTTTCGTCGGGCAACGTCAGCTTCAGCATCACCTGCCCGTCCCCGGCGAGCTGGTCGAGTTTCGTTTTAAGCGCTGTCACCAGCAGATTGTCAGCCTTGGGCTTGTCGGGGCTGTTGATGCTTACCTCGGGCTCGATGATCGGCATGAGCCCGCGCCCGGCGATTGTGTGCGCGTAATCGAACTGCTGGTCGACGATGGCTTTGATCCCGTCGTCGTTCGCTTCCTGGATAAACGAGCGCATTTTGGTTCCGAAAATGCCCTTATCGACGGCCCGCTCGAGTAACGAATCGAGCTTCGTCATCGGCTTCATCAGCTGCACACCGTTTTCAGCGTCGCTGAGTCCCTGGTCGACCTTCACGAACGGCACGATGTGCTTTTGCCTCCACAGGAACGCCGCGGTGTCCTCGCCGTTGATGGCACGGTCCATGGTCTGCTCGAAAAGAATGGTTGCCAGGATCTTGTCCCCGGAGAAGCTCGGACTCGACATGAGGCGCTCACGCATCTGGTGGATGAGATCAAACATCTGCTCGTCGCCGTGGTAGGCGTCCTCGGCAATCCCGTATAGCTTCAAAGCTTTTGGGGTGCTTCCACCGCTTTGATCCAGCGCAGCGATGAAGCCATGCCCTGATGCCATCACGTTGCGTTGCTCTTCGTTCACTGCCGTCCTTCCCCGCGGCCCTCTGTAGCCCCGCCCGTCTAGGCCGCTGATTTTTCCAGGATGTGTACGCCGCAGGCGGAGCCCAGACCGATCACGTGCGCCAGCCCGACTTTGGCGTTCTCAATCTGACGATCGCCGGCTTCGCCGCGAAGGTGATGGCAGATCTCCCAGACGTTGGCGATGCCGGTGGCGGCGATGGGGTGGCCCTTGGACTGCAGCCCGCCCGATACGTTCACCGGTGCGGAGCCGTCGCGCCAGGTGGCACCCGAGTTGAAAAAGTCTGCGGCGCCGCCTTCTTCGCACAGCATCAGGTTGTCGTAGTGCACCAGCTCGGCGGTGGCGAAGCAGTCGTGCAGCTCAACCAAGTCCAGATCGGTCGGGCCGACGCCGGCCTGCTGGTAGGCGGTCGCGGCGGCGTTGCGGGTCAGCGTGTTGACGTTCGGCAAGACCTGGCAGCCCTCCTCGTAGGGGTCGGTGGTCAGCACCGACGCCGACACCTTGACCGCGCGCCGCCGCTGCTCGAGTGACAGCGACTTCAGCGTCTCGCCGTTGCAGACGATCGCCGCCGCGGCGCCGTCGCAGTTGGCCGAGCACATCGGGCGAGTGTTCGGGTAGGCGATCATGACGTCGTTCATGATCTGCTCGAGGGTGAACTTCTTCTGGTACGCGGCCAGCGGGTTCAGCGTCGAATGAGCGTGGTTCTTCTCGCTGATCTTGGCGAACAGCTCAAAGCTGGTGCCGCCGTACTTATGGCCGTACTCGGTGCCGATCTGGGCGAACACACCTGGCATGGCCTCAGTGCCGATCCGCCCGTCGACCGGCGCGACAGCACCGTAGCGGCCCTTGGGCTCCCAGACGTCGGCTTCGGCCTTTTTCTTGCCGCCCGCGCCGAGCAGCCCTGCGCCGGAAAGCTTCTCCACGCCGACCGCCAATCCGTACTTCACCTCGCCGGCCTTGACGGCCATGATGGCGGTCCGCAGCGCGGTGGCCCCGGTAGCGCAGGCGTTGGCCACGTTGTACACCGGGATGCCGGTCTGGCCGATCTGCTTTTGCAGCTGTTGACCGATTCCGGCATTCGCGGCCATCAGGTTCCCGGCGGCAATAACACCGACGTCGGCCATGGTCACGCCGGCGTCGGCAAGCGCGCCGGTCGCAGCCTCGGCCGCCAGGTCGACAGTGTCCTTGTCGGGGTGCTTGCCGAACTTCGTCATGCGGATCCCGAGAATCCAAACCTCGTCGCTGGCGCTCATCGTCGCTGCTCCTTTCTCACGCGATTCAATTCCGGTTGGTCATTCGGCGGGCTCGAAGCCGAAGCCGATCGCTTCGGTACCTGCTGAGTCGGTCCCCATCGGGTAGGTCGCGAGGCGCACCTTCATCCCGTCGCGGACGTGCTCAGGATCGGGCTCGACGTTGATCAGGTTGGCGCGCACCTGGGTGCCGTCGCAGTCGACCACGGACGCCACAAACGGGGTGGGGACGCCCGGTGCGGCGAAGGTGACAATCGTGAACGCCCGCACCGTCCCCTCGGTCGCGACCGGGACCGTCGTGAACCCGGTGGCGAAGCACGCCGCGCACGCGTTGCGACGGTCGAAGAAGCGGGCGCCGCAGTTGGCGCATTCCTGCGCGATCAGATGCGGATCGCCGTCGTCGAGCACCAGATAGTCAACCAACGGGATTTTCCCGGCCATACCAACCTCCGTCGCCTGTGCTACCGACCGTAGCGCTCGCGGACCAGCTACAACAGAGCGGGCACCTTCAAGTTAGAACCTGTGATGATCAACCGACGAGAGTTGCTGGCCTCAGCGGAAGCAAATGCTCGGCCGACCGCTGAGATCGCCCGCGTGCCAACCAGTTTCTGCACATCCGCCTAATTGGGTGTAAGCGAGCCTTTCACCGTGACGATGGATGTGCTTAAACTGCGGGCTAACGCTAGTTAAGTCGATACGACGATTCGTAGGTCAATTGCCATGCAGAAGCGGTCTCCCGTAGGTGTCGAGACCGATCTTGAATCGTTGTGGACGTACGTTCCCTGCCCCACGCTGGTCGTCGACCAGGCAGGAGTGGTCCGGGCATCAAGTGCATCAGCCCAGTCATTGTTGCCCGCGGCGATACCGGGCAGTCGCGTCGAGGACACGGCTGGGTGGCTGTCGCAAGCACACGACGTTCTCGTGCAGCCATCTTCGGCTCCAGACGGTGAGGGGTTGTCTTTCGTATCCGGCTGCGTCGGCGGTCGTAAGTTCGATGCGCACCCGGCGATGCTTCCGGGCGGAGAGGTGGCGTGGTCGCTGGTCGAGGATTCCGGCCAGGTGTTGCGGGAGGCGCAGCACGCGCTGGCGCGCGAGCAGGAACGCGCGGCGTTTCTGCTCGAGGCGTCGTCGGTGTTGACGGCGTCAGTGAACATCGATCGCTGCCGGGAAGCCACCGCGCGCATGGCGGCCCGGCACCTGGCGGGAGCCGCGGTGGTGGTAGCGCCTGCAGGCCGTGGCCGGCGGATGCCGATCTTTTACAGTGACTCGTCCGGTGCGGTAGAGCAGCGCAGCGTCAATGCTGATCCGACCATGGTGGCGGGTTTGAGTGAGGCGCTGCGTGGGTTCCCGCCGGTTCCCTCACGCTGGATCGACCCCTCGACACTGCCGGATTGGCTGATCCCGCATAGCTTTACCGGGGCGGTGGGGTCGGCGATGATCACTCCGCTGCCAGGGCACGGTGTTTCGGCAGGAGCGCTGGTGCTGCTGCGGCACACCGACGAGGCGGTCTTCAGCGAAGGCGACGAGGTGCTTGCGCGATTGTTCGCCGCGCGGGCCGGCGCAGCGTTGTCTGCCGCACGGCTGTATGCGGAGCAGGCCGCCACCACCCGCACGCTGATGCGCGATCTGTTGCCTCCGCAGCTACACCCGGTGCACGGAATTGAGTTCGCCGGCGGTTACCGGGCTTCGGAGAATTACGAGGTCGTTGGCGGCGACTTCTACGACTTACACGCCGCGGCGACCCCCGACGGCGAAACGCTGGTGGTGCTGGGCGATGCGTGCGGCAAGGGGCTAGATGCCGCCATGCTCACTGGCAAGATCCGCAACACGCTGCAGGCGTTGACGCCACTGGCCGGAGATCACGGGGCTGTGCTCGAATTACTCAACGGCGCAATGCTTTCCACCGAACACGCCCGTATCGCCACCTTGGTGCTGGCCTCGGTCGCCCACCGAGATGGCGAGGTGGGCCTGCGGTTGACCTGCGCCGGCCACTTGCCACCGCTGATCGTGCGCGACGGCGGGCAGGTGGAACAGGCTGATACTCGCGGCACGCTCGTCGGCGCTTTGCCGAGCATCACAGTGCGGTCGTTTGAAACTTCGCTGGCGCCCGGCGAGACGTGTGTGCTGTACACCGATGGAGTCATAGAGGCACGGGGCGACTCGCTGGGCGGGTACATGTTCGGCGAGCAACGGTTGAAGGCCGCGCTGGCCGAGTGTGCCGGGATGCCGGCCGAGGCGGTGGTCGAACGCGTCATGGTGCTCGCCACGCAGTGGGTCGGTCAGGAGGTCCACGACGACATTGCCGTCGTGGCCATCACCGCCCCGCGCCGCACACACCTCAGCGTGGTCGACGGCCACACCCGGGGAAGGTACACGGCTTGAGTCTCTTTGAAGTCCGTACCGCAACCACGAGTGTTATTGGTGCCGCTGCGTGACTCTTTCCCTGACTATCACCACGACAGCACGATCGGCCTGCTTGCGGGTCGTCGGTGACCTCGACTACTTGACCGTCGATGAGGTGGTCGACACCGCAACGCAGTTGCTGGCCCAACAGGTCGACCTGGCGAATCTGCATCTCGATTTCGACGGGTTGACGTTTCTCGACTCGGCGGCCCTGTCCGGCCTGCTTCTCATCTACCGCCGCACCTCCCAGGCAGGTGTCCGTCTTCATCTCGACCACCGACCGCCTATCCTGGAACGGGTTCTGCACGTCACCGGGCTGTTCGGGCACTTCGTTTCGTCGCACTCAGGTGCGCAGACGGATGACTCCACTCGGTTGGACCGCGCGACTTGGGGTGAGACTGGCGTTCGCTGACGCCGCTTGAGCCGTCGCGGTGGTCAGTCATTGTGGTGCAACGATTTTCGTGACTTGCTCTGCGACCGCATCCCGGATCTCGGCGTCACTGAGGTCGTTGAGGCCGAACGCGACCCGCAAGGTCGGGGCCATCAGCCCCCATCCGAATTGCAGTGCCATCGCGTGCGCGGCCGACAACCGTGCCCTGCGTTCGTCGGTGTGGCCGGAGCTCACCTGGTCCAGGAACCGTTCCATCCCCGGAAAGCGCTTCTGGAGTTCTTCGATGGGAAATCCGTCGAGCGTCGAACGCACCATGACGCGCGCCTGAATTTCGTGCGCGGCCTCCAGTTGCTCCACCGGCGCCCCGGAATCACGCAGCGCCGCCGCGGAATCGGCGAGATGCTGCAGAGTCGCTGCCAGCAGCTGGCGTTTACTCCCGAAATGGCGATGCAGCAGGCCGTGGTTCACCCCGGCCCGTGCGGCGACCTCACGAATCGACGTGGCAGCCGGACCCTTCTCCGCGAATAGCTCGCCTGCCGCTTCCAGGACGGCGGCGACGACCTCCTCTTTGCCCATTGGTTTCACGGTGTCCGCAACCGTTGCCTGCGATGTAGCCATCTGTGTACAGTAGCTGATGACCGTCGTGTAGACAGCCGCCTACACGATGAAAGACGGGAAGGGACGGCCATGAGCAGTGATCTCCGTGTGGTGAAGCTGAGCGAGAACATCGGTGCGCAGGTCGAGGGCGTGCGACTCGGTGAACTCAATGCTGAAACCGCGGCCGCGATCAATCGGACACTCGCACAGCACAAAGTGTTGTTCTTCCGCGGTCAGCAGCACCTAGACGACGAGTCACACTTCGCCTTCGCGCAGAGCCTGGGTGTCCCAACGACCCCGCACCCCACCCTCAAATTCGAAGGAAGCCGGGTCATGCGGCTGGAGTCTTTCGACGGTCAAGGCGCCAACCAGTGGCACACCGACGTCACCTTCGTTGACCGGGTTCCCAAAGCCTCCATCCTGCGCGCCGTCGAGCTGCCCTCCTACGGCGGCACCACCACCTGGGCCTCGACGGTGGCTGCCTACCAGCAGTTGCCGCAGCCTCTGCAGCAGCTCGCTGAGAGCCTGTGGGCGATGCATAGCAACGAGTTCGACTACGCCCAAATCGATCCGGCCAAGTTGGCGGCGTTACAGTCCAACCCGGACGCGGTGTTGAAGTACGCTGCCGAATTTCATTCGGCACATTTCGAAACTCACCATCCGGTGGTGCGGGTGCATCCCGAGACCGGCGAACGATCACTGCTCCTCGGTAACTTTGTCAAGCGCATTTTGGGCGTGACCGGCAGCGAATCACAGGCCTTGTTCCGGATCTTCCAGGATCGTATTACCTGGCTAGAGAACACGATTCGATGGAATTGGCAGCTCGGCGACGTTGCGATGTGGGACAACCGTGCGACCCAGCACTACGCCGTCTCCGATTACGGAAAGCAGCCCCGCCGGATGCACCGGATTACGCTGGCCGGCGATATCCCGGTGAGTGTGCACGGTGAACAGAGCCGGGTAGTCGCCGGCGACGCCACCGAATACTCCGTGATCGACAGCCCAGCTCCGAGGGTGGCTTAAGGACGCCATTTGGCTGCAATGTTTGCATTCCGTGCAACGATGGTAGGGTGAGGACTCAACTGGGCCTGCGCGAACGGCGTCGCCGTCAGACCAGCGCGGACATCCGCGACGCAGCTGTCCGTCTGGCCCGCGAGCGCGGTTTCGACAAGGTGACAATCGAAGCGATCTGCGCCGAAGCCGGGGTTTCCACGCGGACGTTCTTCAACTACTTCCCGAACAAAGAGTCGGCGATTGCCTACGGCCCCTCCGACATACCTGCTGAGCTGGTCGCCGATTTCGTGGCGGCCGGACCCGCTCCCTATTCGGTTGTCCTGGCGGAGCTGATCACGCTGGCGGCGCACCATCTTCGCGACATGCCTCCGGCACGCGAACAGGCAGAAACCATGCTGGAACTCGCCAAGACAACTCCAGCGGTGTTGTCGGCGTTCCTCGCCGATTTAGAGCGCTTTCAAAACCACCTGACCGACATCGTCGTCCGCCGCCAGAAGATGCGGCCTGACAACGAGATGGCCGTGCTGATTTCTGCGCTGGCCTTGACAGCCATCCGATCGGGCATCGAGGGCTGGACCAGCGGCAAGCCCAAGGATGCGGATGACACACCGATGCCCTACGTCGAGCGCGCCGCCACGCTGGTCAACAGCATTTTCACGACGTGAGCTGAAACACCTCAGATAAATGTTGCACATTCTGCAAAATATGCACATTATGTAGTATGGCTAACCGGCGGCACTCGAGAACGTACGGCCCGTCGGATGAGTCACCGCGATTATCCAAACACGCGGTGGTGCAACGTAACTCGTGGAAAGAAAGCATCTAGGTGCAGCTATCGAAGGTTGTCCGCAACGCATGGCTGCCGCTGTTGATCGCGGCGGTCGTGGTGGTCGGCGGCTTCACCGTGGCGCGGGTCAAGTCGTTCTTCGGCGCCGAGAACGCCGCCGGCGTGACCAGCGCACGGGTAGACGACTCCAAGCCGTTCAAGCCCAAGGTCGTCAAATACGAGGTCTTCGGATCGGCGCCGCGCGCCAACGTTAACTATCTGGATCTCAGCGCCGATCCGCAGCGGATAGACGGAGCGCCGCTGCCGTGGACGCTGGTCCTCAGTACCACCGCCCCTTCGGTGTTCCCGAACATCTCGGCGCAAAGCGACGGCGATTACCTCGGTTGCCGTATCACCATCGATAACGATGTCAAGGCCGAGAAGATAACTAACGGCGTGCACGCCCTGACCTTCTGCTTGGTGAAATCAGCATGAGCACACGCTTCGACGACGCCCGAACCGACGCCATGCCAGTCGCCAAACATGCAGCGCGGCCGGCGATTCCGCGTTTGATCCGCACGTTCGCCATACCCATCATCCTGGGCTGGATCGCGATCATCGCGGTGCTTAACACCGTTGTCCCGCAACTCGACATCGTCGGGCAGATGCGTTCGGTCTCGATGAGCCCCGACGACGCGCAATCGGTCATCGCGACCAAGCACGTGGGTGAGGTATTCGGCGAGTACAAGTCCAACAGCTCGGTGATGATCGTCCTGGAGGGCCAAAACCCGCTCGGCAACGAGGCGCACGCGTACTACGACCAGATCGTCAGAAAGCTCGACGCCGACACCAAACACATCGAACACGTTCAGGACCTGTGGAGCGATCCGCTGACCGGGGCGGGAGCCCAGAGCAACGACGCCAAGGCCGCCTACGTCCAGGTCTACCTCGCCGGTAACCAGGGTGAAGCGCTGGCCAACGAATCGGTTCAGGCCGTCCAACAGATCGTCAAAAGCGTGCCCGCACCCACGGGGGTCAAGGCCTACGTGACCGGACCTGCCGCATTGTCGGCGGATCAACACATCGCCGGTGACCGCAGCCTGCAAGTGATCACCACCGTCACGTTCTTGGTCATCATTTCGATGCTGCTCTTGGTCTACCGGTCGATCATCACGATGCTGCTCACATTGGCGATGGTCATTCTCGAACTCGCTGCCGCCCGCGGAATGGTCGCCTTCCTCGGCTACTACAACATCATCGGGCTCTCGACCTTCGCGACGAACCTGTTGGTCACGTTGGCGATCGCGGCGGCCACCGACTACGCGATCTTCCTGATAGGCCGCTATCAGGAAGCCCGCGGTGCAGGCGAGTCCCGAGAAGACGCGTACTACAGCATGTTTGGCGGCACCGCACACGTCGTACTCGGGTCGGGCATGACCATCGCCGGCGCGACGTTCTGCCTGCACTTCACCAACCTGCCCTACTTCCAGACGCTGGGTATCCCGTTGGCCATCGGCATGGTGGTCGTCGTCGCGGCGGCATTGACACTGGGCCCGGCGGTCATCTCTGTGGCAACACGCTTCCGGCAGATACTCGAGCCGCAGCGAACGCAGCGCATTCGCGGCTGGCGCAAGATCGGCGCGGTCGTCGTGCGATGGCCCGGCCCGGTCCTGATCATGACGATCGCGGTCGCACTGGTCGGCCTGCTCGCCCTGCCCGGGTACCAGACCAACTACAACGACCGCAAATACCTGCCCGCCGATCTGCCAGCGAACGCCGGCTACGCTGCGGCAGATCGACATTTCTCCCAGGCGCGGATGAATCCCGAGCTGCTGATGATCGAAAGTGACCACGATCTACGCAATTCCGCGGACTTCCTGGTCATCGACAAGATCGCCAAAGCGATCTTTCGCGTACCCGGAATCGGTCGCGTGCAAGCGATCACCCGGCCCCAAGGCACGCCGATTGAGCACACCTCGATCCCCTTTCAGATCAGCATGCAGGGCGTCACCCAACAGATGAACCAGAAGTACCAGCAAGATCAGATGACCGACATGCTCAAGCAGGCCGACGAGATGCAGACCACGATCGACAGCATGGTGAAGATGCAGAGCCTGACCCAGCAGATGTCGGACGATATGCATGCCATGGTGAAAAAGATGCACGACATGACCATCGATGTCGCCGAATTACGAGATCACATGGCGGATTTCGAGGACTTCTTCCGACCTATCCGCAGCTACTTCTACTGGGAGAAACACTGCTTTGACATCCCGGTGTGTTGGTCTCTCCGTTCCGTCTTCGATGGGCTCGACGGTATCGACACGATGACCGACGACATCGAGAGCCTGCTACCGATCATGGATCACCTCGACACGCTCATGCCCCAGCTAACCGCGTTGATGCCCGAGATGATCGCGAACATGAAGAGCATGAAGACGACGATGCTGACGATGTACTCGACCCAGAAGGGTCTGCAGGATCAGCAGACGGAGGCGCAGAAAAACTCCAGCGCCATGGGTAAGGCATTCGACGCATCCAAGAACGACGACTCGTTCTACCTGCCTCCGGAGACCTTCAACAACGCCGAGTTCAAGCGCGGTATGAAGAATTTCCTTTCCCCAGATGGGCACGCTGTGCGATTCATCATCAGCCATCAGGGCGATCCGATGACGGCGGAGGGTATTTCACATATCGATGCGATCAAGAAGGCGGCGGCGGAAGCGCTGAAGGGGACGCCGCTGGAGGGATCGAAGATCTACCTCGGCGGCACCGCCGCCACCTTCAAGGACATGCACGACGGCAGCGACGACGACCTGCTGATCGCCGGAATCGCCTCGCTGTGCCTGATTTTCATCATCATGCTGATCATCACGCGAAGCGTGGTGGCGTCCGCGGTGATCGTGGGCACCGTCGTGCTTTCGCTGGGTGCGTCGTTCGGGCTTTCGGTACTGATCTGGCAGCACCTGATTGGCATCGAACTGCACTGGATGGTGCTTGCGATGTCGGTCATCATCTTGCTGGCGGTCGGCGCCGACTACAACCTGCTGTTGGTGTCGCGGTTCAAGGAGGAGATCCACGCCGGCTTGAATACCGGCATCATCCGGTCGATGGGCGGCACCGGATCGGTCGTCACCTCGGCAGGGCTGGTGTTCGCCTTCACGATGATGACGATGGCGGTCAGCCAGTTGACGGTCATCGGTCAGGTCGGGACCACGATCGGCCTCGGCCTGCTGTTCGACACGCTTGTCGTCAGGTCGCTGATGACGCCCTCAATTGCCGCGCTGCTGGGCAAGTGGTTCTGGTGGCCGCAGATCGTCCGGCAACGGCCGGTGCCATCACCGTGGCCGACACCGGCCAAGAAGGCTGGATCCCTAGTTAACGCTTGATCAGGAAGCGCTGCGCAGGAACGCTCGCGTCCGGTCCCGGCCTTCAGGTGACGGGTCGAACGGAATCGCGACGTACTCGTCGACGTCCGCGGCGCGCACCTCGTCGAGCCTGGCGCGCACGGTGGCCTCGTCACCGATGAGCGCGGCATCTTCCGGTCCGGCGTAACCCTCGCGGTCCAACATCGCGCGATAGGAGGGTAAGTGGCCGTACATCGCGAACTGCTCGGCCGCCACTGCACGGGCTGCGGCCACGTCGTCGGTGACGGCGATGGGCAGGGCCGCGGCGACGCTGACGGCTCCATCGGGCCGCCCGGCATCGGCCGCCGCGGCGCGGATGGTGGGCCCGATGTGCTCCTTGAGCGTCTTCGGTCCGGTCATCCAGGTGATGGTTCCTGCGGTGCGCCGGCCCGCCAGCTTAAGCATCTGTGGGCCCAGGGCCGCGACGTACACGTCGGGCGTGGGCGCATCGGGAATCTGGAGCGCGCCTCGGGTTGTCAACATCTCGCCGCTCGCATTGACCTGTTCACCGGCCAGCAGCGGCAGCAGCCCGTCGAGGTATTCGCTTAGGCGTCGCACCGACCGGTCCCAGGAGATTCCCCACATGCCCTCGGTCACGGCGCGGTGGGTGACCCCGACACCGAGGGTGAATCGTCCGCCGGCGATCTGGTTGAGCGTCAACGCCCGCTGCGCCATCAGCATGGGGTGCTGATTCTGGATCGGCACGACGCCGCTGCCGACCTTGATGTCGCTCACCTCGTGCATTGCGGCGGCCAGCACGGTGAGCAGGTCGTAGTCGTACGGCATCTGCGTCATCCAGACCCGCTCGAACCCGTCGTCGCGGGCGTGGGTGAGCTCACGGATACAGCTGTCGAGGGGCGACTTGTTGGACAGGTTGGCAAGCAAACTCATCTGCACGAAAGGCAATCCTAGCCCGCGCGACGTCGACGATCTGCTGTGGTCCTTCTTCGGAGGAAACACTCGCGCCGCTGGCTTCCGCTTCACCGCCCGAAGCGACGATTTCGTCGGCCACCGCGTGGGCCATCGCAGGGTCGGAGCCCCCGCCGCGTGGGCTGCCACCCAGATCGTTGACGACGACCCGGGCGCCTCGCCGTGCGA
>Ga0153943_1000418_pt1 | contig 12972 bp, 22 predicted proteins | sample TSNJ027MetaG_FD_104721 | JGI IMG/M metagenome (GOLD analysis project Ga0153943, IMG submission 104721) | Attine ant fungus gardens microbial communities from New Jersey, USA - TSNJ027 MetaG | ecosystem: Host-associated > Fungi > Mycelium > Unclassified | place: USA: New Jersey, Brendan T. Byrne...
TATCCCAACATATCCATTTTGGCTGAATAACAGATACTGCATTGCGTAGTGAGAGCGGAAGAGCAATCCAATACCAATTATCAAGCACATCCGATATTTCTTCAATGAGTTCATTCACATGTTCTATAGTGGCAGTATATTGCGCTTCTAAATCAATATAAAGTACAGAAATCTTTTTGTTTAATTCTCTTGCGACCATAGCTGCTAATTGCACCATGACAGAACTGTCCTTCCCCCCGGAAACAGAGATATACATATTATCAAATTGATTGAAGGCTATTTCAAATCGTTCCATTGCAGCAGTATAAACATCTTTATCTGTAAATATTTTAGGCATTTTTACTTTCCTCCAAGTCCGAACAATCAAACAGTTGTACTTTTGATTGAGTTCTTTTTCCGTTTCTTTTTGCATATAACCATTCTGCAATTTCTTCTTTTTTCGATTCTTTTATTTTGTCCTTAAATATTTCTAATAAATTTTCCTTATTTCGCAGGCATTCAATAATTCTTTCGTCAAGTGTATTTTCAGCATAAATATCAATGATGTTCACTTCATTTATTTGTCCGTATCTGTGTACCCTATCTTCGCTCTGCAGTCTTGTTGCAAGGTTCCAATCATTTGAATAATTAATGATACGATGGCAAAATTGAAGATTTAAACTAAAGCCGGCACAGCTCCGGTTAGCTACAAGAAAAATAGCTTTATCTTTAAAAATTTGTAAATTGTCAATTCTTTTTTTCATTGGTATTGAACCATCAAATCTAATTGCAGTGTCTTTTCCATAAGCTTTGTTTAATATTTCGCATATGTTTGATATTTCATCTGTATATTTACAAAATATAATTGTTTTTTCATTCCCATCAATAACTGATAGTAATTTTTTTATGCGTGGATTATCGCAAATATTTTCAAAGAAAGGGGACGTTTTAATATGTTCATATCCCTTTTTTCCTTTTTCAAAATATACTTTTTTCCCTGATATAATACTTTGCAGTCCCGAAAATAATCGGTAAATAGTTTCCGGTTTAAATTCATCTAAGTCAAATAATAATTTATCAGCTATATCGTGATAATGTTTTAATTGTTTATCAGTCAATTCAAACCACTCTGAATAATATAGCTTATCAGGTAATTTTAGACATTCTTCTTTTTTCACTTGGCATGTATATGGCTCAATCTTTTTAGATAAATAATCCACATTTAATATTCTGACTAACTTTGTAGGATTATATTTATCATATTCCAAATGATTAGCTTCAAATGACCAATAAGATTTATAGCCAAGGATCCTCCAATCTAATATATAAAATTGTGCAAATAAATCTGCTTCATTTTTAGATATTGGTGTTCCGTTTAAAATTATTTTATATTGACATTTTCCAGATAACCGCGTAATGTTTTTTGTTCGGTAAGCCATTGGATTTTTCACTAATAAACTTTCATCAATAATCAGAAAACATTTATATTGCTCTACAATAGATAACAAATATGAGTTTGCTTTTATGCTGGATGATAATGTTTCAATGCCGCAGATTATAAAAAAGCTTAACATTTCGTTTGGTGCCTGTTTTAATATTTCCTCTTTTATATTATTTTTTGCGGAGCACGGGCAGAGCCAGATAATCTTGTTTATTTTATTGCTTTCTAATCTGGCCCGGCAAATTTCCAAGGCCGTAATGGTCTTTCCGGTACCTTGCTCCATAAAAAGGGCACCGACCTTTAATTTTGATAATTTTTCCACTGCTGCTTTCTGGTGTAAAAGCAGTTCATTTTTTAATATCATTCAATCATCCCACAAATCATTAATAATAGTGCCTGCCGATTCCAGTATTTTTTCCAGCCTGTCCGTTTCGTCTCGCTCTGCGACTGGTTGAACTCTCGTGCTCTCCACGGAATCAATCTCGGCTTTATATTGGTTTATGAGTTTTTTTGCGGAGTCAGTAAACCTAAAACTATAGATTTCGGCAAAATCTTCCACTTCTTCATAATGTGATATATCTACTAAGACGCTCGGATTATCCCATTTTGAAGTGGGGATTTTTCTTGCGTTTTTATATATTTCTTCGGATTCTCCTTTTGGCCAGTTGAGCGCAATTTTATTTGTCCCCTTGCGCCTGTAAATCCACCTCTTGCATTCCGGCTCGTAATTTCCGTACACAGCATTGTCGCGAATAACATCGTCCAGGATCGAGATTGCAAATCCGGCATTCAGCAAATGATTTCCAAGTTCCGCGGCTCTTTCTTCGGACATTCCCGTGGTCTCTTTTATTTCTTTTTCCCATTGTCCGTTCCAATTGTAGCCGAGTTTTTTTACAATAGTCCGGAAAACTTCATTTTTCTCATATAGAGCAACCACTTTATTCTCTTTTATTTTTATTTCAACAAAAACGGGATAATAGCATTCTTCCGGCTTTACGATGGATTCCGTCCGGATAACAGATTCTATTTCCTTGTCAATAACTTCTTTTTCTTCGGGCATTTCCTTGTAAATGTCCTCGTATAATTTCTGGATACAGAAACTGCCCATGTCTCTATTATCAATATACCAACTTGCCTTTGTTTTGTTGGCTATGATATATTGAGTTGTTTTTTCTATTTTCTCTTGATTGCCTTTTAAATCACTTGCCTTTTCCAGAAATTTGATACGGAGGGCATTCGCCCAGGCTATTTGTTTTTCGGTTCCTGTTAATTCCGGTAATTCTAATTCTTTTGATTTTTGGATAGCTTCCGCATTTTCTTTTTCGATTTTTTCAAGTCTTTCTTTTTCATAGCATTCAGGACACAATCCAGAAAATCTTTTTTCGCTAATCCAATCTCTGTTTTTTGTAGGGCCTACAATATTTGTTCTTCCTTCATGTCCGCAGTTATATGTTCCATAATACCAAGCCATAATAATTACCCCGCTTATTTAATATAATTATTTACCAAGTGTGTTGTCTTACAGTTTCTATTTTACCATCCGGCATAGCGTATATGTATACCATGTCAAGGCTGCAATCCTCTGTAGGGTCATTGCAATCATCGGAATATTTATATAATAATTGCCTTTCTCCTGTTTCATGCGCTTTGTTAAATACTTCTTTGTTTTTTTCTTCCTTTTCTTTCTGCTGTCTTTCTTTTTCTTCTAAGGCAGGTTTTGCATATTCAAGAGCTTGCGTATAAGTAAACAATTTTCCGATTGTATCAATCAATTCATTATCAACACGCGTCCCCCATCCTGAGATGTAAGATGCCAGTCCCAATTCCTCCAGCAGTTTTGCACCTATTCCATATGCCGTATAAGCACTTAAATATTCACCATCATGAAATTGAACTACTATTGGACTTTCTCCGTTAATATAACGATTTCTGTTTTCTTGCAGATATTCAGCTGCCAAATTATTTTGAATTTCTATTAATTCTTTGGCATTATCAATTTTAAATCCAGCGCAATCTGCATTTTTCCCATTAATTGTTAATTTTATAGTATTGTATAAGTGGATAGTCCCTTCTGTAGCATCAAAACGATGTGCTTTAAATTTTTTTTCATCATTGATCGAAATCATAATATTCGCCGATGGCGCAATTTCACTGCCATTATTTTTTTCAAACCATACTTTTAATATACCAAACGGCTTTTCATAAATAAATTCTTTGTTCATTTTTTACCCTCCTGTGGTTTATCTTATAATTAATTATATCACCCAATGAGTGGTATGTCAACAACTTTTTTAAGTTTTTTGAAAAATTAGGTTCCCATGACCTCCCTGGTAGTCCGGAGAGGTTTCGGCTGCCGCCCAGACAGTCATCATCAGATGGGATTGATATTACAATGGATAATCATCCATCTTATATTGATCAGGGTAAATCTCACAAAGCGCCTGATAATGAGGTCGAAAAGTCGTAAATAATATATTTCGATATCCATCATCGTCAAACTGTATTGACGTGTCAAAACGTTCAAACGCCCTGTCTAAGGCTCTTACATGTTCTTCAGCATTTACGGCATCCCTCAACGGCTGTCCTTTTTGGTTAAGAAGCCATAACCATTCCATGTTTGCTCGTTTAAATAAAGTATTTTCATCTAAATAGCTAAATGGATATACATATTTTAACGATTGTAAAACATAGTCATAATGATTCATCCACAATACTTCTATTCCTGCATTGCCTAACATCTTTGGTTCGCCTTCAGGAAATATTTCTTTTCTGATTTCTCTGGTTCTTTTTTCCTGTTTTTCGATTGCACCAGTAAACATTTTACAGATTTTCACAGCTTTTATTTTATCCATAATTCCTTCTTTCTCCCCAAGTACTGCTGGGGACGGTTATCTATTTCCGTTTTCTTGTCGTTGTTCGCAAATCTCTATTGTAATCGCGAAGTAAATCTATTTCAGGATTAGACAATGCATGTTTGTAAAATACAAAATCGTGTAATTCATTATCCCAAACATTCACCATTGCATTCCATGTGTCCCTCAATTCTTCAATTAAATATTCAACCTCATTTATGGTATCACATGACCGATCCCATCCATAGCCTGTTGCTCCTGATGTATACGATATTTCATATTTTTTCATTCTGCCTGTCCTCCTAATTTCTGCTTGGTATGGTTATCTATTTTTCTGCGAATACAAAACTTTTTAGTTTTTTTACAGCTTCTTCTGTTGGCAAACATTTGCTGCAAACATCATATTTTTGATCTGATATTTTTCTTTCTATCAGTGCCATGCCATCAAGATCCACTACTCTGTAAAAATCTCCTGTTGGTGATATTCTAAAAGCTACTAATTTCATATTCCCTACTTTCTCCCCGGATGCCGCCAGGACCGGTTGTTTTTATTTTATTTTAAAATTCCCTACCGATTTACGGGTATTGTAATCTCTTATCTTCATCCAGAGGTGTTCAATTCTTTCTATCATTTCTTCGCTATCTTCTGACTGACCATTTTCTATTCGCCTACGAATATTTTTATATCTTGCAAGAATATTTTGCATTTCCTTGTCTTTGTATTTCTTGCTTTCCCAAGTCTTAAGAACTTCTTTTTTTAAGTTTTCAAATGTTATCATACCGTTGCCCTCCTGAGTGTTTTTGTTCCCCGTGTAGCCGATAGGACAGCTTTGATTGTTTGTTATTTTTACCATTCCGAACTATACTTGTCGTCCCAAAAATCTTGCTCATCTTCATATGCAGATATTTCATGTAATAGGAATGATAATCTCGCTTCTTGTTCTTCTGTAGCCTTTCCGTTGCGTCTAATTATATCTACCAGTTCATCTTTCTCTTCCCATAACTTCATAATATCGTTCATTTTTATTTCCTCCTGTTTTTGATTTCTCTTACCTGTTAAATACATTATAGCATATGGACGACAATATATCAATTGACAAAACTCACAAATATATAGACGACAATATACCGACTATTTGTACAAAATGTATATTGACGACAGTATATCCTTCCTATATACTGGATTTAGGAGGTGATATTATGTCGATATCTGATGCTCAAAAAAAAGCAACAGCAAAATATGTTAAAAATAATTATGACCGGATAGAGTTCAAGGTTCCCAAAGGACGCAAAGCGCAAATCACGGAATATGCCATTTCCAAGGGAGAGAGTACCAATGCTTTCCTAAATCGCATAATCAATCAGGAAATGGACCATGAAAATTATAATTGACATTCTTCATTATTAATGCTTAAATAATTAAATGAAAACAAGATGTCTCTATTATGTCTCATAGGCAAAGCTAAACCTGTTGATTTTACTGACATATCGGGACTTCGGTACCTTGACTTTTAATCAAGTTGTCCGGGGTTCGAGCCCCCGATGTCTCATTTATGAAAAAGGTGTTAAACTCAGTATTTATCAGGGTTTGCGCCTTTTTTATTGCTTTGCTATATGCCATATATTTCCAATTCTATCCATTTCTGTATGTCTCAAAAATGTCTCAATGTCTCAAATTTGTCTCATAACGCCAGGGCATCGGCAACAACATCATGTGGCTTTTCTTTGTGCGCTATGCAGTGATTATATACATCAATTACCATCCTTTCATTGTCTCCAAGAAGCTGCGCAATCATATTAATACTGATCTCTGGAATCTTGTAACAGAGGTTTGCGCAATAGTTGTGTCGGTATATGTGAGCCGTCAGGGTGTCAAATGTTTCACCGGATGCCTTTTCCATCCCTTTGATAATTCTGGCCCATTTCTTGTCATAGGATGATTTGCTGAGATAATCATTGTTCCTGGACGGAAATAACAAGGTACCCTTTAATGTAGCAAGATAGCTTTCCAGGGCAGGCAAGATCATCTCTGGTATTGGGACCGTACGCTCTCCATTTCTCGTCTTTGTGCCTTTGAGGTAGGGATTGTTACCATCAAATGCGACAGAGCCGCCTACGGTCAATTCTCGGCGGTCTATTGATATGTTAAACCGCGATAGTGCCAATGCTTCTCCCCGGCGTAGGCCGCAGCCATACAGTATATATAGAAAAACTTTATCCGGGGGATCCAGATCAGCGTCAAAGGTAGCCTTTTTTTCTGTTTCTGTCAATGCTCTCTTTTCAGGCGCCCGATAATGAATTGTTTCGGTATCGTCAAAAATCTCATTATAAACATTTGCAGGCAGCAACTTATCTTTTATCGCGCTTTTGACGATCTGCTTAAAAGTCATGCTCACTTGCTGCCTGGTCCGGTCCCCAGGAATAGAATTGAGGAGCATTTGATAATCCATTCGGTTAATCGCATTCATTTGACATTTTACGACATATAGATGTTTTTCAATTACATTATAATACATGGCTTGCGTGTTTTTAGATTTATTTGCTTTATAAACTTCTTTCCACTTACGCGCATAGTCAAGAAATGTGATGTCAATCATTCGGATATATTCCCGATCTGCAATCTTCCTATTATGCTCATTAACCATGTTTTCCAGTTCTCTGCTGCTTTTTTTGGTTCTTAGGGTTATACGATGTTTTTCGTCATTGACATAAGTCCCGTCCCAAACCTTGGCCTGAAAATATCCGTCTTTACCTTTTTTGTATTTTGTTGTTGCCATAGATGTAATTCCTCCTAAAAAGGCATAAAAATGCCCGATAAACTTGTATTTTTACCGGGTAAATGATATAATTCTTTTGTGCTTTGGATTATATCGGCTTCCCGGTATAGTTCTATAAAATCCGTTCCTGCGCCTACAGGGGCGGTTTTTATTTTAGAATAAATTAAGATAATTGCTATTTTTCGCCGACTATATTTGACATTTTATTTTATTGGTTATAAATATAATATATTACAGTACGAAAGGAGGGATACCATGAAAAAGAAAAAAAATGAATTACATAAACTTATTGATTCTATTAATGATATTAATTTTATAAAACGTCTCATAAGTTTAATAAAAGCTGTTCTGGGTGAAGGGGATTAATCCTCTTCCCTTTTTGCTTCTTCAATTCTTTGAATACATTTTTTAAATTCACCATATATATATTCCCATTCTTCATCCGGAAGAGTATCTACTATTTGTATTAACATAGAAGCTATTTCTTTTTTGACCGGGCTGCTTTTCTCCATTATTTTTCCAAAACGTCCGTAAATTTCTTCTTCAAGGGTCATATTTTTTTTCATTTCCCCTTTTCCGGTACGAAGCCATTCTTCGTTTATGTTAAATTCACGGCATATATCCCTAATTAATCTTTCAGATGCATTTCTTTGCCCCCGTTCAATTAAGGAAATAGTCGATTTTGTTACACCAATTCTTTGTCCTATATCTTCTTGGCTTAATTTGAAAAATTCCCTTAATTCAAGAAATCGTTTATCCATATTGTTAATCACCTCCTGTAGTTATTGTATTATGTATGGTCGACATTGTCAACAAAAAAATTAAAAAACAATTGACAAAGTTTACCTTGTCGATTATAATAATGACAAAGTAAACAATCAAGGAGGTCAAATACAATATGGATAAAGAAATGGGAGCTGTTGTATTAAATTTAAATATTACATCCACTACGATAGCTGAAAGCATTAAAAAAATGGAAAGTTTCACAAAATTAGTTATGAAACTTTCCGAGGAAGACGCATGTCATGGAATGACTAAATTAAATATCGTTGCCAAAATGAGTTAATTCCTCATCATCAAATTCACTTTCGCAATCATGGCATAACCATCCGACTACTACATCAGGCTTAATTATTCCACCACAATTTGGACATATACCATTGTGAGGCGGTTTGGGCTTTGATATAGGATTACCGAGGATATCAAATTGCATTTTGAAATCTCCTTTCTTTTGTACTCGGCTCGCTACAGCCTATATGTATATTATAGGAGAAAGAAAAAGAATTTGCAATAAAAAGGGTGTCAGCTCTTAACAGCATACGATGTTTAAGCTTTAATATTTTCAAAATTAGAAAGAGAGGTGACATAAATGGCATTGAGTAAAGAAATAGAAGATCGCGTTGATCAGATAGAAGAAATTTTAAAAGAAGTTGATGATCTTCCGATTGAAGAAAGAAATATGCTCCGGACCCAAATTTCCACTGTTCTGGATTTGCACTTTATTAGAACCAATGGAAAAGTGGGATAAAAATACATAAGAAAGGATGTGAATAATCAAATGATCAAAAGGCATGTATTTAATATGGAACTGCCATCCCAAATGACAAAAGAAGAAGAAAAAGAACTATATAATAATTGGTCAAAAGATTCCTGGAAAGTTTTAGTCGAGAGAAACATTCGACTGGCAATATATTTCGCAAATAAATGGAACCAAACAGGGATTGACCAAGAAGAGTTATTGTCACTTGCTTTTCTGGGGATGATAAAAGCAGCTAAAGCATTTCGACCAGAATTAGGATATGAGTTTAATACGTTCGCAGGTCATGTCGTTAAAAATGAAATATTACTTGAGATTCGCAGGCAGAAGAAACATAAACTTGTATATTCAACAGATAATATTTTTATAAACGATAATGATGGAGAAGAATATACAGTAGATGAACTTTTCCCGAGCCATGATCAAGTTGAAGAGGTGGTAATTTTAACAGAATTAATTAATGAACTTCCAACACAACAGCGAAATATTATAAAAATGCGATATTCTGGCTATACACAATCTGAAATCGCAATGGAAATGGGACTTTCACAGACTTACATATCAAGAATTTTAAAAGATGCAAGAATGAAAATCACTAATTAAGAAGGGAGATATATGAGAAACATATTATTTAAAGCAAAACGCGAGGACACAGAGGAATGGGTGGAAGGTTATTACACATATTATCCTAAAGGAATGGATGGCACCAATGATACAATACATGCTATACGGAACACAAGTACTATTACGAATAAATTTTATTTTGTTAATCCTGAAACCCTTTGCCAATTTACAGGACAATATGACAAAAAAGGTAAAATGATCTGGGAAAATGATACTGTTAAATGCGTGAAAACAGGTGTTGCATATTATTGGGGTCGTGTTGTATGGAATGATAATTGCGCAAGATTTGATGTGATAAAAAAAGATGGTTGTTGTCCACTAATAAAAGAAAATATGTCGGTTTCTAAATCTATATGCGGTAAGGATTATGAAGTAATTGACTTTTCCGATAAAGAAGAGGAAGGAATTGTGGAAGGAATCATAAAGACTTTGCAAGGTAGAAAGGCAGCGGCCATCAATCATGAAGGATCTGTAATTTTTAACGAAGCAGAAATAGAATTAGTTATTACTGTTATCAATATCTTGTCTGATATGGTGCGTGAATCGCATAGTAAAAGTATTTCGGAAAAAGAAAATTCAGTATAAATGACATTTACAGAAATTTACGAGAAATGTTTTAGGCAATAAAGCTTAAAAAAAAGGATGCTCCGCTCGGACAAGCGGAAGCACCCAAAGACACTACAATAGCTGACCATGAGAGCGTTTATAAAAAAGGAAAGAAATGGAAAATTTAAGAGATAAAAGAATTGGCGAAACGCAAATGATGAATAATAAATTAAAGGCAACAATAATTGGATATCATAATTGCATGGATATAGATGTCCGATTTGAAAATGGCAAAATAGCATCACATAAAACGTATGCAAGATTTATAAATGGCAACATTCGATTGCCTAAATATCGAATGAGAATTGAATATATGGAGGATTATGCCATTTTAATTAATCCGAATACAAATTTTCAAATATTAGTGGATATAAATGATGCAAAAAACTTAATCAAATATACATGGCGCGCTAATAATGATGGATATGCAGTAAATGGAAAATTAAAAAAAATGCATAGATATATCATAAATGCTCCCAAGAAGATGGAAGTTGACCACATAAATGGTAATAAATCAGATAATAGAAGATGTAATTTACGTCTTTGTACTCATTCTGAAAATCAATGCAATAGTGGTTGTCAATCCAATAATACCAGCGGCTATAAAGGTGTTAGTTGGGATAAACATAATAACAAATGGCGTGCAAAAATATGTATAAACAATAAGCAAATTCATTTAGGATTATTCACGGACAAAGAAGAAGCTGCCCAAGAATATAATAAAGCTTCTTTAAAACATCATGGAAGGTTCGCGAACTTAAATAAATTATGCTAAAAAAATTTTTTACGATAAAAAAAGGTATTCCGTTTAACTTGGCGGTCAACGAAATACCTATGGACGCAAATAATCAGAGTATAAGCGTCAATTTTTCTATTATCATTATACAAGGATTTTTTCAACTATTTTGATAAAAATAATATAAAGGCGCTTACTCCCTGTCAAGAAAGGAGTAACAAATGTTTTTTGTAGTATTTGTCGTAAGTGAAAGAATGGAAAAACCAGGAAAGGGGATTTTGAATGGACAGAAGTTTAAGTAAAATTACAGAAGATTTAACAGTAGATCAGACAATGCAGTTGTTTCAGGAAACTGGTCTCAGATGGATTTTGGAAGACGGAAAAATAAGTGGATATGAAATACAAGAAAATGGAGAAGAAAATATGAATGATAACATTATTGAAAACAATCGTGCTGCAATAAAAGGGGAAATAGTAAGTGATTTCACTTATAGTCATGAGGTTTGTGGAGAGGGATTCTATATAGTAGACGTAAGTGTTCCGAGACTTAGCGACAATTATGATGTTATACCGGTTATGATATCTGACCGCCTCATTAATGTAGATGAGAATTATAAGGGGACCATCATTAGTGTATGCGGACAGTTCCGGTCTTATAATCGACAGGAGACCGGAAAAAACAAATTGATGCTATATGTTTTTGCACGAACCGCTGATTGTTTTGTAGAGGACACAGAGGACATGCATCTTGCTAATCAGATTTACTTGGATGGATTTATTTGCAAAGAACCTCTATATAGAAAAACACCATTAGGCAGAGAAATTACCGATCTGTTTGTTGCCGTAAACAGGCCCTATGGCAAAACAGATTACATACCATGTATTTGTTGGGGGAGAACTGCCGTATTCGCTGCTACGTTGTCCATAGGCGAGCATTGTGTTATTCAGGGACGTATTCAGAGCCGTGAGTATATAAAGAAGCTTGATGATGAAAATACAGAGCGCAGGGTGGCTTTTGAAGTCTCTGTTAAAAGGCTTGATATTGCAGAAGAAGATTTTAGTGCCAGTTGATAGCGTAACCGTCAAGTACTCCGTACCGGCATTATAAGCGGTGCGGAGGAAAATCAAATTATAAAAATTTATGGCAGAATCCGGAAAGGAAGAAAATGAGTATTGAGGAATTGGATTTATCAGTAAGAACATATAACGCACTTAAGAGAGCGGGCATTGAAACAATAGAACAATTATTTAATATGCCGGATGCAGAATTATTAGAAATTCGACACATGAATGAAAAGTGTCTGCTAAATGTTAAAGAGCAGTTGAAGGAATATAAGAGGGGTAAACACTGGGAATGCAAGTATTGTGATTATCTCAATAGTGTTCCGTATTCTGATGAACCGGACTTTTTAGTATGTGGGAGATGTGGTGCTGAATGGTTAGACTGTCGAGTATTGGTTCCAAATGAAGAATATTACGATTAACTTAAAATTTAGTGGAATTGAGATCACTAACGGAAAAGATGTAAAATTTTAAAAACAAATAAATCGGAGGGATAATGATGAATTTAAATTTAAAACCAATTGGAGAGCATTCTTATACGTGGGCAGAAGGATTTTTTCTTTCAGATATGCCTAAAAGAGCAGAGGGAATGAGACAAATAGATTGGGATACTATTAAGAAAATTATTGAAAGTAAAGAATTTGATAGGGTGGAGGTTGGATTAGCAGAAGATTATTATCAAACACATGCAGTAATATTTAAAGATGATGAACTTATAATCAAAGAAAATGATGGGGCTGGATTTTATGGTTGTTCAAGATGGGCCACCCCTTCTGTAAAACTGACTAAGAACAATGAAACTGGTTTATTTGAATGTTATATAAGTGGTGAAGAAAATGGATTTCCCAAGTGGTTAACTGATAAAGCCAATGTCATTTAATAATTTAGCAAACAAACAGAAAGGAATTATTATGGGAAAAGAATTAAAAAGAGTTCCAATGGAATTTGACTATCCACTAAACAAGGTATGGTATGGATACTATAATAAATATATTTGCTTTTGTCATAGTGAATATAGTGCAGGCTGTGAAGGATGCCGGAAATATGCGGAAATAAAAGGGATACAATTGTTGGATGGTGGATGTCCAGACTTTGATAAATATTATGGTATTGATATTTCAAGTAAAGTAGAACCGCCAGAAGGTGAAGGATACCAACTTTGGGAAACTACTACAGAAGGTAGTCCGGTAAGTCCAGTATTTGAAACCTTAGATGATTTATGTGAATGGTGTGAGGATAATGCAAATACATTTGCAGATTACAAAGCCACTAAGGATGAGTGGAAAAAAATGCTATCAAATGATTTTGTACACCATCAAAGGGGTAATGTAATTTTTATTTAAAATGTTGAAAGGAGA